>Ga0302280_1002867_pt1 | contig 12858 bp, 12 predicted proteins | sample III_Fen_E1_1_FD_198771 | JGI IMG/M metagenome (GOLD analysis project Ga0302280, IMG submission 198771) | Peat permafrost microbial communities from Stordalen Mire near Abisko, Sweden - III_Fen_E1_1 | ecosystem: Environmental > Terrestrial > Soil > Wetlands > Permafrost | place: Sweden: Abisko...
TCATTTGATCAAGGCTTTTGCTCAATTCGATAAATATTTTTGGTATCTGAAAGAAGAAAGCCATGAGATCCTAGGGCCTCACGCTTTTTCAATTATCCTTAAACCAGGATTAAATTTTACCAAAGATGAATTTGTAACCTATCTTGAGAAACAAGGTGTTGATTCCAGGAATTTGTTTTATTCAATTCCTACTCAAACGGAAAGTTATCAATTTATGGGGCATCAGTTGGGGGATTTCCCTCAATCAGAATATTGTTCTGATCATGGGACCCATATTGGTTGTCATCAAGATGTGGGCATTGCTCAAATGGATTATGTGCTTGAGGTAGTCAAACAGTTCCTTAACTCTAAAGGGTATACTGCTTGAGTCGCATGCAGATCGCGATTAATGCTCGATCCATCCTTTTAAATCAACGTACGGGTATTGGACGCTACACCTATCATCTGTTAGATAGTTTAGGGACAATCGACGCTGATAATGAGTATATTTGCCATGTTCCCAAACGTTTTTTTGATTTTAAACGGCACCTTCCTGATTTTTCCAAGTTTAAGAATTTTAAAAATCGTGTAGATTACTTTCATCAAGGTATAGCCAAGTGCGATATCTATCATTTGCCTTGCCCAGGTACGATCGTTCCTTACAACGGTAAATTAATTGTGACTATCCACGATATGATTTATAAGACATTCCCCCAAGGGCATACGTCACACACGATTGAAATGACTGAGAAATATATGCAAGCTATCACCGTTAGGGCGGATTATATTATTTGTATTTCCGAGAATACCCGTCAAGATTTACATAACGTCTTTGACATCCCGCCTGAGAAAACAGGAGTGGTTTATAATGGGGTTGATCATACAAAATTTTATCCTTTGTCGTCAGAAGAACAGCAGGTCGCAGCAGCTCAGATTAAATCATTAGGGGTGCAGTTACCCTATGTGTTGTATGTGGGTACTGTTGAACCCAGGAAGAATCTAGCTGGGTTGTTAGAAAGTTTTGCCTTACTTAAAGCTAAGAATGCTTTTCAAGGGCAATTGGTGGTGGCAGGCATGAAGGGTTGGATGACAGAAAATATTAGTACCATGATCAAGGATTTAGGGATTGATCAGGATGTTATTTTTACCGGATATATCAGCGATACTCAATTATGCCAATTATATAATATGGCTGAAGTTTTTGTTTTCCCTTCCTTTTATGAAGGCTTTGGTTTCCCAATTTTAGAAGCTTTTTGTTGCGGGGTACCCGTCATCACCTCGACAACATCTTCCTGCGGTGAAATTGCTGGAGATGCGGCGTTGAGAGTAAATCCCAAAGATAAAGAAGCGATCGCTCATGCGATGGAGAAGATATTAACAGATAAGGTGGTCAGTGCCTCGTTGCGTCAAGCGGGATTAAATCAGGCGAACAAATTTTCATTTACAAGAACGGCAGAAAAAACATTAGATGTCTATAGAAAAATCTGTATCTAAATTCTTGTTATCCAAAAGACAACCTAAGGACATTTTCTTATTGTTCTTGTTGGCCATGTTATTGCTTTGGCTGCCGACTTATCTAAAGCAAGAGCTAAATCTTTTTGAACTGGGACTTTACCTGCCTGGTATTGACGCAGTATCCCAAGGCCAAGTGCCATTTAGAGACTTTTTCCATCTGCGCGGACCCTTTGAGCTCTATCTGCCAACTCTTTTTATGAAAGTATTCGGTTTTAGGTTAGATGTATTAGCCACCTATTTCTATGTTGGTACCATCATGACAATGCTTGCCTCAATCATCATCGCCATTGAGCTTATTGAGCAGAGGATTTTACTCTATTCATTTGTGTTGATTCTAATCACTCGAACCTTCCCACGGGTGGTATTTACTTGTTGGGGAGGCATGAGGTATGCGTGGGGGTTACTGGCGATATGGTGTTTAATTCGTTTTTTGAAAAGTAATCGATCAGGTTGGTTATTGGCAGGAGGCTGTTTAACGGCGATCGGCATGTTAACCAGCATCGAAATTGGTGTCATTGTTTTTGCTGCGTTTATCATCATGATTATCCTGAATCAGGAATATCAACGACGGTTGTGGGTATTTTTTTTAGGTTTTTTGCTGGTAATTTTGCCATATAGCACCTATCTCATTTGCCAACATGCACTGATGCCTTACCTTCAGGGACAATGGATTGTTGTCACGCATATGCAGCAGACGTTTTTAGAGCTTGATAGGGTGCCAAACACTATTCCTAAATTTTTACATGCTATTTTAATTCCGACAGATAAAAGTTTTTATCAGATGACACCGATGTACTGTTATATTTTCTTTTTTACATTATATTTTTGGCGCATCTTAAAGAAGAACATTAATGTTTTGGATCATGCGGCGTTCTTAGTTGCGGCGTATGGATTGATTTCCTTCTTGACGGGATTTCGAAAAATTGAATTCGTCGAATACGAGATGGCGTTACAACCTGAAAAGATTGTTTTATTTTATCTCTTGGGCCAATTGGTAGCAGAAATTCCTAAGAAAATTTCTACCGCAAAATGGTTAAGTGGATTTCTGATCTTGGTGGTCTTTATTTCCTCAGTGATTTATAGCGTAGGTCGGTTTAATACGAGATTTTATAAATCTTCTTGGGTGTATCAACTTATTGGAAATAAGAAGAATGGAAAAACCGAATTGATTAATGGGGCCTTAGAGACACCCATTGATTTACCACGAATTAAGAATATGATAATTCCGGTATGGCAGGCCCAAGATTTGGACGAGCTACAATCCTTTGTTGATCAGCATGTGCCAGCACATGAAGCTATTTGGATGTATCCGGAATTAGGTAGTTTGCATTTTTTACTCAATAGGCCTTGGGTAGGACGCTTTCCCATGGTGACTTTATCGTGGATGGATGATCAAGGATTTGCAGATTATGAGGCAACACTTGAGCAAAATCCTCCAAACTTTGCCATTGTCAAAAAGGAAAAGAATTTTTATTTTGATAAGACTTACTTTTTAGTTGAAGGGAATCGTATTAAACAGGATCATTTGATGCAATTCTTGTCTCAACATTACGTGATTAAAGAGCAAACCCCAAGTTATTTAATCTATCAGCGGGTGCATTAAAGATGATTAAAATTTCTGTATTTATCAATACCTTGAATGAAGCCAAAAGAATCCGCTCTTGCCTCGAAAGTGTTCAATGGGCGGATGAGATTGTGGTGGTTGATATGCAGAGTGATGATGAAACTGTTGCTATTGCCAAGGAATTTACAGATAAGATTTTTGCTTTTGAGCGGATTGGATATTGTGAACCAGCTAGGAAATTTGCTGCCCAGAAGACCAGTGGCGATTGGATTTTAAATATCGATGCCGATGAAATGGTGAGCGTAGGATTAAAACGTGAATTATTGCGTATTGCCCAAGAAGGAATTTATGAGGCTGTCTATGTGCCCCGTAAGAATTATTTTTGGGGTGAGGAGATGCGCTTTAGCGGCTGTGGTCAATTTCAGGACAGGCAACTTCGGTTTTATAAAAAAGGGGCTGTAATTTTCAGTGATAAAATTCATGCTGGTATCCAACTTAATTCTTCAGCCCGTGTTTACAATATTGAGAATGCAGAAGCTCATTTTTTACACTTTTCCTATATCAGTCCTCAACAATATTGGGAAAAAATGGATAGGTATACGACAATTGAAGCTGAATCTTTGTTTCAAGAAGGAAGGGCATATACTTTTAAGAATGCACTTAAAGATGCCTGGAATGCATTTTGGAAGAGATATGTGAAAAAAGGTAAAGGATATAAAGATGGCCCTTGGGGATTCATCTATTGCTTATGGACAGCCATGTATAAACTAAATGTTTATGCGAAGTATCTCTTGATGAAAACATATGGGAAAGCTGATTATGCGCCTTCCATTGAAGAAAAATATGATGCCATCATTAAAGAAACTCTAAAAGAATTAAAAAGGGATCAACATTAATCGATGAAAATTAGTGGATTTACCATTGTTCGAAACGCTGTCAAATTGCATTATCCTGTGCTGGAATCTATCCGTTCAATCCTGCCAATCTGTGATGAATTTATTGTCAGTGTGGGGGATAGTGAAGATGCGACACTTGATTTAATTAAAAGTTTGGATTCTCCTAAGATTAAGATCATCCAAACCAAATGGGATCTGTCACTGGGGCAAACCGTTCTTTCTGAAGAAACAAATAAGGCGTTAAAACATTGCAGCGGTGATTGGGCTTTCTATTTGCAGACGGATGAAGTCATTCATGAGTTAGATTTACAACGTTTAAAAGATTGTATGCAGCGATACCTGCATCAACCTGAGATTGATGCCCTGCGATTTAAATGGCTGCATTTTTACGGCAGTCATTGGCGTTATCGCATTGATGCGGGCTGGTATCAAAAGCAAGACAGGATTATCCGGAATAATGGTCAAATCCGTTCTTGGGGTGATGCTTATGCGTTTGAACGTGTTGATGGCAAACCTTTGCGATCCGCTAATACCGGATGTTTTTTATATCATTATGGATGGGTTTTTAGTGAAGAGGTAATGGCCAAACGCCGTTTGAATCAAGGGATGATTTGGTCCGTTGATCGTGATCATGAAAAAAAGACGGGCCGTTATGAATTCGGGGACTTAAAGCGATTCCCTATTTATTTTGGGCCACATCCAGCCACTATGAAAGAATTGATTGGGGCCCATCCGATCAGCCTGCAGGATTGGGATGAAATTACCCGTCAGCATTGGTGGAATCCTTTGCGTTGGCTGCGCCTGCGATATAAAACCGGAAAACGTATTAAGGAAAGAATCGATTGAAGATTTTAATCATTAATCCTTATGGCATTGGGGATGTTTTATTTACAACCCCTGTGATCAGCAATCTACGCCAGGCTTATCCTGAGGCAACTATTGCTTATCTTGCTAATGGCCGTACGGCTGATTTCCTTAAATTGAATCCTGATATTGCTCAAGTTTTTATTTATGAACGTGACGCATTTGTGGGGCATTACCATAAATATTTAGAATTATTTCATGCCATCAATAAAGAAGCTTTTGATCTTGTTTTTGATTTTTCATTGAACAGTTCTTTTGGTTTTTTGTCAGCTGCCTGTGGGATTAAAAAGCGTGTGGGGTTAGATTATCGAAATCGTGGCCGGTTTTTAACGCATAGAATTCCTTTGCGTGGATTTGAAGGGAAACACGTCATTGAATATTATTTAGATCTCCTGCGCTTGATAGATGTCCCAGTTAAAACCAGAGCAATGACATTCATTGTTCCCCCTCAAGATGCCCAATGGGCTCAAGAGTGGTTGGTTAGGAAAAATATTGATTTATCTAAACCAATGATTGCGGTTATTCCTGGTGGTGGGGCCAGCTGGGGCAAAGCGGCCAGGTTTAAACGATGGGCAGTACCTAAATATGCCCAATTAATAGATAAAATCATTGAAAATTTCGACGGTGCCATTATACTGATGGGAGATCCAAAAGAAATGGAGTTGTGCCGCGAACTTAGTTCTTTGGTCCATTTTCCAATACATTTTGCTGTAGGTGAAACGTCGTTGATGGGATTAGCGGCTTTGCTCAAGCGCTGCCAAGGCGCTATTGTCAACGACGGTGGTCCATTGCATGTGGCAGAAGCCGTGGGGATTAAAACAATTTCCATTTTTGGTCCCGTAGATCCGTTTGTTTATGGCCCATATCCTGGTGATGGGCATGTGGTGGTTCAAAAAGATTTGCCATGTCAGCCATGTTACCGGCGTTTTCGTATGGCGAATTGTGAACATATAAATTGTTTGGGTGAGTTATCCGTTGAAGAAGTTTATAGAAAGGTAAAAAGTATCTTATGAGTATCCCGTTTATTGATTTTAAAGAACAAAATCGATTGATTCAGGGTGAAGTGGATTTGGGTTTTAAAAAGGTTTTTGAAAAAGGTGATTATATCCTAGGGGAACAGGCCCATACCTTTGAGGCAACTTTTGCAAAATTTTGTGATGTCCAATATGGAGTAGGGGTCAATTCCGGTACTGATGCGCTTCATCTGGCGTTGATGGCCATTGATATCAAAGAAGGTGATGAGGTGATCGTCCCCACACATACCTTTATTGCCACAGCTCTCTGCGTTTCATTTTGCCGTGCAAAACCAGTTTTTGTGGATATTGAACCAGATACCTATAATATCGACCCAAAATCTTTCAAGGCAGCAATTACCAAAAAGACTAAGGCCGTAATCCCTGTTCATATTTATGGTCAACCTGCCAATATGGATGAAATAGTGAGCATTGCCCGTCAACACGGCATCAAGATCGTCGAGGATGCGGCCCAAGCCCATGGTTCTCGTTATAAAGGCAAACGAGTTGGGTCTTTGGGTGATGTGGCTTGTTTTTCATTTTATCCCACCAAGAGTCTGGGAGCTTGCGGGGATGCGGGGATGATTGTTACCAATAATAAAGATATTTATGAAAAAGCCCTGATGCTGCGTGATTATGGCCGTCAAGGTAGATATGAGCATAAGATCAAAGGGACTAACTCCCGTTTGGATACCCTTCAGGCAGTAGTCCTTAATGCCAAAATCAAACATTTAGATTCCTGGAATGAGATGCGAGCCAAGGCGGCTGCTCATTACGCAGAACTTCTTAAACCATTGAAAAAGATAGTGGCACCTGTAACCAAACAAGATCGTACCCATGTCTTTCAAACCTATGCCATTCTTGTCCCTAATCGGGACCGCGTGATGGAAGCCATGAAGGCTCAAGGGATTGGTGTCTTGATTCATTATCCTATCAGTTTGCATCTGCAGGAAGCTTATGCGGAATTAGGGCATAAAAAAGGAGATTTTCCTGTCGCTGAGAAAATTTCCCATGAGGTGATGAGTTTACCGATGTTCCCACATATCACCAAGGAACAAATCGAGACGGTAGTAGCAACTTTAGAAAAATCGTTGTAAAGACCCTTTTAGGAGAGAATCTAGTGAGCGTACCGTTAAGTGTTGTTATCATTGCCAAGAATGAGCAGGGTCGGATCAAGGACTGTCTGGAAAGTGTGCATGGTTGGGCCGATGAAATTGTAGTGGTGGATGATGAAAGTACTGATAACACGCATGCCATCGCGTTGGCCTATACGGATAAAGTTTTTACCCGGCGTATGGAGATCGAAGGTAAACAACGTAATTTTGGGGCTGAGAAGACTCGGAATAATTGGATTTTGCTTTTAGATTGCGATGAACGGCTGACAGATGAATTGAAAAATGAGTTAGCAGCGACGATTAAAGAGGGTGATCCAAAGGTCGCGGCGTATTGGGCCCCCCAGATTAATTATCTGGGAGATGTGCAGTTAAATCATGGCGGCTGGTCAAATCCTCATATCCGTATCTATAATAAAAATCATGTGAAATGGTCGGTGGCTGATTATGATGTCATTCATCCGGGCTTGAAATTTGATGAAGGATATCGGGCGGCTAATTTGAAATGCAAAACCATCCATTACAGTTTTAGTAATGTAGAAAATTTTATCGCCAAGATCAATCGTTATTCGACTTTAGAAGCCAAGAAATGGTATTTGGATGGTCGGAAAATGTCTCAAGGCAAGGCCATGTGGCGCGCTTGGGACCGCTTTTTTAGGCGCTTTATTTCCAAAAAGGGATATAAGGATGGCTATTATGGTTTTGTGGCGGCCGTATTAAGCGGCTTTCATGAATTTGCTGCTTACAGCAAATATAGAGAAATGAAGGAAAAGGGGTATTATCTGCCCAAGGCGGATCAGCCTCAGGCCCCTATCAATACATTGAAGGCAAAAGTTTAGATCATGGGTCAATTTTATCAACATGTTCTTTATCAGAATTTTATTAGCCTTCCGTCGACAGTAATTAAGACGGTTAAACGTAATTGTCAGGGTAAGAAGTTTGAACCAGAAGTAGAAGCACTTAAACAATTGATTAAACCTGGTGCCTTTTGCATTGATGTCGGTGGAGCGTATGGGCGTTATGCCTTTCCGCTGTCACGCATGATAGGCCCCAGCGGGAAAGTATATAGTTTTGAACCTGGCAGTTATAGTTATAAAGTATTTTCATTTGTTAAAGCCTATTTTGGTCTGAAAAATGTAACCTTGATCAAAAAGGCTGTTTCAAATAAATTGGGTTCGATCGAATTATGTTTACCACCCAAAAGATCAGGCAAACTTGGTGTTTCTTTGGCGCATATTCATACTGGGAAAAAAGAAGATAGCTATTGCGAAACAGTAGATATGATCACCTTGGATGATTTTGTCGGACAAGTAAGATTGTCACGCTTAGATTTGATTAAGTGTGATACCGAAGGTGCCGAGTTAATGGTTTTTCAGGGGGCTCGTCAAACAATTGAGCGATTTAAACCCATTGTATTGACGGAGATTGATGGTAGTAACCTGGCCCGCTATGGACAGAAACCGTCGGATATTATCGATTTTTTTAGTACTTGGCATTATCAATTAATGATTTGGGAAGAAGGCGCCTTCGCCCACGTCAAGACTGCAGATAATCCAGGCAATTATTTTTTTATACCTGAACATCTTCATATGTGATCGGTTATGAAAGTTGTTTTTCTCGATAGGGATGGTGTTATTAACGAATTTCCAGGGAACGGTTCTTACGTGACCAAGGTTAAAGATTTTCATTTTATTCCTGGTGCGGTAGAAGCGATTAGGGAGTTAACACAAAGCGGTCATAAGATTTTTGTCATCTCAAATCAAGCGGGTGTTGGCAAAGGTGTCTATTCCCTAGCTAAACTTAAACGCATTGATGCCAAGATGACCAAAGGTGTTGAAAAGGCAGGGGGGAAGATTCGTAAAAGTTTTTATTGCACCCACCGCTCTGATGCAGGCTGCGATTGCCGCAAACCAGGAATTGGTTTATTAAAAAAAGCCCTGAAATCCCTTAATAAAACCATTGTTCACGCCCAAAAAGCTTTTTTTGTTGGCGATACTGAAGGAGATATTAAAACAGGGCATAACGCCGGTTGTAAAACGATATTTGTACTTTCAGGACGCGAAGATCGCCGCTATATGCGAAAATGGACTGTTAAACCAGATCACATCGTCAAGGATTTAAAAGCAGCCGTACAAATCATCCAAAATGAAAATTCTAGTCATCCACGCAACAGCCGGAGCAGGGCATAAAAAAGCAGCTGAAGCTATCTTTCATGGTTTTAAAGCCCGTGGCGGCATCGATGCGCGTTTGGTCGATGCGCTAGATTATACCAATCCTTTTTTTAAAAAAACCTATCCAGAATCCTATAGCCTTTTAGTGACCCGCCTACCTTGGGCCTGGGGAATGTTTTTTGCTTGGCTCGATCTACCTTGGATGCAGCCGTTAGTCCGGGTGGTGCGGCGATTATACAATGGCTTTAATGCTCAAGCCTTACAGAAATTTTTGATAGCTGAACAATTTGATGCTGTCATTACGACTCAATTTTTATCTGCTGAAGTCTGTGCCTATCTTAAGCGAGAAGGAAAAATTAAATCCAAGATTATTTGTGTGGTCACTGATTTTGATGTTCATCATATTTGGGTGAACAAGGGAATTGATTGTTATACCGCTGCATGTGATTATACCCGGGATAAATTGATTGCTTTAGGTGTACCTCAAAATCAAGTATTTACGACGGGAATTCCTACGGATGCCAAATTCTCTCTCAAGCCTGATATTGCTGCTTTAAAAAAGAAATTAGGTGTTCAAGACGGAAAATTGACCATCTTGATTGCTACTGGTTCTTTTGGCATGGGGCCCATCGAAGCAATTATGAAATTATTGGACAATTACCAATTACTGATCGTCTGTGGACATAATAAAGCATTGTATAGTCGTTTGAAACCAATAGCCCAGCCCAATGCACATGTATTTGGATTAGTCGATAATATGGATGAACTTATGTCCGTAGCTGATGTGATGGTAACAAAGCCAGGTGGGCTATCCATCGCTGAAGCCTTGGTTAAGAAATTGCCCATGATATTTTTTAGTGCCATCCCTGGCCAGGAAACTAATAATATTAAAGTATTAAGCAGTTATGAAGTAACTCCTGGACAATGCACTTTGCTACAGATTAGTGAGACAATTGCCCAATGGAAGGCTAATCCAATTAATTTAGAAGTATTGAAGCTCCGCTTAAATGAATTGTCCAAACCAAACGCCGTCGCTGATATCATCTCTCTTTTATGATCTCTCAAATTGTTTTTGATCTGCCTCTTGAAGGTCCTTTTGATTATTTAATTCCCGAACATCTAGCAAGCCAAGTGATAGTTGGGATGAGGGTTAAAGTATCTTTTGGGCCGAAAACCCAAATTGGATTAGTGACGGATATTTTAGCACAGAGCGTTATTCTCAAATTAAAGCCCATTATTTCTTTATGTGAGCCTTCGGCAGTCTTTAATGAATTGGATTTAAATTTTGCCCGTCAGTTTAGTGCCTATTATGGCTGTAGTCTAGGTGAAGCCTTATTTACGTTATTAAGGAATAAGGAAGTGTTAAAGCCATCCATTAGTCGTGGAAATCAATCAAAGATCGTCTTATACAGGTCTTTGCCTGAAAAATATGTAAAGAAGATTCAAGAGATTATTAACGGGTATTCCGCCCATTCTCGTTTTCTTTTACTCGTTCCTGATGCATCTCGAGGTCAGCTTTTCATTCAACAATTCAAAGGCATAGGTTCAATCAAAATCGGCATGCGATCATCGGTATTTGAGAGTGATGGGCAATATGATGCAGTAATCATGGTTGATGATGAAGATAGCTCTTATAAGCAAGAACAGACGCCGATGTATGAAACCCGCCAAGTATTGTTGGCCCGTGCCAAGATCTTTGGGTTTGATATTGCCTTCTTAGCGGTTTCTCCATCGGTAGAATTGATGGCCCTGGTGCAAGAAGAAAAAATCAAATTAATAGAAGACCCAGAGGCCAAAGCTTCAGTGGTAAGGTTGGTCGATGTTTCAAATTATAAATTTATCCCTGGTTTAATTTCTCCTCCAGTGCGTGATGCCTTGGAAGCTGCTTTAAAAGCAGGTAACAAAAGCGCTTTAATACTTAATCGACGGGGATCTTATCGTTTAACCCGATGTGTCAATTGTGCAGAAATTCTAAAGTGTAGTCATTGTGATAGCTCGTTAATTTATTCTAGAATTGCAGGAGAATTTTTATGCCGTCACTGCACGTATACCGCGCCTGGTAACACCGTTTGTCCTCAATGTCATAAATCTAGTTGGCAATCAATTGGTATAGGGGTTGAGCAGGTACAAGCTGAATTAAAGAGGCTTTTTTCTCAGGCAAAAATTCAAGCCTTTGAGAGAGCTTCGGAATCTTTAGGAGATTTTGATATACTGATATCAACCAGTGCGATACTTCGATTTCAAGGAGCTTTAAAAATACAGTATGCCGCTTTCATAGATTTTGATGCTGAGCTCAACCGATTAGATATGCGTTCAGCGTTCAATGCCTTTAGTTTAGTCCTTCATATGGCTAGTATGACTCTCCAAACAGTCTTTATTCAGACGAGGAACACCCAGCATTATGTGCTGCAATATTTGTCCAGCTGTAACTGGAGAGGATACTATGATGAAGAATTAAAATTAAGAAAAGAATTTGGGTTCAGTCCGTTTAAACATTGGGTTAAAATAAATTGGCGGGGCAAGCAGGAAAAAACGACCTTAGAATCTGCACAACAGGTATATAATATATTATTTGAGTCATCATCGAAGGCATTTGTAATCACGCCACCATTAGCAGATACGGTGGGTCGTAAAAGAGACTTGTTTCGTTTTAATGTTATGGTGCAAGCCTTTGATGTCATTGAGATGGTGCAACATATAAAATCAACCCTATCTCAGGTTAAACGCCCCAGTAGGGTAATTGTTACGTTGAATGTAGACCCATGAAAATTATTTTTTTTGGTAGTGATGAGTTTGCCGCAGTTCATCTGGAACATCTGTTAGATGGTGGCCATCAAATTCTTGCGTGTGTAACCGGCCCAGATAAGCCTCAGGGGAGGGGGATGAAAATTGTTATATCTCCGATTAAACAAATTGCTTTAGAACATCAAATCCCTTGTCTTCAACCACTTAGTTTAAAAAGTAATGAAATTGTCAAAGAGTTAAGTTCCTTTGGTGCTGATATTTTTGTGGTAGTAGCCTATGGCCGTTTGTTGACGCAGGAAATTCTTAATATTCCTAAGATACTGTGTTTGAATGTCCATGGCTCATTGCTTCCCAAGTACAGAGGCGCTGCGCCTGTTAATTGGGCCATACTTAATGGGGATCATGAAACCGGAGTGACAATACAACGAATGGTCTTAGCGCTTGATGCTGGCGATATAATCGTCCAGGAAAAAATGAGCATTCCTGACGATGAGAATGCAACCCAACTGCGTCATCGGATGGCTTTCGTTGGGGCTAAATTATTAGTCAAGTTATTGGGTCAACCTTTGCCAAGTCAATTTTTCCCACAAGATGAAAAACAAGTAAGCATTGCTCCAAAACTTACAAAAGAGATGGCTGCGATAAATTGGAATCATACGGCATTATCAATCATGAATCAAGTGCGGGGTCTTCAACCTTGGCCTGGAGCATATACCTATCACCATGGGAAAATGCTTAAGATCACAAAAGTCCAATTATCAACTGATAATAAATCCCAATTTAAATGTGGGCAGGTCATGAGTGTCAGTAAGCTAGGGTTTAATGTGGCATGTGCGGATTATGGCCTAGTAATCAAAGAAGTTCAGCCAGAGGCAGGCAAGGTGATGCCTGCGTCAAGTTTTGTCGCTGGATATAAAATAGTTCCAGGTTCTTTATTAGATAATTCAAAATAGGGGACAGCTCCTTATTTTTATGTGATATAATTCAACCTATGTCCCA
>Ga0302280_1002875_pt1 | contig 12838 bp, 6 predicted proteins | sample III_Fen_E1_1_FD_198771 | JGI IMG/M metagenome (GOLD analysis project Ga0302280, IMG submission 198771) | Peat permafrost microbial communities from Stordalen Mire near Abisko, Sweden - III_Fen_E1_1 | ecosystem: Environmental > Terrestrial > Soil > Wetlands > Permafrost | place: Sweden: Abisko...
AGATACGGAAAACCGCCGCTTATATCCATGTTGAACAGCGAACGTTTGTTATGATAGGATGCCATTCCTACCGACCAGGATTTGGAAGCAAGGAAGTTCACTATTCTGTTGTAGTATTCCACATTGGCTGTATGCGCTGAAGCAAGCCCTAACTGAATGATACCAAATGCCATGGTTCCGTTTACGATAGTTTCATGGAAGTGGAAACGTTTTTTAATCGTTTCTGCAACAGCTTTTTTTAGAGTATCATTTTTAAATTCGACAGGGATATTATCGTACAAAGCATATAAATTCGAGGCATGACGGTGATTATTGCTTTCGTCTTCGCCCGGCCACAACCATTCACGGAGTGTTCCTTCTTTACTTACCTGATAGTCGGGCATTTTTGACAGCATTTGTTGCCATTTCTTTACTTTACCGGCATCTGTTTTCAATAACCCGGCGGCTGTAATACAGTTACGCAATAACTGTTTGGTAATCATCACATCCATAGTAGCATTGATACACGCAGGAGGATTTTTATCTCCACCGGGAGCATTTTCGGGAGAATATGACGGATTAAAAACAAGTTTTCCATCACGCTCAATCGTCAGAAAATCTTCCAGAAACAAAGCAGCTTCTTTCATAAACGGATAACCCTTCGTCCGTAGGAATTGCATATCACCCGTATATTGGTAATAATCGAAATAGAAGTTGGAAGCCCAACCCGCACTACCGGTCCAGTATGAATGTGGGTATCCGGGAGTAAAATCGGTTTCGAGCGGTGAAACGGTCATTTGAGCCGGGATATGAATACCAAGGCAGTTAAATAAGTCGTGTGCATTCTTGCGGTAACCATCCATCAACCGTTCGTTCATGTTAAAATAAGCCTGCATCAACGAAGGTGTATTTCCCTGCAGTATAAATGCTAACGAAGCCGGTAAATTACCGTTGGTGGTAAAACTGCCGGACCAGAGCGATGACCACTGGCCACTCCATATCCCAATCAGATTGGGAGGATTGCTTCCTGTACAGCTAATGATATTGTAACGTCCGGCATCAAATGCTCTTTCAATCATGGCCAACGGTGGTTCGGTTTGACTCCTCGATTTATTTATCAAAGCTTCAGTGGAGAGTTCACGGTCTTTTTCATCTCCATTCAAATTCAGTTTTACCTTATTGAAAAGAGCACCGTGTACTTTTGCATGATTGCTCAATAACGTTTCATACCGGGTAGATTTTGACGAAATAAAATCACGGAGACGATCGTATTCTTTCTTTGTAAACTGATAAACTGGTTCCAGTTTTACTAACACCACTACACTATCAGCATTGGTTATTTCAATTCGCCCGTTGTAGTATTTCACATTTCCCCCGGTATTTATCACTTTTCCCACACCAATATAACCGGCATAAGGTGCATACGGGTTGCAGTTTTTGTACACCGCTTTAAAGGTTAACCAACCATCTGTTAATCCGGCTCCGATCTCAGAAAAACCATTGACAACCATAGACAACTCCTTTGAATCGGTAGGTAACACGCTTTCGAATGAAAAACTGGCGTTGATTTTTGCAGTTCCGTTAAGAGATAGTACCATCACGCTATCGGGGCGCGACACAAAAGCTTTTCGCTGAAAAGTGCCTTCATTGTTTTTCCATTCAACAGCAACTTCGCCGGTCTCATAGTTAACCGAACGTTGATATTGAGTATACCCCGGCCCCGGCTGGTCAATTCTCAGATTAAAAGCAGGATGTACGAGTCGCGGCTAACATTGTAATGAGCTTCGTTTTTGATGGTATTAATCATATTGCTGGCTCCACGACGGTTACCATCGAATAACAGATTACGTATTTCATCAAGCTTCGTTCCTTGATTTACATAGTTTTTTGGCTGAATATTCGGTAAATAAAGGAATGAATGGTTTAAGGTGATTTCTTCTGAATTCACCTTGCCCAACACCAATATTCCTATAGTACCGTTACCGCTTAGCATAGCATCCTGCCAGTCTGAAGCAGGTTTTTCACTATAGATGCCATGTTTTGGATGACTAAAATTTTGAGAAAACACGCTTACAAAAATAAGTATGGCACACATTAAAACATTACTTCTTCTCTTGTTAATCATTTGTTAATTATTTTATAATTATGATTCTGCTCCAAAAATTATTATCTGAAAATTTTCCCCGGAAGGTCAAATCAGGGTCAGGAGAATACTTTTTATCATCAGTAGCATTGCAGATTAATTGGTTTTCCATTGTTGGTTTATCAGACTCCACCAGCACTCAAGTAAAATTATTTTAGATGAAAGATTTTATATTTTCCAGATTGATTTATGAGAACTTCCTTGTTCTCCTGGTAAAATTGAATCAATCCTTAATCCTGTATATAATATACCACTGTCGTCAAAGGTGACAGTTTATATATACCGGCTGCTACAGGTTTTTTATTATTCGTCAGATTAATTGCATTTTTGACATCACCAGGTAGAATCACATCAAAAGTCTTATCTTTTGAACTATTCATAGCCACGATATAATGTCCATATCGCATAAAATAATAACTGGCTCTGCCGGCATACACATTTTCATCCCCCACTTTAAACTTGACTCCTTCCGGTATTTTTGCAATCGGAAGCACTTCTCCTGCATTATCCGAACTGATTCCCTTGTACCATTCGCGTGACCCGCTGAAACCCATATTTACCCAATCCGGACGGGTAAATTGCATGCTGCTTGGTTCGAATTGTAACTCAATGTAAAAATTGGCAATACGATCCATTGTAGGTGTTATGTAATGGACCTTCGCAAGTTTATTCACGGCATTACGAGCTCTCCAATAAAGCGAGGCATACAGAATTTCATCTCCGTTTTTAATGGCTATCACACCATCTTCTTCATCTGCAAAAACATAATCAGGTGATGATTTGGTCATAGGTAAACGGATTGCTACAGGAGCTTGTTTTTTAATTAATTCATATTCATCAGGAACAAACAGTAAACTCTTTATATTCCTGATACCGGTTCCAAATTTTATTTTTTCCTGCAATTGATGAAAGAACTGATTATCGTTCATCATTTGTTGAGCAAAACCAATAGCAGCGGGATCAAGTGTATTGGCAGCAGTCATGATCGGCGTGGCATCCCAGGCTATACCACGATCGCCATACAAGACATCGCCCGGATAGTGGGAGCCATCCCTCCAACCCACAACCGCCTCGGCACGCATGGCTTTGTTACCATTCTCATCCAAAGCAGGATAACGGAAATAAGATCGCGCCATCATCATTTTCAGGAGTTGTTGTTTTATATTTTTATCTCCTGACCCTGATTCACCCGGTTTGCATGTTGCTTTGTAAATGTCATTTACCCAATCAAGCACTTCACCGTAATAGCCCACAAAACCCAACTCCTTGGTCAGTCCTTTGGAGGTGAGTTCCCAATAATTATCACCCAGCGGTTTGGAGGGGCCATTCGGCGTGTCGATCCCCAACCAGGGAGTCAAGCCAACCGATTCATAAAGATAATGCAGCATTTTGCTTTCAGGTAATGCTTTTTCAGGGTCGATCAATGCCAATGCACGATTGGTATGATAAGCAAATAAATCGATAATCATTGACTGATTGGTATATTGGCGGCGATGTGTAACTCCAAATTGCAAACCTGCATTCATAAGTTCTGCCCACGCTTTTTTGCGAGAAATCAGCTGACCGTTTCCATTATCGAAAGTAACATTCATTGTTGACTTCAACTCCGGCCACAAGCCACGAATTCCACGTGCAACCGGACCAACAGCCAACCATTCTTCATTATAAACTCCGGGACCGTTGTATGCTAATATGGGGTTTTTCAGAAATTCCTTATAATAAGCATCAATCGATTCTGCAACTTTGGCTACAACTGCCGTATTATGATAAGCTGCCGACCATTTTACTTCGTACGCATCGGCTAAAAACCAGATCTCGAGTTGAGCTAACGGTTTATCTTTCCGGATATAGTTAGTCAGTTCATTGTTTACCAACTCTTTTATTTGCCCGATTACCGCCTCTCCATTGGCTTTATCTACGAGTGGATTAACTACAGCATTCCCCTGTACTTCAGTTTTTTCGGGTACAAAACAAGGATCAGTATGCGTATAGGCTTTGTAAATTCCCAAAGTAGGTTTTTCCATGTTCTTTTGATATTTATCAAAAGTCTCACCGTAGCCCCATATTTCGCCATATGAACGTAACTCCAGGTTAATTTCGGTTTTTCCGGTAGTTTCTTTAAGAGGAATAGGTAAAGTCTCGTAAAAGAACCTGCCGGGAAGTGGTGCTTGCCCATTACCCAACCAAAGCAAATCAATATCTCCCAAATGGCGGTACCCTACCTGTTTTCCTTCGCAGAAAAGCATGATCATCGATTTATCGGCATCACCACCCCAAAAGCGGACGGTGAAATAGTTTTGTTTCAGAGGATCTACTTTCAACCGGAATGACATTTTACCACCTTCGTAAGTGACAACATCATTGGGCAATAAACGACGTGCTGTCTCATTCAAGCCCCCTTTTTCAATTCTTGAAGAGTTGCTTTGAAATGCATGTTGTTTTTCAGATTTCGAATTCCCGAACTGAAGTACATCAACGGCTTTGAACTGAACCGCAAAAGAAGATAACTGAAAAACAGCCAGGAACATAATAATAACTCTTTTCATGAAATAAATCTTAATAATTAGTGGCTGATATAAAAACTGCGCACCACCGGTTGTGCTGTTTGAACAGTTTTGCCGGCTAAAGGAGCAGATGTTCCTGCTGTTAATGCTGCCAGTTCACTATTCCTACCCCATTGCCAGGCTATTACAGTTACTTTGACCGGATAATGTGATTTGGGAGGGATATTGGTTAAAACCAGTTTATTCCCTTTTAACTGGACAGGCCCCTCCCTGACAAAATATTGTACCGGCAGTCCTTTATCCGACACTGCATTCAATTGTACTGCGACAGTTTTAGTTGTTACATCAGCTTGCTGTGGAAAATTAATCACCTGTAAAACACCCTCAGTATTTTTCACAGGAATACTCATATCAGCCTGTAAGACGGATGGTTTGTAAACAGCATCACCTGGATTTGTAAGTGAAAATATGGTGGTGTTTTTATAGTTTACAGGAGCTGAAGCTAATCCCGGTTCCAGTTGCATTCTAAAAGTGGTAACCCGTGTAGCAGGGTCATATCCTAATTTAATAAAGGGGCCAATGGTCCTGTCAATAGAAGATAAAGCAGGATTGGAAGGGTACCCTATGGGCGAACCGACAGGGAGATCGGTCCAGCCCCTCAAACGTCCGCTTACAGATGCCACAGTATCAAGGAAAGAGGAAGATAATTTAAAATCAAGGCTATCATTCAGGGGTATAAATTTCAGACTTACCTGCACATGATTGTTGGTCTGAGGAACTTTCCTGCCATTTTGTACATAAGCCAGCAAACAGGGACGCTTGCAAAAATATGCATTCTCATAATCTTCAATCCGTTTTGCCATATCCGCATCAAAACACCAGAAAGCTTCCTTTTTTATCCCGGTATAAATGGCAACCGGATTCCGCTGATAACGGGGCTTTTCATTTTTACGCCATCTGTCAACCAGCCACCCGGTAATGGTCGGATCAATTGGTTTCAATGTTGCAAAAGTTGAATCGGTGGCATCTTTCAATAATCTGTAAAAAACTGCTTTTTTAATGTAATAGGCAATAAAATCAGTTTTTTTCTGACTGGTAGCAAAATGGTATTCTCCGGCACAGGGTAGCAAACTCATTGGTGTAAAAGGATGTGCCTCTCTTCTGCTGAAAATCCGGTCAAAGTTTGCACTGGAACTACCCGACCCTTCATATTCACCCATAGTAACCAACGATGGGATAAAATCCACATTTCTTCCTTCCCAGGTATTGCGGGCAAACATATTCGTAAAGTCATAAGGGAAAACGCCACTGATCGATATTCCACATAAGGCTCTTTCGGGAAACCAGGCTGCAAAAGAATGGGGAAAATTTGAAGAGGCCGAATGTCCCATAGAAACGACCGGCACAAACTTCAACTCATTATAGCCCGACGTTACAGCCAGGTCATGCATCATCCCAATAAACGTTTTTCCAGCCCCCCCGGGTACATTAAACAAAATATCAAATGCCGGTGAGACCCAAATAATTCCAAACTGAATACTGGCCATTGAATCCCTGAAACAAGTATTTTCAATCACGGATAATTCTTCCATATTATTTTGAGCCAGTACCACTCCCCTTAAGTTGGCACAATGGGGTGGTATCCACAGAAATGCACGGGAAGGTCCATTCTTGTTTATACCTCCTTTTACCGGAATGGACCATTGCCACAACTGTGCCTCAGAAACCATACAAAATAAGAGTAAAAAAATAAGTATACTAAATCTTCTTTTTATTGACTTCATGTTACTGTTAATTTAATTTTAGTTTGATTTTATCACTTTTGGCTAAGTAAGTGTCAAACCCTGTGAAATAATGAATATAAAAAATTCCAATGAAAGAAATGCAAGTTACGTTGATTTCCATTTTTAGGTCTCTATACTTTGACAATAAAAACAAATGAATTATCTTCCAGCCCTATTTGTTATACTATCATGGCTTTTCATTATTCTAATACGATTCTGAATGCTATTTCACTTAATAAAAGTTGATAATCTGTACCGTCCTGAAATTTGTTTACACTTTTACTAATTAATTCTTACTTCTTTGAAATACAGACCTCTCCCCCTGCCCCCTCTCCCAAGGAGAGGGGCAAAGCCATTGATCATCAATTTCTTTATTTTTTTTATTTTTAGTGGCGGCTTTCCTCATTCCTCATTCTTCATTCCTCATTCTTAACTATGTGGGAGGTTGATATCTGATCCAAGTACAAAGAACCAAGACAAGAGACCATAGAACACGAAACTCGAAACGTTCTTCTACTTGCTCGATTCGGTACGGATTGTCTTACCGTTTAACGATTCTTCTATTTTTACTTTTATTGGTGAACCATTACTTTCCATATTTTCAATAGTAATTACTTGAACTCTTCCGTCCTTTAGTTCCACTTTTAGCTTATTGTTGCTTAATGCTTCCGCATTTTTAATAACCGGTTCACCTTCGTAAGGTTCCAGCAAAGAGAGGAAAATTGCTTCTTTGCCTGTAGTACGATAGCTGGTGGTTTTGCGTACCTGATCTTCGTTGCCAACAGGATAGTCGCCACCGATATTTGCCTGAAAGCTTTTTGCATCAAGACCAGTCAAATCGATGGAGATAACGGCATATTCCTTTACATTATCCGGTTCTGTTGCCAATACATCGCTATATTCAGTACCGCCCAGTTTTACCGGACCTCCTTTGTAATCTTTTCCTTTCCCGGGCGTTGGAATAATATTAACAGATACTGTTTTAAGTTCCGATATGGGGATTACTTTTCCTTTTGAACTTACAATGACGGCATTTGCCCAAAACAAGGTATTTTTCGTTCCGGATCCACGGTTTGTTTTCACCCTCAATTGCAAAGACTTTGCTCCTTTAATTGATACATTGACGACATTATTTCCCAGAATCCAGGTACCCAGACTATCAGACATGAGTCGTTTGCCATCTGCCAGCACTTCATAAACAAGTTTCTTGGAGATATTGATTCCTTCGGCATAATTTCCTATACGAATCTGTCCTTTTAAAGGCCATGCATGATACACATCGATTTTCAGTTCACCGGGTTCCTGAAAGCCGTTAAAGCCCCCGGCATCCCAACCACCTTCGGGATTGACAATCATATCGGAATGTATTTTTGCACCGTTGGTTGTACTGTAATTATCCACCGAGGTAATAAACTGGCCTGAACTCAACGGACTTGTATCGAATTGTGCATCATGGCCGGTGAATCTAAGACCTTCCCCTACTTTAGCACCCCGAAGATGCAGCAGGTTATCAAAAGTATGCTCTTTCTCCCCTTTCAGGAAATCAGCGAGTACTACATAATCGTCGGTTACAATCATAAGCCGGCGTTGCAATACAGGTTCGGAATAAGCTGTCACATCAGCAACTTTTGGATGGTTGGCCGGTATAAGGACATAACCTGCCGTACCTGCTTTCACTTTTTCTATCTGTTCGTAACCGCCCATATACGGAGGATTGCTCCAACGGGCTGTTGTTTCCAACGCCATGACCTGCATCATTTTCCCACTATAAAACATCAATGGATCGGTCTCTTTGGGTTCCTGCATTTTACCATCTACCACAACAATATTGCTGGCCATTGAAGTTTGAACCCACCATTTATACATATATGAACCATACCCAAACCAGGATGTTTCAGGATTCCAGAAACTACGGCCATAGCGCATAAGTGACAGTAAACTAGCTCTGTCGAAGTGCCCATGATAGCTGCCATGGGTTCCGTATTTTAAAGCAGCCTGAATTTGATCGCGTTGCTGCCGGCCTTCTGTTTGCGAACGGAGTACTGCAACCCCTGCATTATCGGAATGTCCGGATTTAGAATAAAGAATAGGGGTATTTGCCGGTAATTCGGGCACTCCGTAAATAAGGTCACGAATGTCAGCCTGTTTTAATATGGCTGCATACGAAGGGTCCCTGTAGGCATAATACGCCATTTCAAACGGGCCACTACCAACTTTTTGTTCATGGCCATCCCCCATGCCAAACATGACACCACGGTAATCGGGATAAATGGTAATGGCATCCCACATATCTTTTACAGTAACAAAATTCCTTTTGGTAGGTCCGAATTTGCCAAAAGCCATACCCAGATAATTTTCATATTCAAAAGGCCTGAGACCGACGTTTTGAGACAAAGACCCCTGTATTTTCTCATTCAGGAAATCAATTCCAAAGGGCCGGGCAGCTAAGCCGACAGCTGTCATATTTTCCACACAACCCATGTTATACGATAATGAAACTTCATACCACCAGCCATCATCCATTAACCCGTATTTCAAATGGTCTTTTATTCCACCAGGGCCATCCATTAAATAATTAAAATGAACTATATCCTGAATGGCTAATGCACATTGGGCTGCAGGACAAAGATTAAAAACGCTCCAGTTCGAAATGCCCCCATCTCCCATTCCATCCTCAACGGTACAGATATACAACCGCATGCTTTGTTCAATCAATTGTTTGTCGTTAGCAGTTAACAGGCCGGAATCTTTGATCAGATCATAGCTACGGGCTATTCCTTCCCAGAAACCGCCTTCCTGGGGTATTCCCTGACTGTTGGCATGAAGAGTTGACGTATATGCACCCGGGGCAGATAACCTACGTAACAGCAAGGCTATTTTTTCTGCATATTTTATATCATCTGTCAGTTTATAGGCTACTGCAACCGGCCAGAACCGTTGTTCCAGATACGATTTGAATACAGCAGGTGAATTTTCGGCATTCTTTAAGTTGCCAACCGGAGTTTCAGGAACTTCAAATTCATCCGCTCTTTTCACATAATCAGCCAACGACTTTTTTGCCCAATCGTACTTTTGAATCTTATCCTTAATGTCCGTCCATCCTGATTCAACATGAACCAGAAAAGGACCGGCAAGTCTGCTAACGGTGATAAAGTCAATTTCACTGATTGTTCCGGTGGTGGTAGTCGCCATTAATGTTTGTGATTCCCGGGCACCTTGGGGACATTTGGCCGGAACTGTCACGGAAACAGTTGTCTGCTTTTCTTCTCCCGGCAGCAAGGACACATAAGAGGGTTCAATGTGGGCATTCATACCTTCCAACCCTTTTTTACGGAGAGAAAGATTCACTAATTGGCTTGCCTCAGAAGAGTTGCCGACAAATACAGAATAATGAATGGTACTGTCGGGATCACATGGTTTCGAACGAACCCTTGACTCAAGATATACCGGATTGCCTTTAACCAGTTTCAGATTTCGTAATCTGATATTGCTTTTTCCTTTCAGACCTGAATACCGACCAGTAACCGATAGTTGTTTCATAAACTTAAGGGAATAAACCTGACCCCTGTTGTAATCAAATTCACTGATTGGAACTGTAATGGTATGCCATCCTTTCCCCTGTACATTGACTGTTGCTGAAGTTGAATCAGGCAGGTTATGGCGTTCTTTCTGGGTTGGAATATGAAGGGTAAGTATTGCATTGAACTGATTATCGTTTTCAAGGTATAGTTCGAAACGAATGCCAAACCAATAACGGGCATCTATCACGCCATCATACTCGCCCATCAAACCGCGAATATACCAGCCTTTCGTACCCTCCGGCACGGTATAAACTGCTGTTCCGGGAAGTTGCAATGTAAGGACATCGTTGTTTTTGGAGACGCCCTTCCATTCATGTACATTTAGATCTCTTGATGCTTTATTCCGCTGGTACAACTCGTTTTGAGAAAAGGCATAATGGAGTCCCAAAAAAAAGAACATCAAGGTAATTGTGTAAGATTTCATTCGAAGATAATTTTAGATAAAAAAAACCAATCAGATGGATAATTGCAAATTTGGTAGAAAAATAATTAGGTGATAAAAGGTGATCGAATCTTTAATCACGAAGTCCCTTTGCATATTATTTTGTAATACAAAGTTTTATAAAAAAAAGACTACTGTTTATTCGGGTTATTTGGAGAAAACAGATTATCATTCAGGTCCCTTATTCATTTTTAATTTAAATTTCATATAACAGTTTGAAACTTTGCATTCAAATTTTCAGCAAATAAAATTTTAAATAATAAAATAAAATTAAGTGGATCAATGCGTAATAATATTCTGTTTTTACTGAATTTCTTATTTTAAATTCCAATACACCACATAACGTTGATGATGAATGCTGAACAAAGGTTGTAAAATTATCCCTTCATTTATAGTTTTGAATGTAAGTCTTTGTGTTCCGGCGATCTGTTTAATAGAGTTTGAGAGATTCTTTTTACCTAATTTTAATTGATGAACTAAATCAGCCGGAACATGGTAATCATAGGTATAATAATCGTTGTATAATTTTGGATTTGAAAATGGAGCCGGTTTTTCCATTCCTTCCGTACCCATAACACCTGCCAGTACAACCGGACCATAAGCGATAGCAGAAATTGAATCATTATCCGACTGTACCAGTCTGAGAAACATAGGATAGGTTATTTCAATTTTATCGTTATTTTTCCATTTCCTGTCAATTGTGATATAACTTCCCGGCTTTTGAATCACTTTCAGAATTTTGCCATCCACTTTTATTTTAGCTCCTGAGGTTGCCCATGATGGATATCTGATGTACAGTGGCATAGTCACTTTGGTAGAAGTTAGAATCGTTAAAGTGGTGGTAGCATCATCAGGGAAATTTGTATCTTGCCTGACGGTTATTGCTTTTTCTTTCCAGGTCAATACGGATGGAATGAATAAATTCACATACAAGGCTTTATCAGTATGATAATATATGGCTTCGGCATATTTAGCCTGATTTTCGAATCCGGTACCTACACAGCACCAGAACGAACTGTCAGGAGTACTGTACACTTTATGAGCCCCCGGTAGCATTGGCAAAAAGTAAGCAATCATTCCTGATTCAGGATCCTGTTGACCAAGAATATGATTATACAGAGCCTTTTCGTAATAATCGGCGTATTTCTCATTTGGCTCAGCACAAAACAAATGACGCGTAAGTTTCAACATATTATACACGTTACACGATTCGCAGGTATATCCTGTCAAATGTGCCGATTCGTTATCGGGTTTAAAAAACTTTTCTTTATCGCTGTTACTTCCTGTACAATATGAGTGATGATCGACTACTGTATTCCAAAAGAAACGGGCAATTTTCATATTTTCGACGTTGCCTTCGATTTCATAATCACGAGTCAGGCCTATTAATTTGGGGATAAAAGTGTTGGCATGTTTCTTATCAAGATTGTCTTTTTGTTCTTTCAACGGATCCAACATTTCATTCTGATAGAAAAACTCCGCCAACCATTTGTCGTGGAGATTCCCGGTGATGGCGTATAAATTATAAAACACATCGTTCATGCCGCCAAATTCATTACGAAGCATAACGGTACGTTGTTCCTGTAACAAAGGCTTTAACTTTTCATATGCCCACGAAGCCATCTTATTTACTATTTCAAGTGCTTGCCTGTTATCGCAATTCAGATATTGGTCAATCAGTCCGGCAAAAATTTTATGAAGGGTATACCAGGGTGCCCAAACACTTTGTCCTGCAATATTCCTGTCAATCAGTCCCTGAGGAAATGCACTCAAATATCCATCCTGATGAAGAGCCTGTTGCACTTCGGCCAACCCTTTCACCAAACTGTCTGCTTTTAATTTATAGATATTGTATCCGGTTGTTGCATATAAGAGCGACAAAGCTGAAAGAATATGTCCTGTAGTTTGGCCACGAAGATCGCAATCGAGTGATTCCCAACCACCTAATTTTTTCATATCCATGTATCCCCCTTCTTTGCCGGTATACAATCCGGCTGTAGTTCGAAAACTATGAAGGAGTTGTTTTGTGGTTATTGAAAGAATCCAGGTACTTTCGCGCATCATATTTTCTTTAAACGGACTATCCAACAATTGAATATCCTGCAAATCGAAACTATAAGCTTTCATTTGTGTTTTATCCGGAATAACCAGTTTACCAGAATGTTGACCCGGGTAATGGGATTGGGCTGTAATGGTAAACGATAACATGATTGCAAACATAAAACTAAAACAACTCACATTTCTTTTCATACTTCTTAAAAACAACTTTTAACAAAATATTAATTTCCAATTCATCGGATGAATGAAGATCCATCTTATTACATCCATATTCAATAAGGAAAGACATTCTAATTATTCCTTAGTTTTTATTTAGTTTTTTCTTTTGAAGGTTTGTACTCTATACC
>Ga0302280_1002876_pt1 | contig 12835 bp, 11 predicted proteins | sample III_Fen_E1_1_FD_198771 | JGI IMG/M metagenome (GOLD analysis project Ga0302280, IMG submission 198771) | Peat permafrost microbial communities from Stordalen Mire near Abisko, Sweden - III_Fen_E1_1 | ecosystem: Environmental > Terrestrial > Soil > Wetlands > Permafrost | place: Sweden: Abisko...
AATGGTCTTGATCCACAAAGTTTTGGGCTTTACTATTTACCACTCTATTTCTTCTTTAATGAAGATGAAAAATCATTCTTGAACACTGAAGGTCTTGAGAAATTACAGATTAAATTCATAATGAATCCTGCAAGTGTTTATTTATTAAATGGTCTTCTGACATCTTTCAATATATCTCTCAATTGTGAGTACTATAAATACCAAGATCAATTAACTAACTACAATTTTGTGAGATCTATGACTAATCTAACTGTTGTTGATAGCAATAAGAATTTAAAAGATATCATCCTACAAAATCCTAATGATATATGCGCTATTCACTTTTTTCTATATTCTAAAACAACTGCACAGTATTGGCCCATTTCTAGTTATCAGTTACAGGTTGGTTATAAAGTCCTGAATTTTGTTAACACTTTTACTGATTATAGCCTATATCAGGAAGAACAGTTAGTCAACACTGATGTCATTAAGAGTTATGTCATTGGTACTCATATGGACCGCAAAAATAACAATTTGTTCTTTAATTTAAGAGAACAAAACCTATTTCTTACTATAGTTCCACAAGGCACTCTACCAGCTGGTTATAACACTTATATCATCTATGAATTCTATCAATATGTAGATTTCACTGAAAGAGAACATCATAAAGATTCTCAATGGTTTTCTGAAAGAATTGTGGATGTTGCGACTTAAGAGGAAATCTCTATCTGGCCTCTTATAATGAAAGGGGCGAGGGTGGGTAGGTCAAAAAAAAAAATTAATCCTTTTCTATTTTTATAAACATTTGTAAATGTAACTTTGCATTTTGTTTTTTCGTTTTAAAAAAAAACCCTAAAACCCTCACCCCCCTCACCCCTAATAGGAAAATAATAAATATTACATATAAAAAGAGGGGTGAGGGTTAGGGGTGTAGGTGGGGTGAGGGTTGTATAACAGGCCAACCTGCACCCCTCCTATTAGTTTCATTATTTATCAATTTTTTAAAAATTGGCTAGAAATTCACCAAGATCTATAGGTTCTTCATCAAATTCATACTTATTAAGAAAAAGATTCATACTATTAATTTCAAACTGAAGACCATGTTTACTGATATTTTTCATTTTCCATCTGACAGAAGTAATACCAGGTATCTTTGTTAGTTTTTGACTTAAACCGTTTTTACCATCTCTATACCTCATATCATATTTATTTTCATCACAATAAGAATCATATTGATGCATTATAGTTGACCACTCAACGTTACCATCTTGTTTAAAAGTATCATGTAAAAATCTAATATAAAATGGAACAGCATCTTTTTTCATATCTTTATAAATCTCTGTAACAGGTCTAGCTTTTTGCCATTCAGCAACTGTTTTATATTTTAGTTTTGAATTTTTTAATTTATGAAATAAAGAATCTAACATGTCTTCTGATCCTAATAATTTATACACATCATCAGCTAACTCTTTAGATATAATAGGAGGTTGAACGACAACAATTCTTCTATCAGTAGGTTCAATCTTTAAAAGATGTAGATTTTGAGAAGAAAATTGAAAGTTAGCGAAAAATTGTTCAACGTAAATTTCTTTACCTTTTAGCTCAATATTTATAGTATTAGAGGTAGAAAGATGTTTTAGAGAACTAATAGATTTCATTATAGATTCAGAATCGGCTTCATCATATGAAATTTCTATTTTTTGTGAAGCTATAGAATTAAAACGACCAGTAATTTGTCCAATATCTTTAACTTCAAGATTATAGGTACCAATCAAAGCTGTTTTTAATAAATTATTAGTACCTTTACCAGTTCCATTATCACCAACAATTGCTATAATTACTCCAGTCTTAAGACCTGGGCTTGAAATCATTTGAATATCTTTTTGTATAAGAAAATCTTTAACTTCTTTAGAGCCAGAAGCAAGATGATCTTTATATCTTTCATAAATATCCCAAGCTTCTTCGTTTTCAATAGCAGGATTATTATCTCTATCAAATCCTTTAAATAAATTATATATTTCATCAGGACATTTGAGAGGTCTAGGTATAAAATCTATTTTTTCGTAAGATTTTTTAAAAGGATCTAATAACCATATATCTATACATTTTGTATCTTGTATTTCACAATTATATAATTCCATAAATTTTGGGTTATATTGTAATCTATCTAGTAATTCTTGTGAAGACATTTGAATAGTAGAATCATAATAAGTACAATAATATAAATTTGGTATTTGCATATAAAAGAAATATTCTTCAAATTTAGCTTTCCATATTACATATTTTTCAGAATTTGATAAAGAATTTTTTAATAGATTTTTATCGTTTGAAATTAAATTATCTAAAGGTATACAAGCCATTTCCTTATCTTTAAATTTAACAGACTGTCCAATTTCTTTAAAAATAAAAGAACTAAGGTCATCATGATTTATTAGAGCTTTTTCATACATAAGACCATCATATATAACAGCTCCAATTTTTATATTTTTTTTACTAATATATTCTTTGGCTTTTAGAATTATTTTTCTTTCGGTATCTTGTAGAATATAAGCTAAAAAAGAACCTTCTAGATTATCACTTTTATATTTTTCGCTGTATTCATAAACATCTCTATAATCTTTTTTAAGTTTTTCTATTAGGTCTTGAATATCATTATTAATTTCTTTAAAAAATAAAGGACCTTGAAAATCAGCAGAATACATAACTTTCATAAAATCCTTTTTAGAAAAATTATATTCTTTTAAAATAGAATCTTTATTCATTACATAAAGTTCTAAATTATTACATTTTAATTTGTATTCATTAAATTTATTAAGAAGAAGAGTTGGATGGCAATTGATTATATCTAAATCATTATACATACCTTTAAACAAATAATTTCTTAATAAACTTGGCATATAAACAGCTGAAATACCATTAGGATAAAGACGACCAAACCCACAATCTTTCATTTCATATGTCTTAGTAACTTGTCCTCTTTTTATTTCTCTTTTATAAGATTCTAAAAAACTGTTGTAACTCTGTCCTTCTGATTTTTCTTGTAGAGAACTTAAATCGTATTTAAGCAGAAAATTGACATCTTTTATATCGACTTTTTCTTTAAGAGAGAACATAATTATAATTATTAAATATTTTAATTATTCGAAATTAGCGCAAGAAATTTTTTGAAACAAAAAAATTATAACGTTAAAAACTTAAATTTATGATATTTAATATAATAAATGGATCTAGAACAGAAAAAAAAATATCCAAACGCTAAATACAGTAAAATTTGTAGAGATAAAAAAAAAAGAGCAGTTCTACAAAATTTAGTTTATAACTATAAACCAGATGAAGTTGTAGAAAAATTAATGAATATTAAGTGCGGATACGAAAGTTTATTCTTATGATTTAAAGAAAGAAATATTATACTATAAATGGAGTTTATTGATGAATTTATCGATGCTACAATATATCAAGAACCTGAAAGAACAAATGAATGGTGTTATATATGTGATGAATATATTTTAGAAGTTGAAAAAAATAATCATAAAGAATGTTGGGAACATAGAAATATTATAGAAGAATGTAAAACTAACTGGAAACCTTGTTTAAATATAAGTATTTGTAAACAATGGTGTAGAAAAAATACTTATAAATTATGTGACGAATGTAAACAAAAAGAAAAAGATTCAGAAAAAATTATAAAAGAAATAAATAATGAATTGTATAAATTATCTGTGTCTTTACAAGGTACAAAACGTTTAAAACCCTAGAAAAAAATGTTTTAAAAAGATGTAAGGAGTAGTGACCCTTACATGAATTATTTGCTGTTTAATTCTCTGATAGAAAATGATTCCATGGCCATTTATATTTCTGATTAATTTATAGTGTCCTAGAAATTCTTCGGAATTCCTAGAACAAAAAAATGCTAACCCTAAACTTTGTCTTTAAAAAGTAAAATGTCTTCTGAAAATCGAGATATAGTATGTGTGATGTTACTTGCATTTTTTCAGTTTATTGTTTGTATGACATTTATAATATTACAGAATCAACGTTTAACAAGGATAGAAATGAAAATGTTTAATCAAACATTTATTAATTAAAAAAATACTATAAAATATCTTATATTTTAAACTAGTTCATAATCCTCATCAATTTTCTTTCTTCTGAAACTCTGTATGACTTTCTCTCTAATTCTCGAGATGATGAGATTTGTAATTCTAGAGACCAAAATGTTATATGCGCAATATTTAACAATAAACATTGTATTTATTATTAAATGACAGAATTATTGGCGATAATTAAGTTTCGACAACTATTAACTGTTGTAAGACATCCACAATAGTATCATATTGCTCAACATATATAATATCGTTAGTAGCAATATAACCATCCTGAATACCTTTGAAAAATTTAATTTTATCCTCGATTGATGTAAGACCTAAATCAGAGAAGATTCCTTGATCTTGTGTCTCAAAAACAACTGAATTATTATTTGCAGCCACAGGATTTTTGATACGAGCATTAGTTAAAAGACGTCCAACTGTTTCAAAATACTTAAGAGAGAAATTAGCCACAAACCATTCACGTCCAGACATTCTATGTAAATTCTGTCTAATCCTTGAACAAAATATAAGATCAGACTCAAGATCAAACCACCCATGTTCGTGATATCCCTGATCATGACCTAGGGCATATACATCAATGAAAACTGGTACGGGTAATGCATCATTTCTACTGTTAGGACCAACCCAGTTACCATATATAGTAGGAACAGTGCCATGTGTCCCAGTGTACTCAATCTCGCGACCAGTTTCATCAATAAAAGCAAAAGTATCTCTGTAAGAACCATCGGGATTAGGGTATCTCTTAATATAACAATCGTCAGAAGTGATGGGTCTTCCGTCTTCCTTAAGACCAGTGTAAATTCGAGCGACTTCCTGTTCATCCAGTATTTCCTGTTGTTCAACTTCTAGATTCTTATTAGTATCAGGATTATATCTAGATACAGTTTCAATGAGGTAATTGAGTGATGTGTGTTCATCTTGGACATATTGAAAAGCTTCTTCATACGATGCATCAGGGTTTTGAGCTCTATAACGTCCTATCAATGTTAATAGTTGTCCTACATCAGTACCAACTTTTAAAGCGTCGATGGGTTCACTATCAAGAGCCTGTTCAACTTGTTCACCAGTATAACCTTGTGGAACGTCATTGACAGGTTCTAACATTTGTGGTTTATTCATATCTTTGTTAATGATTGGTTGTGCCGTGTTAATAGTTCCATGTGTGATACCTATACCAAACCCTGTTTTAATAGGACCAGCAAGAGGACCTGCTACTGAATCTATGAATGATCCAACTGCTTGATCTTTAATGGTAACTGGTGGTGCTCCCGTGAATAACCCATTTTTATCATTGTTATAATTCGTGGTTTTATAACCATTAGTAAACACTTGAGAACCAAGATGTTCCAGACCTTGTGTAAGAGCGGTTGTAGTGGCAGCAATAGGACCTTGTGCAGCACCAATCGCACCAACACCAGCTATATAATTAGTAGCCCAGTTAGCTTGATCATAAAGACCATTGTAAGAATTCTGGATATTAGCTTGTTTCTTGAGAGTTTCATCTATCTTTCCAGCAGGAACATCTAACCATGGAGCTCCCTGTAAAGCAGATGATAATCCGTATTTATTTAGTTGCTCAATTGTGGGTGGTGCCATTTATATTTACTCTAGAATTTTATCTTCAGAAAATTTTATATTAAATTGTGCATTTATAGAGCTTTGTAATTCACCATTAGCTATAATAGGTTTATAGATACCTTTAATGCTAAAATTAGTTTGTTTTTTGGGCGCAATGAATTTAAACACTTTATCACTATATTCACGAGCTGATGGATCTCTCATAATGACAATTGACATGAATTCATCAGAAGTGGCTTTTTTAAGTAGTTCGGAGCCAAATTGCCAGTTTTTAAGAGATAGATATTCTTTAGATACAGTCTCGCGTGTGTCAGATGATTCAGGATAGAAAACAACTATGAAATCACAATTTCTTCGAATGGTGGGACAGATACCAGAAGTATGTTGTGATAATATGATGCAATTTACTAGAGAATGACGACCCAGTACCCATAGTTTCTTTAGTGTCGGATGATTAGTAATATGAGGTTCGCAGATAATATCATCGAAAATGAATAGTAATCTTTCGAGTTTTTTCTGATCACTTGATTTATTGGCTTTATTTCTCAAAATAGTGTTATATCTATGATCAAGTATTGCTTCAATCATTTTATCATCGAATCCGTTAATAAAGTTCTTTTCTGGAACATATGAGAAATCAGTCTTTTTATATAGTTCTGCGGTTTTAGAGAACACGATAACCATGTCGAATCTATCTTTAATTAGAGATAAAAGGTGTTTCAGTAAGAATGTTTTACCTTGTCTTCTGGCACCATAGAATATAGCGGAGAAGTTTTCTGGTAGTATATCTGGATCGAAATCTTTAAGTGATTCATGTACATTGTTAATTTCTTCAGTTGACCATTTACTATTCTTAACATTTTCTTCTTTAATCTGTCCCTCCAGCGGGTTCATTAATAGAAGACAAGATCTTTCTTTTTCGATCAAGGATCATTTTATTAAGAAGTCTATTATATTTAAACTCTTCCATATTTTTTTGATTTTTAGACCATGCCACTCTCTCTTCATAAGTATATTTTTCATAGTTATCTGTCTTAGTTTTAGTTTTGTAAGCTAGTACATCATCAATGGACATTTTATAAACAATAGTTGGGATATCACTAATATCGTATGACATATTACTGATATCGTAGAAATTTTTTAACGATCTTTTTTATTTTGTTCTCCGCTAACAAGAATTATCGAAATTAGGTGTGTTAGGTCTAACTGGTGGAAAATGTTTAAAAAGAACGGATGTTTCAGGAGTCTTAGTGACAATATTACCAACTATCTGACCACTTTTAACGGATCCCTTAGATTGTTCTAGAGAATAAGTCCATGAAGGATTAGAGCTTAATTTAACGGGAACTTCTTCTTTGAGAGTTATAGCTTCTTGTTCATTAATGTATTGAGACATGTTTATAATATAAAAGATATTATATTAAAATGTTTTCTATATTAAAAAATGACAAGCAAAACTCCTGTCAGATCACCTGGTCTATTAACTATTAGATCTCTATCAACAGATAATCCAGGTGGTAATCAGCTACCAAATATAGCAGCAACAGGTTCTATTGATACATGGATAAACATCAATGCAGTTATACCAAAACAAGAAGTAGTTCTCAACATGGTAAAGATCGTTCTAAGTACATTACCAGTAGAAATATCTACGTCAATAGGAACATCAACATCATCAGCATGGACATCAACAACTACTGCTACAACATTCACGACACCAACACAAGTTGTCTATATAGATCTACCATTTTTAAATGCAACTAACTTGATAGATGGTATTCAGTATATGTCGAGATTACCAGTATTAATTGATTCAAATACAGACACAACTATATATCATCCCCAATTCACGTTAGGTCTAGGTAGAGATATTCCACGTGTATTTAGGTTCAGGGTATTTAATGAGAATGGTACGTTATATCAAGGTATTTCAGAGATAACGTTACAATTTTCGTATTTCTTGTCGAGCGATACTGGTTAACTTTACTAAAAAATAAAAAACACTAAAAAAAAAAATTTTCTTTTTAAAAATATGACAAAAACTTTAAAAAGAAAATGTTCAGGAACGTGTGGTCAATTAATTGATAATGTTAAATATCGGACTATGTGTCTAAGTTGTTATTTAGCATCAGACAAGTGTAAACAAGAGAAAGAACGAAAACGTAAAGAAATGTTGATAACAAAAGATGATCCAGTATTTAAGTTATTATCTGATTTTTAATACTTTTGATTCATAGATCCACCAGATTCAGTAGATTTAGAGTCACGAGTAGGTAAAGCTTTGGCTTCTTTTTTAGCTGATTTTTTAGTCATTTCTAAACCTTTGTCAGCTTTCACAGATTTCTTTACAGCAGCCCTAGATTCTCTAAGATCTTTAATGGCTTCTCGTTCAAACATCTTAATATCCTCAGTTAATTGTTTGGCTCTAGCTCTAATATGTGCTTCGTGTGCTGCTCTAGTAGGTGGTCCTTGAGGTCTTTGAGACATTTATTATGTATAAATATTTTTTTAAAGATCTAACATAATATTAAATGAGTTCGAATTATCTCAAAACATATAATGGTTCAACACATAGATTTACATCTAGTGGGCCAGATTCAGTAATAAATATAATATCTGGAACCAATGAATCTCTAAATATAGGTTCAACAAATAATTCCACGTCTATAACTGGAACTACAATATCAATAAATACCTCATTATTTAATCAAGATGGTAATATTGTAATAGGTCAAAATAATTTACCACAGGTATGGGGAGTACCAGTTCAAAATGGTCTATCAGAAATATTAAATTTTAATTATATTACTAATACATGGGTCGTAAATGCACCATATTATAATGCTATGTCAGTTTCAAACTCACACACATATACATTAGTAGCGATAAGTGGACCTAACACACCATCATCAACATATAGTGCACAATTTAGTAATTCTGGAGCCATATATATTTATGCATATAATGATAACACATCTTCATGGTATACTTATTTTCTTGGAACACCATCTGGTTTCAATAATATGACCTATGTATTTTCACCAAGTGGTGTCCTAACATGTACAAATACTGACACAAATACAACTATTTTTACTATAACACCAACAGTTCAAGGTATCCTACCATATTATTTAATGTATGATTACAGTCCTGTGGATCCTTATGGTGATCTTCTTATAGTTGATTCAAACAATAAAGTGTTATATTCTGCAATTGGTGCTGTAGCTATAGGAGCTTCACCATATGAAACTGTATCACCATATAATTCAATAACGTCAGGATCAGGACCATATGATATAGGTCTTAGTAGTATATATTATGATGGAGTAAATCAGGTCTTGTATCCTACAAATGTGTCAACAGAAACTTTGTATGTTTCAAATATAACAAATAATTCATTATATTCAGAAAATTTAAATATCTATACAACGGGATCAACAACGTCTGTATCTGTTACAACACCATCGTTTGTAATAGATTCAACAGCTCTTATAATAAATACAAATTTTAATGATGGTGATATGTCAGTATTGACAGGTCTTCCACAGATAAACTATTGGAACAGTGTAAATTATGGAACAAACATAATAAATCAATCTAATTATCCAAATTTGTGGTTTTCTGGTGTAACAGTAATAGAATCAGCTCCTAGTTATCTTAATGCGGCATATTTATCTAATACAGCATCACCCGGTGGAGAAGCTGCTCTCTCTTTTAACTTTGGTCATAGTATAGAATATTGGGGTAATAATACATATGTCACATTAGGTCCTGGTTCTGGAACAAATAACAGTCAGTATATATTTCGAGAAGATGGAACATTTATTGGTTACGATTTACAAACCGGTCAAGGGTTTTTAACGATAACACCAACCGTGCCTGGTCAATTACCATATTATTTTATGCAAGACTGGAATTCTAATACTAATCAAGGTGATTTACTAATAGTAGATTCAACTAATAAAGTTATATATTCAGCTGCAGGCTTCACACCAATAGGTACTGTCCCAGCAACAAGTGTATCAAATCAAAATTCATTAATATCAATAGTAGGACCATGGGCAGTAGGAGCATCATCGCTTGTATATAATGGACAAACGGATACATTATTTACAGAAAATATATCTGGAACAAGTGCATCATTTTCAATAGAAAATGTAAACAATACAGGTCTTTTACCATCATTAAATTATTTAATAGTAGGTGGAGGAGGAGCTGGTGGCTATGAAGGATGGGGAGGTGGTGGTGCTGGTGGTTTATTAACGGGTACAGTGAGTGGTTCATCAACCACAGTGATAGTCGGTTTTGGTGGAACACAAGGAAATACAGGACAAAATTCATCAGCATTTAGTTTAGTAGCATATGGTGGTGGATATGGTGGTTTTAATTCATATGGAGGAAATGGTGGATCTGGTGGTGGAGCTGACTATCCAAATTATGCATATTTACCAGGAACAGGTTTTATAGGTCAAGGATATAATGGTGGTCTAGGTGGAAATACATTACAAGCTGGTGGCTCAGGGGGTGGGGCTGGTACTGTTGGATCTACATCAAATACCACAATAGGACCAAATGGTGGTGCTGGCCTACTTTTAACAATAAGTGGTTCATCACAATATTATGCTGGTGGAGGAGGTGGTTCTGGTATGACAACTGGTGGATCAGGTGGTTCATCTATAGGTGGACATGGTGGAAATAATAATACAAGTGTAACAACAACAAATGGTCAAGCAAACACTGGTTCAGGAGGCGGAGGAGGTGGTCTTACTGTTACAAATCCGGGTTCTGGTGGATCTGGTATAGTTATTATATCATATCCTGGTCCTCAACTTGCAACAGGTGGAACAATAACATCTTTTGGTAATTATACAATACATACATTTTTAACATCTGGCTCATTTATAATGAATTCTGCTCTTACAGTAGTAGGAGGTATAACTTCAGATTATTTAAGTGTTTATAATACGATTTCTGGATATCAATTTATATCAACAGCAACAACAGGAACACCACCACTTGTTGTATCTAGTACTACATTAGTTCCAAATTTATATGTTCATAGAGCTCAAATAGCAGATGGTACTGGTGGTTCAGCAAATTCTTTAGGTCTTGGAGCAACTGGATTTTCGCTTGTTTTGACAGGTTCGATATCTGCATCAAATTTGGGTGGTTCTTCTGGCCCAGGTTCATTAGGTATAGGAGCTACTGGCTATTCTCTAGTTTTAAAAGGTACAGAATCGGCTCTTCAATACACATCAACAGTTTCTGGAACAAGTGGTACACCACCATTTGTAGTTAGTTCTTCAACTTTAGTTCCAATTTTATATGTATCTCGTGCACAAACGGCAGATTCTATTACAAATTATGGGTATACTGGTCTTGGAACAACAATTGTCTTACAAAATGCTCCAACAATAAATAATTTAGAATGTGATAATTTTAATTCAGTATCTGGTGATGTGAATTTTGTGAACGATGTTCTTACAGTAACTTCATCAACAGGTATTTATTTACAACCAAATGGTGGCTCTCTTAGTGGTCTATCAGTAGAATCAACTCAAATGTCATATACTTCAGCACAATCAGAACCAGCTTTATTTTTTATCAACAATGGTACTTTTTCAATGAATAATAATAATAATGCAACAAATCAAACAAATGCTCCAGCTATATTTTCTGGTGGAGTGGGCATAGCTCGTGATTTATATGCTCAAAATATATATGGACGTCAGTTGACATCTACAGTTGCTAATACATCTGGAGTACCACCATTAGTAGTTCATTCATCAACTCTAGTTCCAGTTTTATATGTGGCACGCGCAGCAATTGCTGATAATGCTGGTGGATCAGGGTCAGGTTCTCTGTCAAATGGTGCAACAGGTTTTTCACTAACACTAACAGGTTCTGTCTCATCACAACAATATACATCAACAGTAGGAACTGGTACTGCTCCTCTAGTTGTTTCCAGTACAACTTTGGTTCCAAATCTCTATGTATCTCGTTCTCAAACAGCGGATACTGCATCATCTTTAACTGATGCTACTGGTTCTTCACTAACATTAACTAATACCTTAAGTGCTCCACAACTAGTGAGTACTGTTGCAACTGGTACAGCTCCTTTAGTTGTATCTAGCACAACATTAGTGCCAAATCTTTATGTTTCCACATGTCAAACTGCAGATACATCAAATTCACTGAGTTCAATTTCTAGTGGTGGAGCTCTTTCGTTATCAGGTAACTTGACAGTATCTGGAAATGGATCTTTCATAGGAACACTTTTACAAGGTAAAGTAGTAGCTGTAAATAGTTCAAATGCGTCAACTACTGTATCAACTGGAGCTTTAACAGTTCAAGGAGGTGTTGGTATAGTTGGTTCTATACATATGGGAGGTACCTTATATGTACCACAAGTTTTGATATCATCATCAACTGATACAACTGCAACAACAACTGGAGCTTTAATAGTTCAAGGCGGTGTTGGTATAGTAGATTCTGTACGTATGGGAGGAACGTTATATGTACCACAAGTTTTGATATCATCATCAACTGATACAATTGGAGCCACAACAGGTGCATTACAAGTATTAGGTGGTGTAGGAATATCATCATCATTAACAGTTGGATCAACAACAGCTTGTACATCAGCATCAACTGGGGCTTTAATAGTTCAAGGAGGTACTGGTATAGAAGGTATTTTACGAACAGGAAATGGAAGGGCATTATTAACAGCACCCACATTTCAAGCTGGAGTAAATGGTTATCAGGTAATAAATTTTTATCCAACATCAGGATATAATACATTTACTTTTGCTCAATCAAACACAGGATATTTTACAAATACAAGTGGTCGTGATATGTATTTACAATGTAATTATCAGTTGCCAATAAATACAGTTGCAGCTGGTGGAGTAACAATTTCTTTTCTAAGTGTAAATTCTACATCATCTGCAACACAAGCAGGAGGATCTACATATCAATATGGCTATAATTATAAAGTACAATCATCAACAGTTGGTGCATCAGTTCATGACGGTTCTGCCATGGTAAAATTACCAAATAATCAATATCTTGCACTAATCGCAAATTTACCTAGTACAACATCTTTCACAGGAGGAACAATAGGAGCAAATACATTATCAATATATGAATTACCATAAAAAAATGTCCTA
>Ga0302280_1002879_pt1 | contig 12828 bp, 12 predicted proteins | sample III_Fen_E1_1_FD_198771 | JGI IMG/M metagenome (GOLD analysis project Ga0302280, IMG submission 198771) | Peat permafrost microbial communities from Stordalen Mire near Abisko, Sweden - III_Fen_E1_1 | ecosystem: Environmental > Terrestrial > Soil > Wetlands > Permafrost | place: Sweden: Abisko...
CTCCCCCCATAATAAGTACCCCAAAGCAAGTTGCCATTGGAACTAAATTTGGCTAAAAAGCCATCCCCAATCACGCTGTCGCTTAATGTCCGGTAAGCGCCTTTGGTGGCAATACCCGAGCCACTATAGGTAATACCTGAAATATATACATTGCCGTATTTATCAGTGGCTACTCCAAAGGCTCCATCATAATCATCCCCACCAAAATAAGTACCCCAAATCAGGTTGCCCGAAGGGCTGAATTTGGCTAAAAATGCGTCCCCCTCTATGCTATCGCCCGCGGTCAGGAACGCACTGCTGGTCGCAAGGCCAGTATAGCTATACGTATAGCCCGTTATATATATATTGCCGGAAGTATCCCTTGCAATGGCTTCGCCCCATGTTAATGAATCTCCAGTTCCAAAATAGGTAGCCCATAGGAGGGATGGTGTTGTTTGGGCTTGGGCGCACAAAGGCAAAAGAAGATTGAAAAAGAGAAAGAGGCGGGCAAGCAGGGTTTTCATCAGTTTTGTATTTGTGTATAGCGAAGATAGGGAAAATAGTTATAAGTTATGAATTATGGGAAATGGGTTTGTAGGGGAGACGGGAGGTGGCACAACCAAATAATCCTCCTAATCAACGGCGTCATTGCGGAAAAACCCTTAACCGAAACTTCTGATACGAACAGCTATCGCGGGTTTTATCCGCAATCCCCTCATGAAATTTACAAATGGACCCTTACCATTTATTTTTTTTCAATAAATTATTCTAATCGAAAAACACAAGAAGGACTGGTTTGCACAGGGGATTGTGGACATTTTTTGAAGGGAAAGTTTTTCTTTTTTGAACATTTGAGTGTCAAAAAATTCCACAATGACGCCCTTGCTTTGAAGCAGGAAGCTCCTTTGTACCGACGCTGTTTTTTTATTGACAGAGTTTTTCATGGCGCAATGACAAAAAAGAGGGTATGGATTTGGAAGTACCGGGGATTTTTTGTACCTTAGCAAAGCAAAAGATTGATTTTGCGCCGCTGAATGTGTGAAAACTATCACCGCTTCACGCGGTTCTTATTTATTGTGAAAAAAGTGGATGGTGGTTGGTGGATAGTGTGTGGCGAAAACGCTGTTTTGAGCAAACTGGCCTCTAATAATTGGGAAATTCATTTTAAGTACCAGGCTCAAGAATCGCAACTAATTGTTTATTAGTATTTTGTATTTTTGGGCTCCGCCTGCCGGACTTTTAAAAAACGCAGTTTTGAGCAAACTGGCCTCTAATAATTTTTAAAAAATTTGTAGTTATTTAAAAATCAGGCAGTTAATTTTAGCCCCCTATTTCCCTCTATTATAGAGGGAAATTTGTCTGAATTAAGAACGCTTCAGAAAGCGTGATGGACTTGTTAGGATTTGAAGATTACAGGATTATTGGAAAGAAAAAAACGTTGTTTTGAGCGAATTGGATGCTAACTTATGAGATGAAAATTTTTAATTGCCTGGATTTTAAATAGATAACTTGCAATGCTTGATCGCATTGTGCTATTTTAGCATGAGGCCTTCCCCGATTTCGTTTACAAAGGTTTAATTATGGCAAAAAATTGAGAACTTTGTCCTTTGGTTTTAAAATTAACTGCGAAAAATATTAAGATGCACAAACTACTTATCAGTTTAGCTATCCCTCTCGTATTTGTCCTCACCAGCGCCAGGCTGGTTCCCGCCCGGCTTAACCATTCGGACAGGCCCGCACCTGAACGGGAAGCAGGCAAGCCTAAGAATATAATCATCGTAATAGTTGACGGTGTAGGGGCTTCGGAATGGAGCGCGGCTGCCGCGGCGAATGGCGGGAGCCTGCAGGTAGGGAAATTTCCCTATACCGGCCTAATGAAGATATGGCACGACGACAACATGACGCCAGACGACTGTGCGAACGCCTCTGCGCTCGCAACGGGCTTAAAGGGTACGGATGGGGTGCTTTGTTTAAATGACCATGGAGGCAAAGCTAAAACGCTTGCAGAATATGCCCGCGACAGGAAGATGCTTACCGCGCTGGTTTCGGTTTCATCAGTAACAAGTACATCTGCGGCTGCATTTTTTGTGCATGAAGACCTTGGAGTAAATGATGAGAAGATAGCTGCCGGGATAAGCAGGTTCAGGCCTGATATACTGATAGGCGGCGGTGAAAAATATTTTTCAAACCGGGCTGATAAGAAAATACTGCTTGATTCTTTCAGGTCGAGGGGATATGAAATGATAAACAAGCAAAGAAAGGCCGAGCGTTTTACAAGTTCAAAGACTTTCGGGCTGATAAGCGATGATGCATTGTTGCCAGTGACCAAAAGGGGTAATTTCCTGTCTGAAGCCTGCCTGAGCGCTGTGAGAAATATGGCGCCTTATTTTGAAGGCTATTTTATGATTATCCATAGCGGACAGGTAGAGCAGGCCGTAAAAAGCAATACACCTGCGTATATGTGCGAGGAAATAAAAGATGTGAATAAGGCATTGACAGCGCTGTACCAGCAAGCCCCGAATATGGATGAAACGCTTGTGGTAGTATTATCTCCAAGCGAGACAGGGGGATTTGTACTTAATGGAGGCTCTTTGAAAAATGGAAGTATTTCCGGATCCTGGGCATCTCAAAAGGCTACGGCGGCCATGGTGCCTGTTTTTGCATCTGGCCCGGGGGCGGAAAAGTTTGCCGGGATGTATGATAATACGGATGTATTTAGCAAAATTTTATCGCTGATGAGGTAGGGTAGAGTTAACAGGTTAAAGAAAACAATAGATGCCAGTCCATATTTACATGCTCATTGCTACCATTGGCGCCTTGCTTTTAGCGGTAAAGATTGTGTTTGCGAATAACTCCTTTATCCGCAAAAATGACCTGGTTTTTAAGGTGGTTATCCTTTTCCTTTTTCTCTTTCTTCTTGGCGTTCATTTTTATGAAACTGAACTATGGATAGGCATGATAGCGATAGGCCTGGCCTTCATTGCCATAGTGAAATACCTTATTGATCAGAAGCGGGATAGGGGGTATTAGATTGATTGTTAAATATTTATATCATTTTTTAAAACAATTTAATAATTTAGCAATATAAGAGTTTGACAATATGTCAAATTGCCTAAATTTGCACTTCTTTTTTCGCCGGGATAGCTCAGATGGTTAGAGCGCAGGATTCATAACCCTGAGGTGGAGAGTTCAACTCTCTCTCCCGGTACACAGATAGCCAGTAAATTATAAAATTTACTGGCTATTTTTTTGATGGTTGGATAAACAATGGATAAACATTCGTTGGTTTGCTAAAAGCATATAAACTTTTCTCCTCTCATATCAAAAGGTATCATGTGAGTGCTTGGCTAGGTATTCTTGTATCGAATCAACATCATACAGGATAATTTTCTTCTCCGGCTGGGAGAATCGTATTTTTCCCTCGTCCCGCAATTTTTGCAATGTGGTTTTGCTTTTTATCCGCAATTTTTGCATTGCTTCCGGCGCAGAAATCCATTTGTCGCTAATATTGTTCTTTTTCTCTTTTACCCGCTGAACAACTTCTTCAATCAGGGCATAAAACGCTTCGTCTTGTAGGCATATTACTTTCATTGTTGTGTTTTTTATCAGTTAGTATTTATTCTTATGTTTTATAAAAGGGGATAGAATTCGCTTTAGCAAGATAGCGTGTCGCCCCCACGACACTTCGTTTTGCGGTGTCCGACACGCTATCTTGCGGGGTTGCACCCCGTACCCCGCTTGAAAATTTATCTTCCAATTTCCTCATCTTCAATTTCGTCTTTGTCAGCATCATTTTCCCTTTCAAATCGGTCATTGTTTCTTTCTTCTCTGCTTTCGCGCAGGGAATTGATTTCATCCAGTTCAGGGCTTTTATCAGTTAACTCGTTATACAAGCCTGTGAACTCTTCAGTGGTTTTGCTTTTGCTGTTTTCAAAATCATCAAAATTTCTGGCAGGTATTCTGTATTCTGTCAGTTTGTGGTAGCCGCTTTCAAACAAGCCCATGCTGGTGTGTCCGTAATTGCCTTCTGATTTTGATTGGGCAAAGTCGTCAATTATTACACCGTCATATCCGGCGTACTCACATACTCGAAACTCATCATGTTTCCAGTAGTCCGGGCTCATCAAATCACCGCTACCACGCAAATCAAACAGGTTGAGGTTTTCGGTACCCGTGAAAATATGGAGGGTGGATTCCTGTTTGAAATCGGCAGGTACTATTTCGTCATTGTGGTACTTTATTTCGTATGTCCCATGTTCACCAGGTTCATAGCCAAGTTTTTTGAGGGCATCCACAACATCCTGATGCGTTTTGGGAACATCAGTAACCCATGACTTTAAATTATGCCTGCCTATGTCAGCACTGCGGTATTGTATTTCCGAAAATTTAGCGCCAACTAATTTTTCAATATGTTCATCATAATCATGGGGGGCAATGTCCTTGTTCAGTTCGTATTTTTCGGGGGCATGGAAGAATGACAGTATTCCGGTTTCAGGGATACACTGCTACCTATTATACCCACCACTACCTTACCGATTCATCTGTCAATTACGCTACTCATTATTCAGCAGATACTGTTACTGATTCAATCATGTATCACACATTTTTCTATTCCAGCCTTTCTGACAATCCTCTCTATGATACTTCTCTATATTACAATTTTCACTACAGGAATACGAGTATCTATGATTCCGCTAAGAATAATACAGTCGTACACACAATCGGCGCGATAACTGATTCCACTATATATACTACTGTATATAATACAATCGACAGCGTTGCAGATACCACGCTTTATTTTACTGAATCTTTTAAAACAGTGTATTCGGCAGAATCCTGGCAGTTTGTACCAGAGAGTAGACCGGCATTCAATTGGGTATATTTATTTCCGCCCATGATACCACAAGACCCTGATACTTCAGGCGGTGGCGGAGGGGGTTTTGGAATGGTACTACCTCACTCTTTGACTTCGTCAATTGATACGACTGTAATTATTACCATTGCGCCCAATCCATTCTCAGGGGTTCTTCATGTAAACTTCACAAATATGGGAAATAATGAACATGACGGTATGTTGCAGGTTGTCAATTCAGTTGGGCAAGAAGTACAAAGCCTGCCAGTACAAATAATCCCACAATGCGTTGGCGAATTTGATATTGACCTTTCCAAGCACAGACCCGTATCTTGCCACTTTATCACAGTCTACATTTATATATGTGGATGAACCAGACCAATATCTTGTAGACTCGGAACTGTTCAGCAAAGTATGGGATGCCACAGCGGTTTCATCTTTAGATGCAGTAACATACATGAATAATTTACTAAATTCTCTTAGCGGAACAGTAACTCTGCCATTAATTAGCCATAGTATTCATTATTATGATGGTACGGCTTTTACTGGCTTGCCGTATGGAGAAATTGGGGCTTATGGTGTTCACATCCGGACTGAATCGTTAGTAATTACCGATGCCATTATTACCGATGCGTATGGTAGCGCGATACCACCGTGTTTTGCCGGGACGGGTACGCCCAACTGGAGCGCCTACCCCGGCGCCTTTGTAAGCCAGCTACAGAGTACAACTCTTGGCTATACCTACCAGAATGCGGCACCCTATGAAACCGGTTACTATCTATGCCCTTCTTCCAGCGAATATGATTTTCAGGATGGAGTTACAACTAATCCACGTGGCCTTCTGCTGATAGTTCAGGATACTTTTGGCAACCAGACCACAGTAGCCTACGATACTTATGACTTTTTGCCATTAACCGTAACTGACCCGGTGGGGATGCAGACTGCCGCACAATATGACTACCGCGTACTGGCTCCCAACCAGATAACTGACCCAAACGGAAACAGGGTGCAGGCGGCCTACTCGCCACTGGGGTTGCTGTATAAAACGGCTGTGATGGGAAAAACCACCGAAACCAAAGGCGACACCCTGGCTAACCCTACCACCCTGCTGCAATACGATTTTTTTAACTGGATGTATAACAGCCAGCCTATATGGGTGCAAACCAGTGCCAGAGAGCAGCACTATTACGACAACCCTTCCAGCCCCTATTTGGTGAAGACCGACTATAGCGATGGTTTTGGGAGGCTGATACAGAGCCGGGCGCAAGCGGAAGATACTTTGTTTGGCGCCATGCCTACCGGCGACAGCGGACTACCAGCCAGCCAGACGGCGCCGAATGCCAATGCCGTAGGAAATATACGCCCTGGTACCGCCCCACTGAATGTAGTAGTGAGCGGGTGGCAGGTATTTAATAATAAAGGGAAAGTAGTAGAAAAATTTGAACCGTTTTTTGATAGCGGTTTTGATTTTGTAAGCCCAGGGGCTAACCCATACGGGCAAAAGGTGCAGCTATTTTATGACGCGCGGGGCATATTGATACGCACCCTGCACCCCGATGGTACAGAGGAAAGGCTGGTATTGGGCATACCTGTAGTTACTACTAGCCCCGACGTATTTATACCCACCCCCTGGGTGAGCTGCGCCTATGATGCCAATGATATGACCTCAAGTCTGCTTGCCTACGGCACACCACGATTTAACTACCTGGATCCGATGGGCAGGACGATACGGACCTATGAGAAAAATATATACCATGACTATATAGGCGGAGGCACAGCCACGCAAGACATACAGATGCTGTATGAGTTTGACATACGTGGCAACCTGCTGCAGGTAACCGATGCCCTGGGGAGGGTATCTTTTACCCATGTATATGACCTTGCCAACAGGCCACTGAGAACGTATAATATTGACAAAGGAGTTACCCATGCCGTGCCAGATGCTCTGAACAAACTTGTGATGGGCGATGACGCCAAAGGCGGCTATGCCCTGATGGCATACGATGTGAAAAACAGGCTGGTAAATACCTGGGCAATAGATAATAATACTATCTCCGGGCTGACATATTCACTACGAAATGAGATACTATACGGCGACACGAATGGCCAGACAGCCGCGACCAATATGCTGGGCAAGGTATGGACGAATAATGACGAAGCCGGCACAGTAGTAAACACGATGTACGACTTCAAAGGCAACCTGCTTACTACTACCAGGCAAGTAATAGACCCTGTTTATATTATGTCTTTGTTCCCGGGAGGGATACCATGGGATGTGACACCTTTTACAGTGGACTGGAGTATAGGGATGCCGCTGGATGCAACGACTTACCAAACCGACTTTGAATATGATGCGCTGAACCGGATAACCCAACTTACCTACCCGGCTGCAAGCGCTGACGGACAAAGGCGGGTAATGATGCCAACCTATGATAATTCGGGGGCGCTGGCGAGTGTGGACCTGCAGGAAACCAGCGGAGGGCCAATAACAAACTATGTGCGCCAGATAGCCTATAATGCAATGGGCCAAAAACTGCTGATGGCATTAGGCAACGAGGTAATGACGCGCTATGTATATGATGCCAAAAACTTCCGTCTGCTGCGGATGAAAACGGAAAAATATTCACTCAGCGGCACTGCCACCACAGTAACGTATACACCCTCCTCCGGCAGTACCCAGCAAGACTTTGGCTATACGTATGATGCGCTGGGCAATATATTGAGCATAAGCGACCAGACGCCCAATGGCGGGGTGGGTGGGGCCACGGGCCTGACGCGAAACTTTGACTACGATGCCCTGTACAGGATACTCACAGCCAGCGGCCGGGAAAGCGGGCCTACCACGAGCGACCCCTACCTGGACGATATACGCGGGAATGCGCCTGTATATACCCGCGCCTATACCCAAAACTATGACTACGACCAGATGGGCAATATACAGGAGCTAAACCATAATACCAGTGGTGGAGGAAGCTTTAACCGGATATTTAATTACACCGCCATTGGTTCAAACAATGCGCTGGGCTCTGTAACCATTGGGGGTAGCAATTACCCGTTTGCCTACGACCCCTGCGGCAACCAGATACTGCAAAATACCAGTTGCGGCATGTACTGGGACTGGGGCAACCGCATGAAAGCCTACTACAACCAAGTACCGAGCAGTGAGCCATCTACATATAGTCAATATCTTTATGATATTGAAGGTAAAAGGATTATGAAAATAACAAGGGTAACAGGTGGAAATTATCAAGTTCGAATTTATATAAATGGCATATTTGAGGAGTATTATGAGGTGAACGGCGGCGTAAACATGGGCTACCAGGATGAAATGATGATTATGGACAATAAATCTAAAATTGCTAGTGAATTGATTGGAGCGTCTTATAGCTACCCATTTTCCCTACCATTTGTAAGTTATATATTTGGTGATAATCTTGGATCTTCAAACGTGCTGATAAACGCTACCGGTAGTTTTATTTCAAGAGAAGAATACTATCCGTTTGGAGAAACTTCATTTGGAAGTTACGCAAAAAAAAGATACAGATTTTGTGGAAAAGAAAAAGATGAGGAAAGTGGCCTATATTACTACGGGGCACGTTATTATATGCCTTGGACTTGCAGATTTATAAGTATTGATCCTTTGATGGAAAAATTTCCATTTTATACGCCATATCAATACGCAGGAAACAAACCTATAAACTTCATCGATTTAGATGGAAAGGAACCAGCTGACCCTTCTGGCGGGGATAGTTCAGGAAGTAGCGGCTCAGGCGGTGGAAATAATAATTCAAGTGGAGGAAATAACAGTGATAGTTCACAAAAGCCAGTGTCTGTTTCTCAAGATCAAGATGGGAATGTCAATATTAATATTCATGGCAAAATAGATTCAGTAACAAATGATGCAAAAACCAATACTGAAACTGTTGTAAGCGAATCAATAAACTCAAAAACTGGCAATGTTGATGTTACAACGACGTCAATAGCAGGAGATGCATGCAACCTCGTAGTAAAATCCACAACGGTAAGTACTAATCAAAGTCCAAGAACAGGAGGTGAGGTACCAGTAATAGATACTGGGTCTCAAACTCCAATATTGATGAATAACTCTTCTTCATACTCAGATAATCACTCTGTCACTGTTCCTGCGCCTGAAAAAGTGGATACTATTCCCATAAATACTATTCCAGCAACAAGTTCAGAAAGCAATCCTGCTCCCGCAAATACTATAAAATCTGAAACCGATTCTCAAGGAGGAGGTTCATCAGAAAGTAATACTCCGATGAAGAATTTAGAGCTCTTCGTTACAATTCTTGGGTCGACTGCCGATTTAATGGGGAGAATCATAAAATGGGGCAAAGGCGCAGCAAATGATGTCAAATTCTTCGGGGAAACCTTGGGAAGAAAGATATTTGCACCGATTGGCGCACTATTTGCGGTAGTTGATTTTTTCTTAGGACCAGATAAAGGAGAGAGCACTACTCATTATATAGTTAAAAGTATTATAAATATAGGTATGGCGGTTTTAGCTTTTATTCCAGGATTAGATGTTATTCCGGCAGTTTGGGCTGGTTTTTCGATTTTAGGTTGGGATAAGCCAATAATTGAAGGGATTTCTAATGGAATAGATTGGCTTGTGGATAAAAGCAAATCATATCCCGCCTCGCTCCCTTCAACTTTAATGCATTAAATTTAGATATATGAATTATTTTTATTATTTCTGCTACCTAATTTACAAAGCTTTTAGCAGGATAAAATCTACTTCTGATAGTTATAAAATCTATCAAACTGGTCTTGCCCTGCTTTTAATTGAGGCTTGCGTGGTTTATGGTTTCCTCTTGCCTTTTTTCTTTCCAAAGCTGTTTAATCAAATAATGGACAATAGATTATACAGAATAGTATCCATATTTATTATTTTTATTCCGAATTATATTTTATTCCGAAACGAGAAATATTGGATGGAGGTATTCTCAAACTTTGATAAATTACCATATGATTTTAGAAAAAAAAGTGGGTTAATTATATTCATTATTTTTATAGCTTTGATTATTCTAATATTTACTTACAATATTATAAATATACAAATACCTAGGTGGAAAAATAGATAACATCAATAATTTCGGTAATGCTCCAAACTGTACTTTTAAAAACCAAAGCATTAGTAATAAACGTATTAATTTTTGTATATTTGGAAAAGGAATGAGGGCAAATATCACTTCGGTTCTTTTTAGGCCTTTTGGCGCAATCTAAATTTCTATAACTCTTTGAAAACCGACTTGATGCAACAAACTGTACTTTGCCGCTTTTGCGGCCATGCCTGCATGAAAGCAGGCATTCGCTACGGAAACCAGCAATACAAATGCAAAACCTGCTACAAATACCAAAGGAAAGAATACAAATATCATGCTTACACCATTAATGATGGAACCATTAAAAAATATGTAAAAGAAGGTGTAGGTATCCGCAGCATGAGCAGGCTGCTTTGCATTCACCAGGGTACAATAATAAGTAGGATAAAAAACATTGCCAAAGAACTGAAAGCTGACCCTGCTTATACAAAAGGTTCTGAATATGAAGTTGATGAACTCCACACTTTTATTAAAAAAAAGCTAAAGAAACCTGGGTTATCTTCGGCCTTGAAAGAATAACGAAGAAAGTAGTGGATATCGCAGTAGGAAGGCGAAGCAAAAGCAGGATAAAAAGAATAACAGACAGCATACTTTACCGTAAACCTTCAAAAATATATACCGACAAACTTAATATATACCAGTTGGTTATCCCAAAAGGGATACATAGCACAAAACGCCGCACGACCAATAATATAGAAAGGATGAACCTCAACCTAAGAACCCATTTGAAAAGATTATGTCGTAGAACGATATGTTTCAGCAAATCTATTTTGATGCTTGAAGCCTGTTTAAAGATATATTTTTGGGGATAAAACCGTATTTCCTCCCTTTATATAAAAAAATAAAGTTAGGGCAATAAAGGGAATGTCGCCATAAAAATATATTTTTGATGAATTAAAAGCAATGAGCCGCGAAAAAATATTCATATTTATGTAATGGACAAATTCCTTTTTCTTATTACCCTTTTGGCCGTATGGCGGGTTACGCACCTTTTTCAGGCAGAAGACGGGCCATTTGATATTATTTTCAGGATCAGGAAACTGGCAGGGGATGGTGTTTTTGGTAAAATAATGGATTGCTTTTACTGCCTTTCTATATGGGTAGCGCTGCTGCCAGGGCTGTATTTCGGCCGGGACTGGCTCCAAAAAATAATACTATGGCTGGCTTTCTCAGGCGGGGCTATATTGCTGGAAAAGTTTTCAAATAAGGGTACAACCTCAACCAATGAATAAGATAAACAATGTGTAATTGCGGCAACAAAAGAGGGGCACTAAGGTCTAGCTCTATTTCAAGGCAGCCACTAAGTTCGAACAGGCAGATTCCTGCACAAAGGCAGGCTCCTACAGCTATGCCAGCACCCTCCCCTGCCATCTCAAATATGCCCGTTAATGCAGTTGCTTTTAAATATAATGGGAATGGCTTTTTAAACGTGAGGAGCTTATCAGGCAGAATATTTTACAGGTTTTCAAGAATAAACCGAGTATTGACTATAAACCCTGAAGATGTACAAATGATGCAGAGGTATAGTGATCTGGAGCAGATTAAAGAATGACTAAGTAAAAAGAAAAGCCCAAGTATATATTGATACCATGACTTTTGAATTTTAAATGACAAATCATCACCAATTTCAATTTTGGCAAGTTCCTTTTCTTTCCCATATTAAACCCAGAAACCCAGTAATTTCAGGACGATACATGGTTGAAAATAGTTGGAATTTGGTTGGATATAGTTAAATATAGTTGTTATAAGTTGCGGAAAGTTGGTTTTTAGTTATTTTTCTATATCTAATACTGAAATTACTTTACACCTTTATTACAATTTTACGGTAATTTTTATTCTTATTCCTAATATAGCTTTACACTTTTTAAAGCAAGGCTTTTTATTCCTGAAATAGCTTTACAGTATTTGCGTCCGGAGCAAAAAGTTATTCCACCCCTCGCCGCACCCTTTAATTTAGTGCAGGGCGAAAGGGGTGGAAATAACTTTTCATTGTTCTTTCTGCTGATTTTCATTTTTTTGTACCTGATAATAATTCTTCCAACGTTTTGGTAATTCACCGATTTTTGTGTGCGCTTCTGATGGTGTCAAATAATCGCAACTGGCATGTGGCCTTAATTTGTTATACACTCTAACAGCGTTTTTTACAGCGTTTAAAGCAGTTTGGTAACCTGTAAATCTCATATCCAGTCCGAACTCCCCTTTAAGTATTCCAGCCACAGATTGAATTAATTGATGAAGGAGCTAAAAAGAACGAAATAAAGACAAGACTATATCCGACAATAAGCCCTACAAAACAACTAGGGGTGCTTTTCCCACTTATTGAAGATGAATTTAACTTTGGGATCAAAAGAATACAAAGGTTAAGACCCGCCGGTGCAAAATATCTTCTAGATCGATATTATAGGCATCTTTCTAGGACTGCTGAAGCACATGATTTTGCAAAATAAAGTTGCAAAAAAGGGGTTCAATAATCGTCCTGTCAACTCCACTTTAATTCTTAAAAGCCTCTTTATCATTTGGTAAGGGGTCTTTTCGATTTTGAGTTTTAGTTAAGCCTTGACGGTTAACTAGTAATGGATTCGATTCCTTGAAAGACAATATGAGAGTATAAAAGTAAAAAATGAGTTTATAAAAACCAATCATACAATTTATTTGCAATGGAACTATTATTTATATCTTAACGTTGGGAAGGTTGGGTGTACAAAATACATAATCTCCTCATAATTAATAGATTTAGGTAAAAGTCAGGTTTCCTAAAAAAATGTTATTCCTTTGCTATCAGTGATTTAGGTGGATGACACAAGCACTAAAACTTGGAATCAATGCAACAAAAAAAAGAGATTTGGCGTCTACAAACCTAAGAAAGTATGC
>Ga0302280_1002881_pt1 | contig 12822 bp, 5 predicted proteins | sample III_Fen_E1_1_FD_198771 | JGI IMG/M metagenome (GOLD analysis project Ga0302280, IMG submission 198771) | Peat permafrost microbial communities from Stordalen Mire near Abisko, Sweden - III_Fen_E1_1 | ecosystem: Environmental > Terrestrial > Soil > Wetlands > Permafrost | place: Sweden: Abisko...
AAGACCACCCCACCTAAGAAGATCACCTATTATCGCACGGCCATAGGCATTGTCCTTGAGTCTTCGGGCCTCATTGTAACAAACACCCATACGATTATCCATGCACCATTCATATTTGTTATTCTGCGGGATGGCACGAAACTACCTGCCAAACTTATTTTTACTTCCAGGAGTTATGATTTTAGCTTTTTAAGAATTCACCCACCCTATCCACTTAAAAAGATTCGATGGGCCAATTCTTCTCAAACCCATATCGGAGAGGCTATACTTGTTGTTAAAAACTCAGACTATGCACATCGATCAATCCTAGAAGGCCATATTAAAAATATTCTTAAGACCAAGCGCAACGGGTCAAATGACTTTCTTGAATTGGACCTTGACCTGCATCACGGCGACAGTGGTGGACCCATCCTTGATAATCGAGGACGACTTTTGGGCATAGTCATGGCCAAAAGCAAATCACAGCCCAATACAAGCCTCGCCATCGCCTCCAATAAAATCCACCAGCAATATTTGCATTATAAAGAAAATGTGCCATAATCCTAATCATACGTAAGGATTATAAAAAATAAATATGAATAAAAAGTCTAAATTTTGGCCTTGGGCGTTGGCTTGGGTGATTCTTGTCATTTTAAGCTGTTATGTCCGTCTTTATCCTTTGCGCTCTCATATGTGGGACCCCGCGCGTGATCAGGCGACGATGATGGTGGTCTACAATATCAAGCAGACATTGCTCCAAGAAATTTTGTCCCAAGCCCCCTCCATGCCTCCAGCACTCGCCAATCATCTGGCGGAAGAAAAGCTGAATGAGACCATGCATTCCGACAAACAAAAGGTCATGGACGCTATTGATAAAGTCACCATCCAAATGGCCAAAGCATCTAATACCCCTGCCAAAATCTATCTCCTGGAATCTGATCCTTATGATTTTTATAATCTGACTGAAAACATCGTCAACACAGGCCGCATAGCGAAAGTTATCAAGGGAAGCAAATATTTCAATCCCCTGATGTGCGCCCCCTTTGGTTGTTGGCAGCCTTTTACCCTGCATCCTTATTGGGGCTTCGTGATTTATAAAACCTTACAAATTTTTGACCCTCATATCTCTCTGATGTCTGCCGTTGCCTTTACACCTTTATTCACCTACCTTTTTATCATCGCGGCTTTCCTATGGGTTTGCCGTGTGCTCAATTATTCCGTAATTGCCTCCTTCATCGGGACATTATTTTTGATCATGGCCCCGATCAATTTAAAACGCGGGTCTCTCGGATGGTTTCGTACTGATCCCTATAATATTTTATTCCCCTTGTTACTTTTAGGATGCTTATTCCTAGCCTTACGACCTGTCTCGAAGAAAGACGGGTATCGTTGGGCGATTATTTTTGGACTTACCTTGGCGGTTTACGCTTTATTTTGGCAAGGATGGGGTTTATTATTCTTTATGGGCATCGCCTGTGCCTTGGGGGCTGCAGCATATAACTTTCTCATCAAACAAGACAAGACCCATACGCATCAAAATCTCGTATTCTTAGCTATTTTTATCGGCACTACCCTCTTGATTGTCAGCATGTGCTTTTCTTTTCAGGACTTTTTTATCCTCTTTAAAGAAGGCTTTGGGGAATTGCAGAAATTCACCCATCGCGGCCTAGACCTATGGCCTAATCTTTTTATGACCGTCGGAGAATTGAAGAAACCGAGCTTTGGAAGCATCACCACCTCTGCTGGCGGCCCCATCTTAATGCTCCTGGCCCTGGGAGGCTTGATTTATAGCTTACGCTTGGCCATCGAAAATTTCCGTCAAGCAAAAGCGATAGATACCCTCATCCTCACTATTTTTCTTTTAGTGACCATGGCCCTTAGTTTGAACGGGGAACGTTTCATTCTATTTGCCACGATTCCTTTAAGTATTTTAGCTGCTGCTGCAGCCAATCGTTTCATCAGTTTAAAAACAGTGGGCCTGCCTTTGGCTGGACTCTTAATTGCTTTAGTCCTCTTTAATGCAAACCGTGATATCCGCACGGTATTGACACCCATTTTTAATTCTACCTGGGATGAGGCCTTAACCAAGATAAAGACGGATTCACCAACTGACAGCGTTGTCAACACCTGGTGGGCGCCGGGGCATTTTATCAAGGCCATTGCTCATCGCAGTGTGCCTTTTGACGGGGCTTCTTTGGATCAAGGAGCAGTGGGCTATTGGATGGCTAATATGTATTTGTCTCAAGACGAAGCACAGGCACGGGGAATATTGCGCATGTTAAATGCCAGCGGCAATAAACCCGCTGAATACCTGGTCAAATGCGGTTTGAAACTTTCTGATGCCACGACCTTGCTTTTAGCCATTGCCCCAGAAACTAAAATACAGGCCGCTCAAACACTCAAAGGAATTATCAGTGATGATCAAATCCGCACCCTACTTTCCATGACACATGATAAAATCCCTCACAGCTATGTCTTAGTCTACACCGAACTCGTCGATGATAATCTGATGATCGCTTTTTCCGGGCATTGGAATATCAAGAAAATTGAAGACATTAATGCCAACGCTGTGATGTTAAGCCAGGTGCCGAAACGCAGCACTCCTGAATTTATCGATTATTTATGGAACACCATGGGCGGGTCTCCCAAATACAGTGACGCCTTGGCTCTTCTTGGTCAAAATAATAATCATTTGCTCTTTCGTGAGAATTTAAATATTGACCTGGATGACATGGATGCAACCATCCAATCGCCCCAATACGGTGAAGGCCATCCTTTAAGTGTCTTTTATCTTAAAGATAATGCCGTGGTGGAACATGTCAATCCAGACGGAAATTTAAACTATTCGGTGATCTTGTACCAAGAGGATGGTCAATACGTGGCCCGTCTGATGGATCGTGCGCTCGCTAATTCCATGATTATGAAACTCTATTACTTCGACGGCAAAGGCTTGCAATACTTCAAGCCTCTCATCCTCAGCCATGATCCCACCGGACGCACCCGGATTAAAGTCTTTAAAGTTATTTATTGATTAAGCCCTAAGAATTCCGAGAGACTTTTAAGCGGATGCCTGTTGATAATCACAGGTACAAAGCCAGTAGCATTCTGCAATCGTGCCAGCATGGCTGCATCAAGATGGAATTTAATCCCTTCTAAACTGTCATTGCGAGCTAACGATGAAGCAATCTCACTTTTCACTTCCACCTTCATCTTGCCCGCTGTTAAATCAATACCGCCGCTGGGCGTGGCGACCGTAGCATGATCCGACAAATCTTTCGTCCCCACGATCGTCCAGTCAAAATCATCCGACGTAATATCATCTGCTTTTATCTTGGCTACTTTCTTTCGAATGATTTTATACACCTTCCCGCGCGCGGCCGCCCCTGCTTTTAAGCCCTGTTGATGAAGATCAAAAGCTAATTGCCTTAATTCATCTATGATGGAATCACCCAAGCCTATATCATCTAAATCTGGCTCATCGTCTAAATCATATTTTAGAAGACCATTAGCCCATTCTTGTATACTTTTGCCCAAGGATCCGGGTGCCACATTAATGTGACCAGCCTTGATGGAAGCCATTAATACTGGGTAATTCCCTAGCACTCGCAGGGCTTGCGTATCCTGTCGGAAGAATCCATTTAACAGCTGCAATTCTCTTAACATTTGAGCGACCTTAGGCTCGCTCGACGCATACACCACCTGACGATCCCGGCCCACATGATCAAATCCCTTAAAACTAGGATGCCTTATGATCAAAACACCATCCTGAATCCTCATTTCTCCACGCCCAGATAAAGGAACAGCCTTGTCCCCATGAGCATGGATATAGCCTCTAAAATCATAATTGTTATTGATGTATTCAAGACCTAACTCTCGACCAATGGCAAAAAGCCGCCGGGCGATTTCAAGATTAAAATAATTATGTTCATATCGACTATACTTTATATTGAACAGTCTAATCGACGCGCTTACATCAAACTTGGGCAGAGCCCTTGCCATTTGGGCCAGGAATTTTCCTGTTCTTTCATCCCCGCCAACATGACTCCTAAAATAAGAGTACTCACGATCACTCATCAAATCTTTATATGGCATGGGCTTCCCATAAAACAATCGATCAAAAGCAGCCTTGGACTTACTGGCATTAGGCTTCAATTCACCACGAGTTACCGCAAAACCTGCTTCAATGTCAAAGCCTGAGAATCCCTCCGTCATAAAATACACTTTCTCGAGGGCGCGAATCATCGTGGCATAGCCTTCGCCTCGCTCACCATTGACGTAAATATACCCGGATTTAATTAAATGTTCCTTAACCTCTACACTGGCGTCATCTTTGCCTATTAATGATAATGTCCGTCCATTTTGTATAAACACACTAAAACCAAATTCTGAACCCACTATTTTTTCTGCACCTGTCTTCATTCTTCTAAAATTGCCAAAGGCTGATGTATCATTCTCATAAGCTTTTAATCTATTTAAATCTTGCTCCATCCAAACAACCCGGCCTGTTTTAAAATCCCGCGCCTGAAACTTGATAATTGGTGTTCGCTCAATCTGTGCTTGAATCTTATATTCCCTACGTTCTATTCTGATGACCTTACCCTTCGGATTCCTAACCTTATATTTCCTATTTATAAAAACACCCGACCAAATCTTTTGATCCTTACTGACACTTAATTCCTTTAAGGTTATATCTCCGCTTTGATCTAAAGGTATTGGGTCTTTCAAACTGAGTCTTGACCCTGATAGATCAGTTTTAATAATAACCCCTTGCATGGCTTTATCCGGTGCGACAGCGGCCATTTGTCGATCTGATATTACCCCTGCCGTCAGTCGCTTTTCGCTTCTTGGAGCTCTTTGTACCTCCCCGATTTGAACAAGTGGTAAGCTTGGTCGATAGTTTGTCCAAACATCGCTGTGCGTCCTCATCGACATTTCTAAAAGATTATCTCTATCATATGACCATACATTTCTATTATGTTCTGGATTGCGATAATCGTATCCTCCAAGATAAACAGAACTTATCACATCACCCGCAGCTTTTGCTATTCTAAGACTAGATGCATTTGAAGCCCACTCTCTATCTCCCCAATACCCAATGTTAGAAATTAAGATTAATCTTTTCTTATTTTTTCTAGCCATTTCCCCTGCTTCTTTGCCTACCTGATTAGTAAAATTACTGCTTCTCAGATCACCACGATATAATTTAAAGTCCATTCTTTCGCCCTCATTGAAACCATTCAATCCCATAATCTCTTTTGCTTCCTTCAATTCAGATGAATTAAAATCAACAAGATGAACGAACGACGCCCCCAATTTAAGAGCAACAATCGCAAGACAACCATTTCCCGCACCGCTGTCAATGACATGACGACCTTTTAGGTTAGACTTCATGAGAGCAAAAATCATGGCTGTTGTGTAATTGTGCCATCTCCAAATATAGTTATTCTCAGGATACCTAATGACCTTATCCTTAAGTTTAGCCTTTTCTCCTGCTTCAAGAGTGTTATAAAATTCTTCCGTTAAGAATATCAATGAACCCACTTGAGAAGCAACCAATGAATATTCCAAACCATCCGAACTAATCTTATGAAAATCATAACGAACAAGCTCCTGTCCATTCTCCCCAATAAGCGGCATCAACTTACTTTCCCCTTGGTATCTTTTCATATCCGCAGGAGCACCACTACCATTAAAATCCAAGAACAAACCTTCTCTCCTTGCAATATTTTCAAGAACAGGATCTAAATGATTAAAAGCATAAGCATCCATCGCATGATCAGTCGCTGATTTCATCATGCCGTCACCAAGAAACTTTAATTTAAATTCTTGTTGAACTCTTTGAAGATGGGCTGTCATGCTCCGCGGTGACCAGGCAAATTCATTGACATACCGGGATCGGGCTACTAAATCTCCTTTATGGAGAGCTCGTAATTCTTGAAAACCTGGATCTAGTGGCTTCATTCCTATTTTTAGATAAAAATTATCAGGACTTCCATAATCACCCTGTGCTGTTATTCCAGATTGCAACAATACCCTCGATTGATCAAGGGATTGTGGCACAGCTATGTCACGGGCTAAACTTGCCACCGCTGCCATTAATATACTTCCTACTCCCCGGATACGAGGAACACCTTTTCTGATCTCTTCATCATGACGGGTCATGATCAAAGGAACTTGCACGATTGGATAATTCATTCTTATTTTTCCGGCATACTCATAACCTTCTAACATATTATTCGCTGAAGGAATACTAACAACCTCAAAGCCTTCAATCCCCCTTGCGGATTCAGCAACCAAGACAATGTAATCAGGAACCCTAAACCAATCTGGCTTATTAATTTCTTTGAAATGCAAAAGCACTTGCCTAAAATCTTGCTTACGTAAAAGTCGGATAGTGATCGGCACCCATTTGTTCTCCTTGCGATCATAAATCTTAGCCTGTATCCTTGTTTTCCTCAACATCTCTTTCATTCTCTTAATTAACTGTGAAGGACTTTCCTGTGTCTCTGACAATGTCTTATGGGCCATCGAGGCATCCGCATTGTAAACAGCAATCCCCAGGATATCGACCAACTGATTATACTGTTCATACATGAGGCTTGAGAATCTCTTAGCCCATAATGTCCAGTATTCTAAGTTTTCATAGAAATTCTCATTACTTCCACTCATAAATCGTTTGGCAATACCTGCTGTTATTTTCTCAATCTCATCTGGCGTTAATTGGTCCCTGCTATGATTTAAATCCTCCATCACTTTTCGAGCAATCAAGCTTTTAATACCATCATCTTCAATATACATGCCATTACTATTCCTCCATAAAGCACCAGTAGATACAGCTTCCTTCCACGACGTTGGACTTGTGACAAAAAGCGGGAAATCAACCCAAAATTTATCCCCTCGACTTCGTTTCATTGTCCCTGTATGAAATCCGATAAGCTCTCTAACGCTTATGTTAGGAAGATCTTTGACAACAATGGTGATGGGTAAATGCCCCTGATGCACCACCTGCCCATCTTCAATAATCGTGACCCCTAAGGACCCTAGATTTTTCCCATAATAAAAATGTGAAACGTTACTTGAAAAAATAACAATCTGCTGTTTATCTCCTGCGAAACAATATTTTCTAAAAAAATTCTTCGTTCGGCTATTTCCCAACATATTCACCAATAATTCCACCTCGCTAGTCAATTGAGTATTATGTGAGAATGTCCAAATGCCTTCAACCGCATTGGGCAATGCACTTCTTTCTGCCGCCGTCATATTCCTATTTAACCACTGCTGACGACGCCTCATTCTTAGTTGGGGATCATCTTTATGATCTGATGCTTCTCTCATTTGCCTCAATGTTGGATCAAGAATAATCGTTCCCAAAGGCCCTGCATAATTATTCTCATTCAAAGTCCCTCTGTATTCAACTTGGCCATGAACTTTACCATCTGCCATGATGAGAAGACTTCTTTCCCGTCGATTTGCTTTATCATCGTAAACTCCTAGTACTATATCTGCTGGATAATCATTAAATTCTTCCGATTGGCCAAATCTTGCATGGGGAATCTCTTTAACATTCATCGTATGATTCCCACGTTGACTGAAATTTTCATAAGCAGTGGTTGAAACTCTAAATTGAATATTCTTGTGCATGGATAATAATCCTCTCATCAGCAAAGCTAATCCTCCATACTCTCGGGCCACACCTCTAACATGTACGGTTACCAATATTCTTAAAGGACGCTTTTGATTCTTAAGCCTGTCTAATCGTTTCAACACCCAAGGAAAAAATTTCTTTCTTAATTCAACGAATTTCTGCCTTAGCGCTTCCTGATCATCCGATGGTTTAGCATTCATCCTTAAGTGTATAAATTCTTCTAAGGCGGCTTTCCCATCCCTGTCGTCATCGATGGTCATGGTATAAACCCCAGCTGAGGAGCCCCTGTGTTTTTTGACCTCTGAAACAATATGTTTGACCAATGGTGTCTGTTTAATAGGATGCATAATGACTCTCATGAAAGTTAAAAGTTTAGTCCTAGGTAAATGCCTAAGAACATCTATGATGAGCATGGCTTTATCGACATTGAGGACAGCTCCGCCTGAGAAATATTTTCTTGGGATCAGCCCCCCGCGCAGACCATCCCCACCGATGGGAGGGAATGTTGAATCTTCTTTGATGTAATTGAATGCACCTTTCTTGAAGGCTTGGAGATAGCGTTGGTAGATGAGTTCGACGTCATTCTTCTTAACGTCATCCTCGCGCAAGCGGGGATCCATGTCAGAATTAATTCTATTTTGAATTTCGAGCTCCCGCGAGTGTCCAATATGAGGATTCGCCTTCGCGGGAATGACAGCAGATGGTTTAGGAATAACAGTGGAGTTATATTCAACACCATTTATTTTATTTCTATCCGCATAGACTTGTTCCAAAATACTGTCTTTGATTTTCTTTTTATACCACGTCGCTAGGATGAGGCTATTGTAGACTTGTCTCAGTTGCGCAAAGTTCTTGCCTTCGTTGACTTCACGGGTGAGTTCGGGGATGACGATTTCTCGAATGATTTGGGAGCCTAAAGCATTTATGTCATTCTGAGGCGAAGCTGAAGAATCTCTTATATAATTAATTTTATTGAGATCCTTCGCTTCGCTCAGGATGACAATATTTTTAACAGAAATATTCTTCTCAAGTGCCAGATAATCCTGCTCCAACATCACTTTTAATTTTGATTCCACCACATAAGCGGTGCCGGCCTTGGCATTTTCGTAGACTACGGCTTTATCTGGAACGATCCAGACTTTGTTAAAGGTATTGACTGAAATATTAGTCGTACCGAATTTCTTTGCCGCTTCTTCATACACCCTTTTCCAGAATTTCTTTCCGATCGAATTTTCAGGATAGATTAAACTGGCGGTGATCTGTTTGAGCATGTAGTCTTCAGCTAAAAGATCACGGCCCATTTCTGTTAATCCAAAACTTGACGGGATAATACGGTTTTTTTCGTAGGGGCTTAGGTTGACCCATAGGTCATTTTCTGGAATGGTCAATGAGGCTAGGAAGTATTTGATGAGTTTGGTGGCTTGTTGTTTGAGTTGTTCTTGATGTGGATCCCCGATTAAAGCATTCGGGGATGACATACGACTTAAAGCATCTCCTTGGTCTAAAATAAAATCAAATAGAAAAGGATTCTCGGGATGAACCTTGAGGCCTTTTAAGATAGGAGGATTTAGCGGGGTGCTTAAGGGCACCATGACACCAGGCGCTGGTAATAAAAATTCATCCGCTTGAGCTATAGGAAAAGGGCCTAAAGAATTAAATATAAAGGCTATTAATAGACATATGTGGATTAATGGGGGACGTTTCATATCTATATAAAGTAAACCATATAGATATGCAATTTCAAGGCCTGGGAGCGACTTTAAAGAAAACGCTTTCCTTTGATTTTAGCGTCGAAGAATTAAAACAAATAAGGAATTAAAGAAGAAAATAAAAAATTAATAATCAGATAATTTCCCGCGCAGGCGGGCTTTCATGCCGGTGGGTTGGTCTGGGGTAGGAGCAAGCGGGCCTAAACCTGCTGGCTGCGTAGGTGTGGCATTTGATTCTGTACCGGTATCAACCTGTGCGTTGTCACGCAAAGATTTTTCCAGACGAGAGGCCATGTCCTCTTCTCCTAAGTCACGCAATTTCGTAATCATGCTCATTGTTTCTTCACGTTGATTACTGGCAAAATAAGCTTGCCCCAAACCATAATAAAGCTTCGGGTCTTGGCTGCCGGCCAGTGCCATTCTAAAATATTTGATCGCTGTCCTTGGTTTTGAGTTGACTAATAAATTAATCCAGCCAAGGCATATTTGAGCACTGGTTAAAGTAGGATCAATACTCACTGCTTTTTCAAAATACTTCTCGGCTTGCGGCACATCTTCCCGGCTATAATAAATTCTTCCTAAATTATCATAAGCTTGGGCCATTTTAGGATCATAACTAATCGCTGTTTTCAAATATTCTATCGTTTTATTCTCATCCCCTGAAGCGGCCTGATTAGCCAAGGCCATCCCGTTATACGCCGGGGCAAAAGTCGGAACAACATTTAATATTTTTTGATAAAACTCAATGGCCTGATCAAACTGTTGGTGACTATAAGCATTCACCGCGCTCTCGTAAAGATCCCTAAGATTTTGCGCCTGGGCATGGCCTAAGATGGGAGACGAAAAAAGAATAAATAATAAAAGAAGGGATCGCCTGGCTATACTTGCCATTAAACTATGAGCTAGCCGCTGGTGGTGTTGATGGAACATTGGCATCTTTGGCCTTGGCAGGCATGGGCTTTTCAGTCACCACGATTTTCTCAACAGTCATCGTGGCCTTAACCTCATCCGTATCTGAAGACTTTTTAGCGCTAAAATTATACTTATCAACCTTCATCAAATCAGTATCTGAATTGATAGCATGCATAAAAGAGATCACATTTTCCAAACTACCTGAACATTCTAGATCAGCCTGGTATTTAAAATAATCCGCATCTTGTTCACCGCTAGAGGGATTGATCTTGATCAAATTAACCTTGGTCAAGTCAGCCAAACTTTCAAGCTTCTTTAAAAACGCGGCTGTCATTTCCTCATCAGTTGCCATATCCTTGGTCAAAAATGGTGCAACCTCATCGCTTTCTTGAAGGATACGGTCTTTGTGTCCGAGGAAACGGATATCCTGCTTAATCGTTACTTCTTCTTTGGAAATATCGTCCTCAATGGATGACAAGCGTGACATGGTGGGCCCAATCAAAAGCCTGTCAAAAAGGGCTGAGATCACAATCACCACCGCGATAACTAAGAGTTTCTTTTGATTATCGTTGAGGCCCGCGATAAATTTATTTATTTCGTTCACGAGACAGGCTCCTTGGAATTATTCAATTTGAACTCAATCTCAAAAGCGGCAACATCATTGCCATTCTCTTTCTTAGTCGAGGTAGATTTTGTTTTGGCATCTTTGAACATGGTGGAATCATCCAAAGATTTAACATAAGAAAATACTTCTGACATTGAATTGGCAACGCCGTCAATAATGACAGTGCCCTCATCATCCACAGAGATATTGCTGAGATAAACGCTGTTGGGCGTAATGGCTGAGAGCTCATGAATGATATCAAGGGAAACCATGCGTTCCTTGATATAACCACGCACTAGCTTGATCTTATTCATCTTCTCTTGGAGAACCTCAACCTGAGCGATTTGAGGCGCAAATTGTTGACGTAAATTCCGATCCAAATAGGTGGCCTTAAAATAAATATTACTCATAATCATGGCCCCTACAAGAACCATAATGATGACCGCAGCGACACCGGATTTACTGACTTCCTTACTCTGGCTTTCGACTTTCTTCTTGAGGATCATCTCTTCCGGCATCAAATTTATTTCACATTTGGCAGCTGTCAATGCGGGTGCCACCACATCCAGGAAGGAATCATCGCCAAACTCATTTTGTAATTTCCGACGGACATCAGCAGAACACTTGATAAAGTTTGAAAAAGGAGTCATTTGAAATTCAACATTTAGAGCTTCTTTTAAAGCAGGCAAACAATTCTTCACTGCTTCATGTGTCGTTGTGACAACATAAGAGCTGGGAGCCTCGTTGCCATCTTCTTGTATAAAAGCTTCCATTGATTTTTTAAGCTCGTCTTGTAACTTCGCCTGGGCTTCCGTCCCTTCCATCATTGCTTTAATCCCGATGGGAATATTTCTTTCAAAAAGTAAGGTGCCTTTAGAAATAACAAGATAGCTAGTCGAGTTTAAAGAAAAATCGATAACACCAGCAGGCAAAGCTTCTTTCTTTAAATTCAAAGCCTTTGCATAAAAACGCGCTTCTGCTTCCGGTACAAAAATAATATTATCAACGCCCAATCCGGCACTCTCTAAAACCGAGATCCGTTCTTTAACCATATCCCGATGCACGATCACAAGTAAAAGCCGGGTGTTGTGCTGGGCATTTAAACCTAAATTGATATAGCTGATCAATACCTCTTCCCTGGAATACGGGGTATGACGGCTGGCTTGCAAATTAATAATGGATTTGATTTCTTCAGGATCTGAAGAAGGGACTTCGATATTCTTCGCGGTTGCCGCGTTCGCAGGGATCACGCAGATCACGGGAAGCTTGCGATTAAAAGATGTCAACGCAGTTTTAAGCGCCACGGCAGCGACTTCAGTCCCTGAATTGGCCGCGAATGAGCCGCGAGCAACTTTCTCCAGATTCCCAGAAGAAGTGGCTTGAGCAACTTTAATAACGCCGTCACTAATGGAAACTATTAAATATTTTTTATCTGCGCCAAACATGTGTACCCCACGATTTTATTTTATTATAACTATTTTCTTTTCGTATAACCATCAGAAAAGCAACTATTTTATCTCTCTTTCCAATAAACGATTTTATCGTCTCTGGATGAATAAACGGCACGCACTGTTTTAAGTGTCGTTCGACTGGAAAGCTTTCCTGTAGCCTCAATTGTAAAATAAAATGAATCGGTTGTTAATAAACCTTTCATATTTAAATAGTCAATGGCCCGTGATTCATCCAATGTCAATTGCACGATCGAATTGACATCAGTTGCAATCTCGAAGGTTTTCAAGAATACAGTATCGTCGGGCGTACCATCAATACCATCTTTTCCTCGACGTGCCGTTAAGATTTTCTCAACAAGGGTCTCTGACAAACCCAACGCCTCAAGAACCTCTTTAGGAGCAGTATTAATATTCACTGCGCCCTCGCCATAAATAGTTACATAATGAATCAACTTATCATACATAGGCTTTGTCATTCCCTTGACCAACAACATTTCATCCAAGGTTTCATAAGCCGTGTTT
>Ga0302280_1002882_pt1 | contig 12820 bp, 5 predicted proteins | sample III_Fen_E1_1_FD_198771 | JGI IMG/M metagenome (GOLD analysis project Ga0302280, IMG submission 198771) | Peat permafrost microbial communities from Stordalen Mire near Abisko, Sweden - III_Fen_E1_1 | ecosystem: Environmental > Terrestrial > Soil > Wetlands > Permafrost | place: Sweden: Abisko...
TAATAAATGCTTTTGCCTAAAAAAATACTATCAAATAATCATAAAAAGAAAGTATTTAAATAGTCAGCCTTTATTCCTATCTTAGACTTATTTCATCATTCATATAAGAATGCAAATCTAAAATGGCTTTTCAATCCTATTAATAAAGCGATTGATATTATTGCTATGAAATCGATTTCAAGAGGAGATTAATTATACATTTGCTATAATAGCATGCCCTTACAAAATTAAATGGTAGAGTACGGATTTGTGGATATCGATTCAGAATGTTATTTGGGTATTTGTTTAGGAGTAAATTAAGACTTGATGATTGCTATTATAGAAAAAACGTTAAATAAAAACCTAGATTCTCATCTACACAAATTGATTAAAACATTTCTTGGGTTAAATTTCAAAAATATTACTTTAGGATTAACCTCGAATAAAATACAATAATTTTAAAAAACAGGTAATTTAATGGAAATATTAATATAATTTATATGGAATGAACTGGTGATGTTCGCAAATAATATGATTAGTCTGTTATAGAAGGAAAATAATAATCTAACAAAAAATAATGAGAGTATTAATTATGGATGTCGGTCTTCTATTCTTCAAAATCATCTATAAAGATCTTTCATTCACGCTGTTAATTAAGATATTCAAAAAAAGCAAAATTATATCCAAAATCTAAAGTATAATATTCATATGTTGAATTATACCGAGAACAATAACTTTAATTTAATCTATACAATGAGATGTCTTTTGACTGTGCTGATAAGTTAACTTAAGTGGCTGTCTTTCATCAAGTCTAAATTCAATATATTGTGATCATTCATCGATTTCATAATTTATCATTAATTTATATCATAAATGTATAACTATATTCAGAGATGTAATTTAATAATCAAAGTGCATATTCAAGATTATCTAGTCGATATAAACTGCCCCATTGTTTGCCTGTAATAATAAATTTTTAGCTATAGGTATGATACGCTATTCCGTTAAGAACTTAATAGTGTTTTTTAGCTCTTTATTTGACAACTAATGGAGTAAAATTATAAGTTTTTATAATTTTACCATTAGAAAGATCAATTTTCAATATTTTATCCGTCAGCCAAATATTTGCATAAACAAATTGCCTTTAACCCTATGACACCCACTATAATTCATTCAGGTATATAATGGGAATTTGATTCTAATCAACAATAGGAATAGTTTGTAAAATAGTTAGTGACTCATCGACGATATAAATGTTATGACTTCCATCACTTATGATCAAATGAGAATTATTATGAGTTAATCCCCATCCTTATTTTTACCATTTCATTCTGGAAATCTCTTCAAATGTTTCTCCATTTATCTTGAATACTAAATTCTCTTTCCAAGTTAGTATATAGATGCAATTATTGATTGGAAATTTAATGGAACCTTCCAAGAAAATAGATTTATCAAAAATGGTCGATTTATAAACTTCCTTAAGTATGTTTTCTTAATCATTGTATTAAAGAACATGGAAATATGATTATGAGTAAAGCCCACATGATTAAAGCATATGAGTCCGATTAAGAAAAGATAAACCTTGAGTATAACAATCAGTATCATGGGAAATTTATATCATCTGGGAATTATTTTTTAGAGGAAGAGGCAGAGTTTATCTGAAATTTATTTAGTCATTTTTAGAAAATTTGTTGTTAATGTACCCTAAGATGAAAAGCAAGATAATAACACCGATTATGAGGTAGATATATTTATAGGAATTTGTCGGAGATGAGACAATATCTTCTACCTCATCTTCAGCTAAGCGATTTCTAGTTAATTATTAAGGTGATTTGTCTGAATTCTATGATTATCGGAGGATATTCATCCTGTTTAATGGTATTAATATGTATTTTGCATTTAATTTAAGAGCATTATTAATTAATAATTAAAATAATAAGCGATAAGGAATACTTTGTAATGAAGAGGAAGCTTTGCAACTTCATAAAAGTTGGTAAGGTATAGTAAAGAACACATGATAAAATACCTTATGATGGAAAAATATAAATTTTGCATCCCAAAAAAAAAGGAAATCATTCACAAGGTCTTAAGCAATTTGAAATTAATATTATTTGATTAATAAATTTTTTATATAAAACTCTTTTTTAATTCGAATATTGAATATGTGTTTATATTTAGAATATTACTTTCAACCAAATTGAGTTTCATAAGTTTTCTCAAGAACTTATCATTTTTTCCATATTTTCTTCTCATTTTACTCACTATTAATTTTTAATTTCATTTAAAAATCAGAAAAATCGATAAATAAAGAAAGAATAAGTTTAAATCAATCAATAACACTATTGGCTAATTTACAGATTTATTGCCAAGTTTTAACGATATACATTGGTCCGAATTTTCTTGAAGGTAAAAAATTGAAGGATACTCTAATTTCAACTGCTACACAAAAATCATTTTAGCGATGAATATCTTTTCAAATACTATTGCAGGTGTTTAAATTTCTTAGAATTGAATAATGGGAGTAGTAGCATAATTTATTTAGTAGATTTTAAGATTTTAAGATTTATAACAATAATAAATATTTGATTTTAGAAAATAATGAATTTTAAAAAGCAATCAATAAATTCTAAGAGGAAATACTCCAAGATTTCTCTCTAGGTAAGCTTAGTTTTATATAGAAGAGGAAGAGACTGGTCAAGCTCGTGTTATAAGATTAAAAATGCGTGACTAATGCCGCAAAAAAATTGTGCCTTAAACTATGCACTGCCCGAATGATTTTAACAAAATACAAAAATGGACACGACTTTCCCATGAAGAAATTTAAAGTCCACACTTTTCCCAATATTAAAGCAACTTAAACCTTTGAAACCCATGAAATTATGGAAAATGTAGCTTTATCAAATTAAAACAATATTAATATAAACAACCAAAGAGAAAATATAACTGCAGAATATATTGAAATTGACAAACAATTTTTGTGGAATTACTGCCTCTAGTGGAATTAATATCTCTGGTGGAATTATTGGGCGCAATTCATAAATTATGAGCTCTATTTAACCCCAGTGATTTGATTATTATATCCTTAAAATTCAAAATTATATTTGTAATCAGTTCTATATTTTTAATCCTAATTATTCAAATGAAGATACCTCATTCCAAAGTATATATTTTTGCTGATTATAATAAAGTTTAAATATTTTAAAGAATATTAAATTTTTGAATATTCTGGAAGATAATAGTTTTTCTTCGCATATGAGTTATGAAGATACAAAGTCCTTCATAACTCGTTATAAGTTAAAATAGTAATAAATAACATCAAGCGAAATTGAATTGAATTGCAGAGATCAGTTCTTTAAAAAAATCAAAAATATTTTAATATTTTTCCGTATGACTAATGGTAATTTCAGCAAAGAAAGAGTTGATTAGCATTCTTTAATACTTTTTCACAATATTATTAATTAATTTGGAAAAGAGATTTGCATGAAACCTTGTCCTTCAAATGTATTTTTTCTATAATTTTTGATAATATGCAAATTGAGTTTTTAATCAGGCAATTTTATTGATATTTTATTGATATCTTATTGAATTTCATGTTTGTTCTTTTTATGTGCTCATAATTTAACCTTATCAAAAAATTAAAGTTAGAAAAGAAATACCGAATAAAAAAAGTTGAAGGTTCGGTTAAAGTTTAGTCATTTTCAGTCCAATAGTTTACAAAACGTAAAAGAAATTATCTTTTATCGGTTTTACTTATACTTAAAAAACTTTAATGGGCGGATTATTTATTAATTTTTTATAAAAAAAAATGAAGAAAAACCTGTCATTTTTTTAATCTTATTAAATTATATATAATTTTGAAAAGTTTGATAAAATATTACAATATTAGCTTTAACGAATATGATTTCAAATCTAAAATTTAATTTTTTTGCTTATTTTAAGTTTAAATTATTACATTTAGTAAACACTGCTATTTTTTTAAAGATCAAACATCAATATTTTTAAATTCATATTTTTAAATTTTAATGAATTGATCAGAAATCGATAAAAATATTTACTGACTCAAGTTTTAATTCATATTCAAATTCTATTCTTTTAGCATTCATCACTTAAAATATATATTGCCGTGATAGCAATATTTATATTCACTGTAACAGAGGAGTAAGACTTTCTAATTTAAATCACACTGGGAGGTAGTATAATTTTTGCCTTAGATGTTACGATTATAAGAAAATTAATTAATAATAATATATTTAGAAAAATATGAGCAGTCAAGACTTAATAAATAGTTCTAAACGAAAATACTCAAAAATTTCTCTTTAGGTAAGCTGATTTTGATATAGAAGAGGAAGAAATTGGTGAAGCTAGTGTTATAAGATCAAAAATGTGTGACTAATGCCGCAAAAAAGTTGTGCCTTAAACTCTGCACTGCCCGAATGATTTTAAAAAAATACAAAAATGGACACGACTTTCCCATGAAGAAATTTAAAACCCGCACCGTCCCCAATATTCCAGCACTACAAACTGTATAAGTTGATGAAAACCCTTAGAATAGAGCTGTATAAATTTAAAATGATCAAAATGATTCTAATCAATAAGAAATAAGATCGTTATAAGATATAGCCCAAAAGGCAAATGAAATATCACCATAAACTATATGGAATTACTACTTATGGTGGAATTCCTATGGGCAATTCATGAATGCCCTGCAATCCTTCATCTGAATGATTTGTTAGATTTACTCTTAAACTGATAAATATATGATTATCTTTAATATGCTGAATCATGCTTTCAAATTTCACCAAAGCATGAGAAATGATCGAACATTAAATTATCTAATCTTAATTTTCGGTAAGCAATTCTTTAACAAAATCTATTATTACGTATGAATATCAAATTTTTAACAAAAGCTATTATCACGGGAAATAGTTTGTAAATTTAATTCCTCAATGAAAAAACCATTTATATGGATAAAAGAAGAGAAGAGCATTGATAGTTTATCTTCTAACCATTTAATTAGAAGTTTTATTATTACTATACTCTTATTCTCTAAAGATATTTTAAATTAACACATTTCCCAACAATAAATTTTAGATTCAATTTTTGTCAAGCTATGTGCAACTAAAATTAAGAAACAAGTAGGTTGTATTTCTAAAAAGGACTGTATTTGTCTAAATATTTTGTAAAAATTCAATTGTTGATAATAAACAAATTTGCATCAGTCTTTGGTTAAATCAGTCAATAAAATTACTCCAAAAGAAAGATTCATAAATAGTAAAAGTAAACGTTTAAAATTATTAAGGAAATTCACAAATCATAATGTAATTTCGGTTGGCAATTAGATTATCAGTCTAAAATTGAAAGTTTTCTTGTTTTTGATTCCAGTTTTGTTGTGGAATAATGAGGATGAGTCTATTTCTTATACATTGAAGAGTAAGGCATATTTATATTATTTGTATTATTATCATTATCATTAACATCAAATAGCAGTTATCATAGCGGTTTAATTGCCATACTAATAGTAGGCAATTAAAATAATTTCATTAATGAAGAAATCAGGCGCTTTGGCAAAGTACTCGCCCTGCGCTGCTGCAGAAATAGGCTTTGTGAGGTTCTGCACTTTCTCAAAGGAAGAATTAGAAGCCTGGTCAGTTATGGAAGTGACAGAACCCAAACTTTATGAAGGAACACATCCAATGATTGGAGGCCCCAACGATTTGAGACTTGGAGTCAATTCTATGAGTCAAATCTGCTAAACATGTGGCTAATCTCGCTAATGCCAAGGTCATTTTGGACATATTAAATTAGCAGAGGCGGTCTATCACTATGGATTTATGGGCTATGTCTAAAAAGTTTTGAAGTGTATTTGTCATAACTGCTCTAGACTGAAAACCTTCACTGTACTCATTATTTTAAATAGACTGACCAGCAAAAAGATAAATTTAGAAAAATAATCAGCATCGTCAATACTGAGCGACGATTGAGGTAGCTCTCGAAATTGTTGGGCCCAATCAATCAATGCCTCGCTTCACAGTAAGAAGGAAAGGAGTAAAAGATAGGTTGTGGGTGCTTCATTCCAACTAAAATTGCGACTAAACAGAATCGAATACTCGTTGAGTAACGTCTATAAAAAAATAAATATCGGTAATATACTTATACAGCCCAGCGAGTTAAAAATATTTTTGCTGGCATCAACGCTGATGATGGAAAATTATTGGGATTTTTAGTTTCAAAACCAGTGGATCTATTAATTTCCAGTTTGGCTGTCGCGCCCCCTCAAATTCGACCCAGAATTGAGATGAATGCTTAAAAAAAAGCTGAAGATGATATTACAATCACCTACATGAGAATAATTTCCTTAAACAATGAATTAAAAAACAGTGTTTAGTCAACGGAGAGGTCCAATAAAGTTGTGGAACTTGAAAGATTGATTGCTTCCATTATGGTAGTTCTTGATAGGAGTACACTCAATATGATGGAAAATTCAAATAAAAGATTTAAAAAACATCGAAAGATTAAGAGCATTGAAGAAAGATTGAAATCAAAAGAGGGAAGATTTAGACAGCATCTTATGGGAAAAAGAGTTGATTTTTCAGCCAGAAGCGTCATCAGTCCAGACTCAAATCTGGCCTTAGACTAACTAGGTGTTCCCTAAAAAATTGCCAATTGTTTAACTATCCCTGAAAAAGTCACTGAGTGGAATTTTTAAAGGATTGTTCAACTTTGTAAAAATGGTAAAGTTAAATATATCCTTCGGCCAACTATAAATAAAAAAAGATATTAATAAATAATCCCTGTGGTCAAACTTAGCAATTCAACCTAATAAATATAAAAATATCTCAGCTATGGAACCATTGTTGAACGGAACTTACAAAACGGTGATTATATTCTCTTCAATCGCCAACCAACTCTCCACAGAATGAGTATGATGTCACATCGAGTTCGAATACTTCCTTACAATACTTTTAGGCTCAATCTTTCAGTGTGTACGCCGTACAATGCAGATTTTGATGGAGATGAGATGAATATGCACGTCCCTCAATCATTTTAAACTCAAGCAGAATTGAAATGCATCGCTCATGTACCCAAACAAATTATCGCTCCCAAAAATAGTTCTCCTGTCATGGGTATGGTCCAGGACTCACTTCTTGGCATGTATCTTCTAACTATGAGAGATACTTTTCTCACCAGATAATAAGCAATGAATCTCATCATTTGGATATAACCCTCTAGAAAATTAGAGACTGGAGAATTACCAGTTCCGGCTTTAATTAAACCTGAGTGCCTATGGACTGGGAAGCAAATTATTAGTCTTCTGATACCATCTTAAATTTCTCTTCATGTTAAAAAAGGAAGTGATGGATATAGAAATATTCAAGACACGTCGATGCTCATTCGCCATGGGTAACTACTATCGGGCGCTCTTCAGAGAGAGGTCGTCGGATCTGGAACAGGAGGATTAATTCATGCCCTTTGGCTTGAGTTAAGCCCTTAGCTAACAAGTTAATTTATAACAAATGCTCAAAGAGTAGTTAATTCTTGGCTGATGACAACTAGTTTTTCAGTGGGAGTTGGAGACGTTGTAACTGGTCATTATCTCTAGGATTAACGAAAGAGATAATCAGCCAAAATTACTCAAAGATACTTTGAAAACATTAATAAATATCGTGATGAGAGGAAACTAACCAACGAAAACCTTCATCAAAAAGGTAAGAAAATATTGAACTCCCTTGAATGCATCGTCAACATGGAACTTAACAACAGTCTCAGCATCATGCAAAAGCTCGTCTCAGAAAAAGTATCATCACATAAAAATAATATTTATAAAATGATTACAGCTAAATCCAAGGGGTCATAAACCAATTTGGCACAAATTATGTTTTGCTTGGGGAATCAAAATGTGGATGGGCAAAGAGTTCCCCTTGGATTTTCGGAAAGGGCTCTTCCTCACTTTCGAAAGAATGATAACTCTCCATAACCGAGAGGATTTGTGTTCAGCTCTTTTTTTCAAGGGTTGAAGCCTCATTAGTTTTTCTTTCATTCGATGGGTGGAAGATAAGGTCTTTCAGATACAGCAGTAAAAACATCCAACATTGGTTACATCCAAAGAAAGTTAGTGAAATCTCTTGAAGATTTGGTGATTAACTACGATGGCACAGTTCGTGACAGTCAAAACAATTTTCTGCAAAAATTATACGGTTAAGATGGTTTTTTATCGGAGTATATTTAAAGACATAAAAATATAGACTGCCTGCTCTCAGAGGAGCAGTTCAAGAATAAATATAGTTGGGAAAAGCATAAACTTATCAGTTTCAACTACAAAGAAAGCGATGTCAGGAAGGTATTTGACGAATTCGAGGAGGTCAACAGATGTAGAATTCGAATGAGATAAATTTTCGTCAAAGGGAAAGACTGTGCTTAGATTGAATACTACTGTCCTATTTAAATACTGAGGCTCATCCAAAAAATTAAGAATGAGGAAAATCCAAATCGAAAAAATGTGGTAGGCCCAGTTCAGGTCATTGATGCGGTGGATGATATGATCAATGAGTGTATGATGCCTCAGAATAAAAGATAGTTTCAAGATCTTTGCAAACAATTCAGCAATGATCCTCATCGAAATCAATTTTTTATCAAAAGGAGAGAGTTTTAGCAGGAGACTGGGGTGTAGATATTCCATATGCATTTGAAGTTAAATTTATCCAGTAAAATCGTTTGCGAAGTACATAAATTAGATAAAAAATGTCTTTAAATTCTAATTAAAGAAATAAAATCGAAATTTAAACACTCAATTGCACCTGCAGGCGAAGCTATTGGCGCAGTGGCAGCTCAAAGTATTGGTGAGCCTACTACGCAAATGACCTTAAATACATTCCACTTGGCTGGTGTTTCTGATCGAAATGTAACACTGGGTATTCCCCGTCTTCGTGAGCTCCTTGACGTTTCCAAGAGGATTAAAACTCCCTTTATGAACATCTACTACAAATCACAGCTTCTCTAAAGATAAAAATAGTAAAAGCATCTAACCGATATATTAGCTTTATTGGTTACTTTTTAATTTCCTGAAAAGCATATCAAAGACTATATGATAGAATCTAAAATTTATTACGATCCCTATCCATAAGCGAGTAATATCAATGCACCAGTTGCTGCTCTCATTAAACCGGAAAGTCGATCTCCTTGGGTGTTAAGTCTGCTGTTTGATACTGAGAGAATAGCTAACACTCGCATATGGACTTAAATTAAAAATAAAATTTAACAGCATTTTTAGCTTCAGTTTTAGATCAGCGAGAAAGAGGGTATCGGAGGAGAGTTAATGCCAAATATTCTGATGAGATGTTTTTAATAAACAAAATAGCAATTGAAAAATGGTCGCAATTCATAATAGAACTCCATTTTTAAATATTTAAACAACTCATAAGCTCAGATTAAGGAACTGTTTATATCTGGGATTAAAGGAGTTAAAACAGTAAAAATATCAAAAAGAACCATATTTAATGTCAATCCAAATGAAGATCTAACAGCTCGCAGTCAACGGGAAGAAGAGATCATGTTTTAAGCTGAAGGGACTAACCTTAAAGCTTGTCTCTGTCATCCTGATATTGATTGTGAACGGACTGTTTCAAACGATATCAACTAAATCTTTGAGTTGTTGGGAATTGAAGCTGCCAGAAAGGCCTTTATCAACTAATTCGAATAGATTCTTAAGCCCTATAGCATATACATCAATCATCGCCACTTATCTGTTTTGGCAGATTGGATGAGTACTCGTGGGTTTTTGACTCCCATCAATAGAAATGGAATTAATCGAGTGAGAGATGTTTCTGTGTTGCGGAAGGCTAGTTTCTAGGAAACTATTGACATTCTTTTTGGAGCCGCTGCTTTTTCTGAAATTGATGAACTTAGAGGAGTTTCAGAAAGAATCATCTTTGGAGAAAATGTGAATCTTGGAACTAATAGCTTTGAATTAATTCTTGACCGAGACAGAGTCGGATAATTTAAATATAAAGGCGAAAAAGACCGTGTCCCATTAAGGTCAGAACTAGATCATGATAACCTTGATTCTGAAGACAATGAACTCACCAAACCAGAAGCAACGCCTACCAGATATACAAGCCCTTATATTACACAATCTGCATACATGAAGACTCCGAGCATGTCTTACTACAACAAAGAAGAACGCAGTCCATCATTTGCTACTCCTGTTTATAGTGGAGTGGAAAGCTTTAAACAATCCCCATAGGCCTCACCTTTGAGGGTGAACTCTCCTTTGTACTCCTTCAATCAGACAAAATCTAGTAAGATCGAATAGATAATTCCAAATCGCTTTAAGTCACCTGGATATTCGCAGTCACCTTACTATATTGCAGGTCAATCATCTTCACTCAATATCGGAAATTTTCGCTCCCCACTACTATATCAAAGTCCTCTCTACACATCAAAGCAACAAACATCTCCTCAATATTGTTCCAGTAACTACCATAATTCTCCAACCTACAACAATCCAAACAAGGAGGACGCTAGGAGCTTCAAGAAATAAGAGGAAATAAGCGACGAAGAGGAGGATGATTGAAATAATCTTGATTACCTTCTAAATTAAGATCTTATAATAGATTGATTGTCTTGATGGAAATAATAACTATATTGAGTGTTAATTCATCTGTGTTCGATGATCAATAACTTGCTTCCTCTGGAGGCTGCTTCAATCCCTTATTTGTCATCATTTCGTTCTTGAGGGCTACAAGTAAATTTTAGATAGTTGTGGCAGACTTCCAGGCCTTGAGCAAGGCAAGATTTTATACTCGACCATTCCCTTGGTTTACACTTGGAATGTTGACCTTGTTGATGAATCTAATTTATGGAGCTTTTTCAGGGTATTGAGGGCCGCAAGTGATTTGGAGTGTGTAAATCCTGTTCTCAAAGTTGGTCTATTTCAAAGATGGACTACTTTATAAGGGCCAAGGATGGTGGCATTCCAATATGTCAAAGTCATATCATCCGCTGCATCTCATAATTCATACATTGGGCCAAACCATAACTGATACTTTGATCGCCATGAGCCTTTTCTCCTTTTTCGAGCTCTTCCAGTAATCTGAACTTGCGAACGATAGCTACATTACTTTAATCTTACTTGTCATGTGAGTTGCTATATTGAATATCACCAAATATAAACATATCAAGATCCAATATACAAACAATTAAATTCTCTTACCATCCTTTTTGAACACTTTTAGAAGTTAATTTTAATCCTCTCTAAGAGGCATACAGTATTCTAGAAATATAAGCACAAATGACTATGAATTGGATACAAGTATCACCGATAAAAAAGGGAGATTGGTGCAAAGAATGTGCTTTAATCGCATCATAGATGAGTATAAGGGATGCGTTCCAATCACAGTAGATAAAAAGTGGAAGGAAAAACGGGATAAATTAGTGTCTAAGGCAACAGCGAGGCATCAATAAAAAATGAACAATTTTAAGGAGCAGCTCAAGAGACGTATTATATATGAAGTTACTGGAGATGATTAGAGTAGTTTTCGCACCGAGATAGTGGAAGATCCCGAAACAAACGAGGGAAAGATAAAACAATTTCTCCTGAGGCAGTAGTACCTGACGCGATAAAAAGAAATAATGAGACAAATGCATGAGTTTTGCCTCTATGGGACCATCCGACTCCATCAGAAGCAATGATAATCATATTTTGTGTAATAATGAAATGTGGCAGAATAAGAGTATATACAATAACAGCATCGGAACTCTCGTCCTCTGCCTAGGACCAGTGGGTCTCATGCAGTTGCTTCCATTTATTTCCTAAAAGCAATCTTGTTGGTCTTCTTCAAAAAAGAAGCTATGGCTTTGACGTCCTTGCCCTCAGTGAAGAACGGTTCGTATTGCTCTAAGAAGTCCTGCATCCACTTCTGCGTGAGGAATGGCAGGGTTCCCTTCTTGCCTGATTCAACGTATCTATTGTAGTAGAAGATGGCAAGTTCGGGCTGGGTCGGCTTCTTCTCGTACTTGATGATGAACTATTGGATGTATTTGCATCCCTTGAACAAAGACTTAGGGTCTTCGATCTTGAAGGTTTGCTTAGCCTTGTCCTACCATTTCTATCCATCGATCTGGTAGTAGGGTCGCATGGTTATGGGGCATATCTTTACGCCATGCTCGAACTACGCCAGACCATAGGGCCAGTTGATCTCTGCCTTGGGCAGGGGAGGGACCACCGTCTTATAGTCCAAGAAGATTTCCGAATCGAGCTTCTTTTCGTCAAGCAGCTCTGAAACAAAGTATAGATCTTCTTTGGTCAGTCCCTCGCAGAATTTAGGAAGTCTCTTTCTCACTTCCTTAATCTGCTCCTCATCGGCTTCACCATCGATGGGAATGAAGGCACTGCAAACCTCAACTTCATTGAACTTCTTTGATAGATTAGAGGTGTCAACGAAGAACCCTTTTTGGTAGAGACCTCTGAAAAGGTTTTTAAAGCACTTTCTTTGCTTAATTGTGCAGCGTTTGTACATTTCGAGGAGGTAAAGCAGCGATTTGGTTCGCAGGTAGTGGGCTTTGAATCCACTGTGGATGGGATAGCCAAGAGTCTCAACCAGTTGAGCCATGGGCTCAAGGTTGTAGATGTGGAACCTGAAAGTATCCTTCTCAGTGGGCTGGTTGAGATAACCGCTGTTTACACAGTACCACAGAGCGACATCGCTACTAATTTGAGTGGTAACAAACTGGGGTAATCCACACATGCTGGCCATGGTATTGGTGTTCCTCAAACGATAGGTGAGGTGTTCAATGACATTGGCCTTGATGGGTTTGAGGAATTCAATTTAGTCCTCTTTGATGA
>Ga0302280_1002889_pt1 | contig 12812 bp, 12 predicted proteins | sample III_Fen_E1_1_FD_198771 | JGI IMG/M metagenome (GOLD analysis project Ga0302280, IMG submission 198771) | Peat permafrost microbial communities from Stordalen Mire near Abisko, Sweden - III_Fen_E1_1 | ecosystem: Environmental > Terrestrial > Soil > Wetlands > Permafrost | place: Sweden: Abisko...
GGATAGTCTGGCTGGCATCAAGTTTAACTAGGGGCCTGTTTTCCCTTGCCCTTAGCAGGTCTTTTGCAGTCACGGGCCGTGTATCCAGGAAACCGCGTTCACGCATCCATTCGTCATTAAACGCCTTGCCAACATACCTGGAAGCATGGTCTGGGAATAAGACAACGACTACGTCAGAAGCCTTTAATTCTTTGCCCAACTGCAATACACCTGATAGGGCGGAACCGCTGCTGTTCCCGGCAAGGATACCTTCTTCGCGGGAAATACGGCGGGTCATAATAAAAGCGTCTTTATCGGTTACTTTTTCAAAATGGTCTATCAGGTCAAAATCAACATTCAATGGCAGAATGTCTTCGCCAATTCCCTCTGTGATATATGGATATATCTCGTTTTCGTCAAATATGCCCGTTTCTTTATATTTCTTAAAAACAGAACCATACGTATCTATCCCCCAGATTTTTATATTCGGGTTCTTTTCTTTTAAATACTTTGCCACACCGGAAATAGTGCCACCCGTGCCTACGCCAGCCACAAAGTGCGTGATCTTGCCTTCTGTTTGTTCCCATATTTCAGGGCCGGTAGTTTCATAGTGGGCTTCACGGTTGCTGAGGTTATCATACTGGTTGGGTTTCCATGCATTAGGAATCTCAGTACTTAACCGGGTGGAAACAGAATAATAGGAGCGGGGATCTTGCGGTTCAACACTTGTAGGACAAACAACTACATCGGCACCGACTGCCCGCAGAAGGTCCATTTTCTCTTTAGATTGCTTATCGGTAGTAACGAATATGCACTTATATCCCTTAATAATGGCAGCCAGCGCCAGGCCCATACCTGTATTACCGGAAGTGCCTTCAACAATAGTGCCGCCGGGTTTTAGCTTCCCGCTTCTCTCAGCATCTTCTATCATTTTGATGCCTATGCGGTCTTTTACGGAATTACCGGGATTAAAATATTCAAGTTTGGCGAGTACAGTTGCATTAACGCCTTCGGTTATCTTATTGATTTTCACGAGGGGCGTATTGCCGACCGTTTCCAGGATATTTTTGTAGTACATGGCACAAAAATAGTTATGAATTATGAATTATAAGTTATGAATTAGAGAGTAGATTTTTAAAGTCTTTAAGATCTGGGAAGTCTTAAAAAAATCAATTCAAAGGGTTTGCTACTATGTGGAAGGTCATGTTGGCAGTAATGTTGATACTACTCGAGGTCGATTGGTCTGTTGTCGTATTGAAAGTAAGTGTAAAGCTGCTTTGCTTTGCATAAGCAGATAAATCCACGTTATCACAATCAAGAGATAAAGTTGAGCCTGAGTTTGCTGGCACGGGGTTTAATTGTGCAATCTCAACAGAGCTTAGCCCCGGGGCGCTAATATAAATGGATATGGATTGCAGGAAACCAAAAGTCTGCCCGGAGGGAGAGGTTATTACCAATTGCAAATCTGTCAGGTTCATGCTTACAATTTTATTCACATTGGCGTTATTGTTACTGAAATCCTGTTGCCAGTTAGTATTAATAGAAGGCGAAACCAAGTTTAATATACTCAGCGGCGAAGATGGCGGAATAGTAAAAGATGTTGACTGTGAAACATTGAAAGAGACATTCAAATCTTTTTTACAGCCAAATAAGCATGCAGCGCAGAGAATGACAATGGATATTTTTCTTGACATCATACTTTTTTAAGTAAAACACCCAAAATGGAAGATTGTTTAATAATATTATGCGAAGCAGGAAATATTTCTAATCAACATTATCAAATTTAAAATATTAACCTTCTTCAATCGTTTTACTAAGGGGGAATGAGGCAACAGCGCCTGCTGTAAGATGCAGGCGTTAATAGTAGTTTTTTGAATTGATATTTTTTTATATTTGTACCCTATTTTTAATTGATATGCGTATCGCTTATTATTCTCAGTTTATTTTTTACCTTCAAAACCGGCCTTTATAAGCTGTTAATGTCAAAACTATTGGGCAAATTAGTTCTTATACTTGTTCTTTCCGGCCTTAAATACATGGTGGGTATGGGCGTGGCTGCAGCAAGTATATATCGGTTTGGCTTTGTGCTTTCCGTATTGGTAACGGTATGTGGTGGGATGCTTGGCGTGTTTTTTTTCGCTTTTGTCTGGAAGGAGATCGAAATTATATGGAAACGCGTATTTCAGCGTGATCTTATTGCCAAGAAAATAAAATATACTAAGTTCAAACGTTTTGTAGTCCGTTTCCGGCAGCGATTTGGGGTGGCTGGTATAGCATTCCTTACGCCTATACTTTTACAGGTACCCGTAGGTACAGTCCTTGCGATGAGGCTGGATAAGAATTTTAAAAAAGTAAGCCTCTATATGCTCCTGTCTTTCCTTTTTTATTCTGTTATCTTTTTTGGCCTTTGTTACGGTTTAAAATTCAATATTAACCTTTATTTTACAAAGATCACCCATGGGTGGCTGTAATTATTAAAGCAGTAATGAGTTATAAGTTATAAGTCATGAATTGAAAAAAGTAGCATCTATTTTAAAAAATCCCATATCTCATAATTCATAACTTTTATGAATAATCTTATCCGCGAAACCAGCCCCTATCTTCTTCAGCATGCTCATAATCCTGTAAACTGGTATGCCTGGGGCGAGGAAGCGTGGAATAAAGCCAAAGAAGAAAATAAACTTGTAATAGTTAGCATTGGGTACAGCGCCTGCCACTGGTGCCACGTGATGGAGAAAGAGTGTTTTGAAAACGAATCCCTCGCCGAGATGATGAATAAGTACTACATCTGTATAAAAGTGGACAGGGAGGAAAGGCCCGATGTGGACCAATTCTACATGGATGCTGTAAGCATTATGCACGGGCATGGAGGTTGGCCCCTGAATGCTTTTGCGCTACCTGACGGGAGACCTGTATATGCCGGGACATATTTCCCCGCTACCTCATGGCGCGGTTTGCTTCATGAACTGGCGGGAGGATATAAAACCAAACCACAGCACTATATTGACTATGCAGAGAAATTGCTTCAGGGCATAAAAGGACTGAGCATAGTGGAAATGCCCCAGGCTGGCTATGTTTTTAAAAAAGAAGCCGTAACAGCTATCTATGAAGGCTTTGCCCGGATATTCGACCATGAGCATGGTGGTAAAGGCCGGGCGCCAAAATTCCCGATGCCGGACAATTATCTTTTTCTTTTGAATTATCATTTTATTACTAAAGATCAGAGCGTTATTGATCATATTATCCTGACTTTGAATAAAATGGCTGAGGGTGGTATTTATGACCAAATAGGAGGGGGATTTGCAAGGTACTCAACTGACGCTGAATGGAAAGTGCCGCATTTTGAAAAGATGCTGTATGACAATGCGCAGCTCATTTCTCTTTATTCGCAGGCATGGCAATATACGGGTATGCCGCTGTATAAAAAAGTGGTCTATGAAACAGTTGAATTTATAAAGCGCGAACTTAGTTCACCTGAAGGCGGATTCTACTGCGCCCTGGATGCTGACAGCGAAGGCGTCGAAGGAAAATACTATGTCTGGACAGAGCAGGAGATCAGGGATGTATTGAATGAAGATGCCGAATTAATAATTGATCATTATGGGATTAATAATCAGGGCTTCTGGGAACACGGGAATAATATCTTACTGGTAGCCAAACAACCTAAAGAATTACCTGAAAAATACGGCATATCTGTTGATGAAATAAATAAAAAGATAGAAGAAGCCAACAAAAAACTACTGGCTGCCCGTGAAAATAGAATAAAGCCTGGGCTGGACGATAAGATACTCACCTCCTGGAATTTATTGATGCAAAAGGGCTTGCTGGATGCATACGCTGCCTTTGAGGATGAAGATTTTCTAAGGTTGGCTAAGCAAAACCAGGAATTCCTCAGCAGTAAAGTTGTGAAAGATGGCCAGATTCTTCATTCCTATAAAAATAATGAAGCCAAAATTGCAGGTTTTCTTGATGACTATGCCTTTTACATCCAAGCCCTGATTGCATGGTACCAGGTAGAGTTTGATGAGACTTATCTGCATGAAGCAAAAAGGCTTACGGATTATTGTATTGTGGAATTTTCCGAATGGACGCCTTTGACGAATGACAAAAACAGCCCTTTGTTTTATTTTACATCAAAGAAAAATAATGAACTGGCATCCCGAAAAATAGAAACAGGTGATAATGTAATAGCTTCCCCGAATTCGGTGATGGCTATGAATTTATTTTTACTTGGAAAATTGCTTGACCATGATGATTATCAAAATCTTGCTTCTGGTATGTTAGCGTCCGTAATAGATAACATGGTACAACACCCTCCATATTACAGTAATTGGGCAAGACTGCTTATTTTCTTTACTTATCCGTTTTATGAAGTAGCAATTACAGGAGCTGACCTGTATAAAAAAGCAGCAGCTATTTCTTCAAAATATCTACCGAATAAGATGCTGGCAGGAAGTGCGCTAGAAAGTATCCTCCCTTTACTTGAAAACAGGCTTGTAGTTGGGGAAACATTGATATACATTTGTGAAAATAAAACCTGCCAACTACCCGTGGAAAAAACAGAGGAGGCGATAAGCTCACTATGTTTACCTCAAAAATAAAATTTACGGTAAGATTTTTTCTCATATTTGCACCAAAACTAAATCGATATGAGTATTATTAAAGAATTCAAAACGTTTATCGCAAAAGGAAATGTACTTGACCTTGCAGTAGCTGTGGTTATTGGCGGTGCATTTGGGAAAATAGTGAGCTCGCTTGTTGCGGATATTATCATGCCGCCAATAGGGCTTATTCTTGGTGGTGTAAATTTCACTGACCTGAAAATAAATTTAAAGGGCGCTGATATAGATGCTTCCGGCAAGGTAATAGCCCCTGCCGTTACTTTAAATTATGGAAATTTTGTACAGGCTGCTATTGATTTTCTGATCGTTGCTTTCGCTGTTTTCATGTTTGTGAAGGTGATAAACATGGTTCAGAAGAAGAAAGATGCAGCCCCGGCGCCACCAGCCCCGCCTACCAAACAGGAAGAACTGCTGACAGAGATCCGGGATTTGCTGAAAAAATAGTCGTAAGTCATAAGTCATCAGTCGTAAGTTGGGGATAAGATGGAAAGGATATTGAAAATCACCTCTGATGGGTCGCATACGCTATATGTGCCTGAACTGAATGAACATTATCATTCCATTCATGGGGCGGTGCAGGAATCGAACCATGTTTTTATTGAGGCTGGGCTGAAAGTAGTGGATAGTGGGCAGTGGACAGTGGGCAGAAAAAGAACTATTCGGGTATTTGAGGTTGGATTGGGGACCGGGCTGAATGCACTTTTAACTTATCTGGAAGCCAAAAAACAGGGTATTAAAATAGAATATACAGCTATTGAGGCTTTTCCGCTTGAGAAAGAGATTTATACGGCTTTAAATTTTTCTTCGGTCATTACAGGTGAGAATGTTGATGCTATCCTGAATTTAATCCATACTTCTGCCTGGAATACCCCTGTAGAATTATCCCCTGATTATGTTCTGGTTAAAAGGCATGACGCACTTGAAAACATAGTTTTAGAGACGGATAAATATGATCTTGTCTATTTTGATGCCTTCGCGCCGGAGGTGCAGCCGGAACTATGGACGGAGGATATATTCAGGAAAATATATAATGCTATGGCAAACGGCGGCATTTTGGTTACCTATTGCTGCAAAGGCGATGTAAAGCGTGCCATGAAAGCGGCAGGGTTTACCATAGAGAAACTGCACGGACCACCGGGGAAGAGGGAAATGCTAAGAGGGAAGAAATTTTGAATAGAGAAGAAGAATAATAAACTCTTAAATCAATTAATAACAATTCTTTTCACACTTTGTGATTAATAATAAAATTCAGGGATGAAGATTTGAAGCAGATTTTAGATTTTTGAGCTAATCACTTCTGATGGCTTGCTTTCTGATTTTTCCTTTTTTGGTGGCATGGTACCAAATATAATGTCCCAAAATGGAGAAGATACGCCAAAGGCTTTATCGGGATATTTATAGTGGTGGTGGTTATGGTGCACCCACAGGTATTTGAAAACGGTTTTAGGCGGGCGCACCATGTGCATGGTATAGTGCATCATGGCATAGGTCAGGTAGCCGATCATAAAACCTGAGAAAAAGGCATAAGCATATACTCCAACTATAAGCCTGAAGAACAGGAAGAATACTGAAGCTACAATAAGGCTTGGCAATGGTGGTAACACAAGCCTGTTTTTATCTTTTGGGTATTCATGGTGTATGCCATGGACAAAGAAATGAAACCGCTGGGTCCAGCGGCGCTCGTCAATAAAATGAAAAACATGGCGATGGAGAATATATTCGAAAAAGGTCCAGCTGAACATGCCCCCGAAAAACAATAGCAAAAGCGCTGTGAATGAATGATCTATGGAGGTGTAGAAATAATAAAGCAGAAACCCGCATATAGGAATATACATTGAAAGGATAATAGCCGGGTGCGTCCTGGTAAGCGCTTCCAGAAATTTACTTTTAAACAACGTACTTGAACCTTTTACATGCACTTTCATAATTTCATTATGGTTTCACTTAGCTCCTTCAAATGTATAAAAAAACAATATACATAATTTGATTCGCCCCGCTAATTTTTTTTTAATCCTCTTTCAATTCCTAAACAGGCTAATAGCCATATTGTTCGGTAGTGTAGAAAAAAACTTCAATGCATGTAAGAACTGATATTCTTTTGTTTTCTTTGCGTCTTTACGTCCTTGTGAGAGATTTACTTCCCTAATTTTGCAAAATGGCCTTGATCACAGGAAAAGATATAATCAAAGCGGCGAAGTTTCTGACTCAAAATGAAATAGTCGCCATTCCTACGGAAACGGTCTATGGCCTTGCAGCTAATGCATTAGATGCAGGTGCAGTATTGAAAATATTTGAGGCAAAGAACCGCCCGCATTTTGACCCGCTTATAGTACATATTGGCAATAAGGCTGATATTGACAGATATGTGCTTAATGTGCCAGCGACAGCCCAAAAATTGATAAATGCTTTCTGGCCGGGGCCACTTACCCTTGTGTTGCCTAAAAAGGACATTATTCCAGACCTGTTAACTTCTGGTTTGTCTGAAGTGGCTATCCGAATGCCTAACCATCCTCTGACTCTTGAATTATTAAGGCTTTTATCTTTTCCGCTTGCGGCGCCTAGCGCGAATCCGTTTGGCTACATTAGCCCTACAACTGCACAACATGTTGAAGAACAACTTGGAGACAAAATACCTTATATCCTTGATGGTGGCCCAGCCAATATTGGCGTAGAGTCTACTATAGTTAGGTTTGAAGATGAAAAAGTTATCGTTTTAAGACTTGGTGGTATACCGGTAGAGGAAATTGCAAAGATAGCTAGTGAAGTTGAGATACAAGTTAACCCAAATGATAACCCCGTAGCCCCTGGGCAACTAAGCAGTCATTATGCCCCCCGTAAACCCTTATATGTGGGGAATATAGCTGAATTGTTAGATGAATTTAAGGATAAGAGAATCGGGTTGATAAGTTTTGGTAAAGCAATATATAGCAATACCTCCCGGCAATGGAACTTAAGCCCGGATTCAGATCTGCATGAAGCAGCCAAAAACCTATTCAGAACGCTCCGTGAGGCAGATGCTTCTGATGTGGATGTGATCATTGCTAGATATGTACCTGATGAAGGGCTTGGTAAAGCGATAAATGACAGGCTGAGAAGGGGGAATTATAAATTAGGAATTAGGAATTAGGGGGAAAGCGTATATTTGAAAAGCAATGAAATACCAACATCAATTATCTGCTGGGGCCAATAATGCCGTTATAGCCTTATCTGAAACGGAAGTGGCTAAACTTTTTATTGGTGATACGAGGAGCGATATTGGCTCGGAGGCGGAAAAAATGAAGTTTGCCAATAGCATCAATGAACTGGTGGTACACTTTATCAGGCTGGATTATGATGAAAAACTTGAAGCAGAAATGCTTGTGATGGAGAGGGTTTATCCGATTGATTACCGGGCTTATGAAATTGAAAAGCGCGAATTATGGTATTCGGTATTTGAAGATGAACTGACTGAATTGCATAAAGGTGGTTTTGTGCATCGCGATATTAAGCGGCCTTCTAACCTTGATGGGCTTGCATTTGATAATATATTACTTACAAATACAGGTATAAGGCTTATAGATGTGGGTATTTCAGCCATTAAAACCCAGGTTGGGGATAAGCTTTTTGCTAAATACCTTGAAATAGAAAGGGCAGAGATACAGGAATTTAAGAAGTATTTTTTGAATAGGTAGGGTTGTCTGAATCAGGATTTACAGAATTATAGAATTAATAGGATTATAAAGAATAGATAGCAATAGGCAAATGAAGGTATTATTAGCTGTATATCTATTGTTTATGGGAATTATGAATGGGTGTAACATTAATAATGATGTAAGGGTTTACTTAGTTCCGCAAAATTATCAAGGGCCATTACTTTTGATTGAAGACCCAAACGCAAAAGATAGTATAAAAATAAGCGGAGATACCATTCTGTTTGATTTTAGAAAGTCTATCGTTTTAAAAATGAGAGGCAAATTTATTGAGGGGAGCTATTCTTTGACGAATCTTAAATATTACTATATTGACAGTCTGGGAAACAAAACAGAAATACCAATTACCTTCGGAAATTACACAAAAATAGATAGTAATAAGGTTTATGTTTACCTAATGAGTTCGCAAATAAGTAGTGAACCAACTTCACAATGTGATTTAATATCTACCCCAAAGGATTTGTTAGATAACGGCAAAAAGCAAGATAAATTGACTGATAGTCTTTGCTCAAAAAGACCACCTAATAGCAATAAATAAGTGTCTCTTTCTCATTTTGTCGGGGTGAGAGGATTCGGACCTCCGGCCTCCACGTCCCGAACGTGGCGCGCTAACCGGGCTGCGCTACACCCCGAATTCCTGATTCAAAAATAAAAACCAATAATCAAAATCCCAAATGACACTTAAATTGCTAAAGTGTTAAACTGTTAAATTGTTGAAGATATATTTGGAATTTTAAAAAATATTTGGTAAGTTTGGGTATGAAAAATTCTTCCAAAACAATGCCCAGGTATTATGCCTCCTTATTTGGGGCCTTTCCGCCTGATTTACTTATAGCGCATACTAATTATCTAATTTTTAAAAATTATTTCATTGATTATCAGTATTTATTGGTAAACGGGATACTACTTCATACTACTTTAGTATGAATAGCCACTCAATGCATTGAAATACAATAGTATATAAACATACAAACCTACCCAAAAAGTATAAAAAGCAGAAAAAATAGTAACCAAAAGGATATACTATGTGCATCAAATTCTTCGACAATTTAACAGTTTAACAATTTAGCCATTCAATAACCCACAATTAACTTAATTTTGTACCTTATTCTTAAAAAATGAACGAATTAAATAAATACTACGTCCTTGTAGAGCAGGCAATAAGCATGGCAGGTATAGAGCCTGCGCTTTGCCGCACCGCCGAGGAAGGCCAATGGAGCTTTGGTACAGGAAATATAGAAATATGGGTTGACCTTTGGTATATAGAATCGGAGGACAGGACCTATTTCCAGGTGATGTCGCCCATTGGTATGATACCTGCCGAAGGCAGGGAAGATTTTTACAGGGAACTGCTCGACCTGAATTACCAGATGATAGATGTGAATTTTGTAAGCTATAAAGATGGCATATACATCAAAAGCATCAGAGAAGTGAATTTCCTGACCCCTGAGGCTATGTCATTAACGATCAATAGGGTAGGGTACTATGGATTGCTGCATGAAAAACATATTATTCAAAAGTATAAACTTGCAAAAATTGAATACCAGGAAGAACCGGGCGCTTAGTTACAATCAATGAAAATCGTAGTAAATACACGTCTTCTTCTTAAAAACAAAATGGAAGGGGTTGGCTGGTTTGCTTATGAAACATTGAAGCGGATTACCCGCGCACATCCTGAACACCAGTTCTATTTCCTTTTTGACCGGAAATACGATGAAGAATTCATCTTCGCTGAAAATGTAACACCTATTGTCATTGGGCCGCAGGCGCGCCACCCAATTTTATGGTATATATGGTTTGAATATTCGGTAAAAAGGGTTTTGAAACGCATAAAACCAGATATTTTCTTCTCGCCGGAGGGATACCTTACTCTGAATACTGATGTAAAATCCATCTTAGTGATGCATGATATTGCTTTTGAACATTACCCTGAATCTGTACCTAAATTAGTTTATAAATATTATACCCGATTTTCTCCGAAATTTGCAAATAAGGCCAACATAATTTGCACAGTATCAAAATATTCAAAGGATGATATTGTGAGCCGCTATAAAATAAACCCTGAAAAAATCAGGCTGGTTTATAATGGATATAATACAACCCACCATCCTGCCAATGAAACTGTAAAGGCTGAAATAAGACAGAAACATACATCCGGCGCGAGGTATTTTATTTTTGTAGGCGGCTTACAACCGAGGAAAAATATTAAAGGTTTGATCCTTGCTTTTGAGCAGTTTAAGAAAAGCACGGGAAGTGATAATAAGCTATTTATTGTTGGCAAAGCAGCGTACAGATCTGAGGAATTATTTGCCTTAAAGGAGAAATCGGAGTATAACCGGGACATACTTTTTACGGGAAGAGTTGAGTCAGTTGAGGAACTAAATTACATGATAGCCTCTTCTGAAGCAATGGTTTATGTGCCGTTTTTTGAGGGGTTTGGCATTCCTTGCCTTGAAGCCATGCGTTGCGAAACGGCCTTAATAGCGTCGAATACAAGCTCTATTCCAGAAGTATGCGGGGAAGCCGCTATTTATGCTAATCCGTTGTCAGTGGATTCAATAAGTGATGCGATGATAAAATTATATTCTGATCCGGGCCTGAGAGAAAGACTTATAGAAAAAGGAAAAGAGCAATGCCAGAAATTCAGCTGGGACAAAACTGCGGAATTGGTTTGGGAATGTATAGAAGAGGTAGCACGAAAAAATAATTAGATTTGCCAATAAAATGAAAATACTGATTATAAACGGCCCTAACCTGAATATCCTCGGCAAACGCCAGCCGGAGCATTATGGCTACCAGGATTTTAATGATTTCCTGGAGCATTTAAAAAAGAAATTCAGCCATATAGAAATTGATTATTACCAAAGCAACCACGAAGGCGACTTAATTGACTGTATTCAACAGGCCGATGGAAAATATGAAGGAATTGTATTAAACGCCGGAGCTTACACCCATACTTCAATTGCCATTGCTGATGCTATTCAGGCTGTTTCCTGCGGGGTAGTGGAAGTGCACATTTCCAACGTTTATTCCCGTGAGGAGTTTAGACATAAATCATACTTAGCCCCTTACTGCAACGGAGTGATAACAGGCTTTGGGTTATTAAGCTATCAGCTTGCTATTGAAAGTTTTATTGAAGATTAGGCTTCCATCTTTGAAGCTAACGCATTGTCATAAATAGCTTTATATTCTCCTATTTCGCCAAAATATTCACTATTTACCCTGATCTGACCGTGCGTAACGTATCCAAGAAGTGAATAGGGAATATTTATATTGTCCAGGTGGATTTGAAGCGCGTCTTCATGCTCATTATCAACCGAAACAACTATCCTTCCCTGCGACTCGCCAAAAAGGAATGCATCTTCGCGAATTTCTGAATCCGTATTGACCAGGAAACCTAAGTCGTTTGGGAATGACGACTCCAAAAGTGTAATAAACAGCCCGCCATCAGAAATATCATGGGCTGATAAAACGATTTTCTTGCTGATAAGCTCTTTTATTGCATTTTGAATATCAAATTCCTCATCCAGGTTGAAATAAGGGGTAGGGGAGTATTTTACACTGTGATATTTAATAAGATATTGTGAAGAGGATATATCATTTCTCGCTTCGCCAATCATATAGATTGCATCTCCTTCTTTGCCAAAGGCCAGTGGGCAACGGTTGTTGATGTTTTCCATTAAGCCAAGCATACCGATAGTAGGGGTGGGCATTACCGGGCCACCATCTGCTGATTGGTTATAAAAACTTACATTCCCGCCAGTTACAGGCGTATCGAATTTCAGGCAAGCCTCACTCATCCCCTTGATGGCTTCGGTAAACATATAATAGACTTCCGGATTCATCGGGTTGCCGAAATTAAGGTTATTCGTTATGGCTACCGGTTCGCCGCCTGAGCATACAATATTCCTTGCAGCTTCTGAAACGGCAATAGCAGTGCCGATATGCGGGTTTGCAAATACATAATATGGGTTGCAGTCTACCTTTAAAACCAGTGCTTTATCTGTATCTTTTATCCTTATCACGGCAGCATCAGAGGCAGTATTGGTACTTGTGTTATTGGTCTGTACCATAGAGTCATATTGCTCATATATCCATTTTTTGCTGGCGATATTGGGCTCCTGAGCCAGGAATTTGGCAACTTCTGTCAGGTCTTCAGGTTGTTTTACCTGGTTAATATCATATTTTCTTATTTCTCCAAAATAAGCAGGTTCTTTAGATTCACGGATATAAACCGGTGCACCGCCACCGAGAACCAGGCTTTCAGCCGGGATTTGGGCCACGAGTTCATCATTAACATAATATTCAACGTTTTTGGTATTTGTTACCACCCCTATCTGGGTACAGTGTAGGTCCCATTTGTCAAATACCTTTTGAATTTCGGTTTCCCTGCCTTTTTCTACAATGACGAGCATGCGTTCCTGTGATTCAGATAATAGAATTTCAAACGGTTTCATATTTGGCTGGCGGGTAGGTACTTTGTCAAGCCATATTTTCACGCCACTTTCGCCTTTGGCAGCCA
>Ga0302280_1002890_pt1 | contig 12806 bp, 7 predicted proteins | sample III_Fen_E1_1_FD_198771 | JGI IMG/M metagenome (GOLD analysis project Ga0302280, IMG submission 198771) | Peat permafrost microbial communities from Stordalen Mire near Abisko, Sweden - III_Fen_E1_1 | ecosystem: Environmental > Terrestrial > Soil > Wetlands > Permafrost | place: Sweden: Abisko...
GAATTATAAGTTAAAGTAATAAATCAAAGGAAAATAAAGTGTAAATTTTATAAAATAAAATTTACTCTATTTATGCAGACTTATTTCTACTACTATTTGAGCAATTAAGTATTAATCATTTATAAAATCAACATTACTTTGTTATAGTTGTAACTTATGGAAAGCAACAAAAACTTTGACTCTGAGTTGCAGGCCTATTTTACTTCAATCAAGCATAACATCAAGGAAGAACATATCAGCTATCTAAAAAATCACCCAGAATTGAGACAAATTCTCAATGATTTTCTCAGCTCATGCTTGTTGTAGCAACCCTAAAACATCTATGACTATTCTAAAAAATTCTTTTCCTACTTTAATTACAACAAAGATATCGTTCGACATAAGCCTATTGTCATTACTGGGTGCTCCGGTGTTGGAAAAGTACTTAGATAAAATTAATTAGGGAACCCTCATTAATCTCCTAATTTCGAAAAACCCTGATTTATTCGAGTTAAGCATTAGCTATACAACTCGTCGTCCTCGACAAGGGGAGGTTCATGGAAGAGAATATTATTTCGTCACAAAAGAAGAATTTGAAAAAGTACTAATCAATAAATTTAGGAAATTGAAAAGAAAGTATTTGCTGAATACTGTGAAGTTCATGGAAATTACTATGGAACTCATAAAGGAAAATTAATGGACGTGATGAACAGAGGAAAAGTAAGGTATCAATAACATAGATCTGTTTGTTATAAATTGATATTCAAGGAGGATAAAAGATTCACAATAACGAAATTGATTGCAATTTCGTTTTTATTGACGCTCCGAGTATTAATATTCTAGAACAAAGATTGAGAGGCCGCGGAACCTAAACCCCTGAAATAGTCCAAAGGAGATTAGATAATGCCAAAAGGGAAATTTAACGAGGCCAAGAGCTGCAATTTTATCATCACATTGTAAACGATGACCGAAATATCTGTTTCTCTACTTTGACAAACCATATTGAACAGTGTTATGGGATTTCTATCAACAAGTGATTCAGCAATAAATATACAGGAAAAATAATTATCATATTTTATAATTTTATAAATTTTTATAGCATAATCATTGAAGCTTGCTTTTCTTCAGCCACAAAAAGAAGAGCGATAAACTACGGAAGGCAAGTCCTAAGACTAGCAAAATTCCGATTGATGCCCATAAAGTAGTATCGAAATTCATTTGGCCTACTAAGGAAGGCTTATATAGGACCTAATTTTTGACAAGGGCAGTGAAACAATAGTTGAAGGGGGAAATATAGCGTATCCAACCAATCCAGTCAGGCATATTTGCATCATTTTTAAAGAAACCGGAAAATATTAAAAAAGGCAGCATGACTACTGTGGGCAAATTGGAAACCATAGTTGGATCTGTTATTATTGAACCAATTAAAAATCCTAATGAAGTTCCTGCAAATGATAAGAACAATATTATCAAATACATCGTAAAAAATTGTTCTGGAGAATTGCCTAAGCCAATCATCCAATAGTTGAGTAGCTGATATATCATCGGGATAACAATGAGATAGGGAATTTAGATTACATTTCTGCTTAGGAAATAGGGCCATACTCCATACATTTTGGCGTTTTCCTATTTTAAAAAGACCATTCTTTACATCGGAAAAGTCAAAGCCACTGGCATTAAACTTTGCATGAATAGATCCATACTGATAAAAAACAGATATCCAGTGATAGCAAACCAATTGATTGAGTTTGTGTAATCCACTCTTCCCGCACTAAAGTAGAGTCCCCCTGTATAAATCGACATAAAAAGGATTTGAACAATTCGACTTTTCATGACGATCGGATTTCTTAAGATGTTAATGTAATCGCGCTTCAATAACAACTTTAGAGTCTTGAAAGTGCTGGCTTCAGTTTTTCGAGTTACAATTTAACTATTACATTTGCCACTGAGGAGAGCTTCGATTTCAGGACTGTTTTTTTAGTTGTAAACCCTAAAATAGTCCGGATATCTTTTAGTATTGGCCTCTAATTATTGATGCATAATTGACATTAAATAATCGGCTGGGTTTTAGAATTCACCGCATTAAAGACAGAAATTAGTAGCAAAGTAAGGCACAGCGTTGATCGAAGGTCCCTGAAATATAATACGTCCCTCAACCATAAGTACAAGCCGATCAAATAAATCGAAAATTTATGAGTTAGGTTGGTGAATTGTCAAAATGACTGTGCGGCCTTCCCTCACTAGCATTCTTAGTTCATTGACGATGATATAGGATGTGAGAGAGTCGATTCCCGAGGTTGGCTCATCTAGAATAACTACTTGAGGGTCACTGATTAGTTAAAATGCAATGGAAGTCCTTTTTTTCTCCCCTCCCGAAATACCCTTCAAAAGTTGTCCACCTACCAAAACGTCAAGGCATTTTTAGAGTTTCAACTTTTGAGTAATATCGGCAATGCGTGCCTAAACATTAACTTTATGCTCATCAAGCTTTAGGCGAGCAGCAAACTCCAGTGTTTCACGCACAGTTAGAGTTTGCATAAGAATGTCTTCTTGCATGACATAGTTGGCAAAGTCGCCGAAGTTTTAGAAGGAGTAAGGAGTTTCGTTGGCTAGTAAATCTCCCTTAAAGGTGTCGATTCTTCCAGCTAAAATATTAAGGAGAGTAGTTTTACCTGCACCTGATGCCCCCATGATGGCGCTGACCTAACCTGCCTTGAATATTCCCGATACTCCATGCAAAATAGTCTTTACTTCTCCATTAGCTGAATTGGACTTAATCGGAACTTCATAGGTTAAATTTTTAAAAGAAATGTCAATGTAATGTTGACCTATTAGAGGAGAAAGATCAGTGAGAGTTCTTATCGAATCTACTAGCATATATAAAAAATTCTGATCACTTTATAACGGAGTACTTAAAATATACGATATTAAAAGTTACCCAATGATTAATTACCCAATCATTTCTCAACCATATTTATAAAGACAGACTAATTATAAATCATTATGTAGCCTATTAATAGATTTAATTTCTATGATTCGAACTGCAAAATTATTTAACTCTAAGAAAAATATTTGTTCATATTTAATACAATTTACGTCTTATTATAAAATATTCCTTTTTAAGCCTTGATCCTAATAATAATACAAATGGACTTCTCAAGACCATTTTTAAGGAGGAAAATCTCAACTAAAATTTACAAACTTATGTCCAACTCCATTTGATTTACGAAGGAACCTTCGTAAAGAAACGAATTTTAAGCCGAACAATAAAATTGGGAAATAAATGAATCCTGTCAATCCAATTTTTTATTATTTTTAGTAAAATATTTGACATTCACTTAATACTTAATATTCTAAAACTCATATGAGTATTCTCAGTATTGGAATGAGAGATGCATTTAACGATATTAATTTGTTTGTATCTTAATTGAAAAATAATATACTTCAAATTAGGTAGGGCTTGCTGGCATTTAATACATGATTAGGTTATAATAAGATGGCAATTGAATATTCCCTTATCTTTAAATGAGTATTTATTTATCAATATCTTATTATCAGGTTACTATGATTTCGGATGCAAGAAATTTGGGTCTCATGCTAATTTACAAATAGCCTTCGTAGCTCAGTGGGAGAGCATATGATTAAAAATCATAAGACCGTGGTTCAATTCCTCGCGGGGGCATTTTTTTATATCTTATATATGGTTTTATTAAATCATGATTTAATGGTGATCAGATTTCAGTATTCCTAACTTTCATACTGGGCTAAAAACTTTTGAAAATCTCTATCCTCAATGATCAGTGATTTCATGCTTCCTTGGCTTTTCATGGACCTTTGAGAGGCAGCCGAAGCCAGTCTCTCTTCTCCTCTTTCTTTGTTTTCTTTATTCTGCTCGAAAATTGAACAAAAGGCATCATAATCAAGATTATCCCCCTGCATTCCTTCAATCATAGCCTCGATATCAAGAGACAGCTCAAATTCCCTCTTGACTATCTCCATTAAAGCATTTTTATTGACGTAACCGCTCTTATCAGATTTGCCTCCAAGAGCCACGAATGCATCAACTAATTTAGTCTTTAGTTACGGTACTAATTTTCCTAAGGAACCTCTCCACGATAATTCTCTTCTCTTTATTTTTTTAAAGAAGCAGTGGTATTAAGAAGAATAGTAAAATCCAATATCCTTATCTCTTTGTTGTTGATATCTTTGTTGATCTTGTCTTTTCTTTCCTCAGTGATAGGGATACCAATATCTAAATCCTTATAAACATACTTCGGATGATATTAATGAGATCATAGAAGCTAATGCCACCATTGCGCTGGTCAGTCTTTTTGAAGGCCGTTTGCAGATCAGTGTATTCGCCTTTGGTAATAATGCTCCAATCTTTGTTGAGGAGCTAATCAAAATTAGCACCGCTTTTTCTACGCATGAAAGTTATATTTATTGAAATTGATTGAATCGAGAATATTCAAATATGAATGCATTATGCTGTAAATTACATCACTTGACGAAGTGCATAAACAAATCATACAGACTTGGTGGGCTTATACTCCAAACTAGAGATCCATCAGTTCGTAGCCATTGAGTGCATATCTGAATGTCGTCCTTAAATATCTTAAGCACGATGCGAGTTTATAGTTCATTAATAATTTACAATTTACATTTTTCAATTAGTTACTGAATTATTTTAGGTTTTTCAAGAACCGCTGCGTTGGATCTCAGAAAGTTATGATAGCTGATAGTTAGTCTGTAGCCTGAACCGTATTTTTCCTTTAGCCTATTGATTTAACCAATGCATCTCAATTGACCTTGACTTATGATGCCTATCCTATCGCACAAAAATTAAACTTAGTCCATGAGGTGGCTGGTCATAAAAATGGAGGTTTTTCTTTTGCATTCTAAATTAATCAAATCTTACTCAAAAGAATATTCCAAATTTGTCTTCTATGAACTGGATCGAGGCCTGAGCTAGGTTCATCCAAAAATAAAACGCTGGGATTTCCAACCAGAGCAATAGCGATTGACAATCGTCTTTGCATTCCACCTGACAGTTGTTTTGATCTTAAATGTTTAGACTAGAACAGGTCAACGTCTTATAAAGATTATTTGACCCTAGTATCGATTTCAGAAGGGTCAACTTGTTTTAATTTGCAATAAAATTTTAAATGCTCTTAGACTGTGAGATCAGCCCATAGGATATCAAATTGAGGACAAACTCCAATAAGTTTGTTCGTTTCTGGATGACCAATTTACTAGCCTGATATCCAAGCATTTCCGGAAGTTTGAGGGTACATTCCAGTTAAAACCGATATTAAAGTAGTCTTTCCAGCTCCATTGGGGCCAAGAAAACCAAATATTTCGCCCTTCACAAGTTTAATTGAAAGTGATTTTAAGGCAATTGATTAATTTTACCCATTATTATCTTCATATTTTTTGCTGATTTCTTTGATGATTAATGGCTCGCCATAAATTTATGATTTCCGAACTTCAAGACTATGCTTATGGACGGATTAGTCAATATTATTTTAATTATTTACGGCATTTGAGAGCGAGACACTAGCCATTTAAGTGCCATTAGCGTTGTTTTCAAGGTCAGTATACTCATACTATTCCATTAGTTAATTGCTTTTTGGTTTCTTATAAAACCTTTTTATTATTTGTTCGATTATTTTAGGTCGATGAGCAACTCCAAACTATTGCTGAACCATTTCCGATAGCCAAATCGAAATTATATACATAGCAATTGATCCAAATAAAACAACAAAGCCAAGATATACTTCAGGGTCAAGACCTGCAAATGATCGATAGCATTAGCGCGAATCTGAGCAGGCCAATCCAATATGAAAAACTATTCTGCTTAAAGCGAAAGGAGGGTAGCATAGGAGATAAAATGGCATCTTCATAGGGTAAGGAAATACGACAGTACACAAAGTAACCCCAATAAGAGTGCTGAATATTGATAGAATGTAGCCAATGATAGTGGCTGTTTTTGAACTATTGATAAAGATTTGAACAAAGCTCGTCATTGATATTTGAGCAATAGCCCATCCTATAAACATGACCCATATTATAGAAGCAGAAGTTTTGGTAAAAAAGGTGATTTATATAACATAGTTCCCAAAGATATACATCACAAGAGATGTAATCATTGAGAGTATGAAACTAACTATAAAAAAATTGATCCAATAGTATTTGACATCCAATCCATTCATTTTCATGATTTATAGTTGCTTTTATTATTTTTCAGACACTATTGTATAGAGAAAAAGGGGAAGAAGCAGAGATAACCCTAATGGATAAAGACCAGATCCAAGAATATTCACCATCTTGTTTATAAAACTTTGATCTTATCCCGAGAAAGGCATATACATAAACGATCCAACTATTCTTTCGTGAGGATCGCTTAACTGAAGGAAAGGACCAGTTATCTTATCAATTAAAGACATCATTCCCTAAGTCACTCTTAAATAGGTGCTGATAGTTGTTGTTAGAGATGTTTTTACCATTATCTTCGTGACTCCATTGTTTCTATGATACTCGGGTAGTCTGAAATCATTGATCCCTATAGTCGCAGTGAGGGTTGATTTATTGACCTACTTAAATCGGATAGCGCCATCTGGAATTTATGTCTTTAGATCTTCTCCTCTTTCAAAAGGCTAAAGATCAGCAGCTTTTATAATATTCATAATTTATCTATTAACCTACTCTTTTTTTATGAATCTCGGGCTTAAATTCTCGGAAGGACACATTTATTTCAGCTGCATACTGATGATTTGATTGGTCCATTTTTAGGTGGCAGGGTTTACTTCATAATAATAGATCTGTTGGCAATCTAATCCAATTTGAGGCCTAATGTAAATATTCATAATTGGCAGATTAAATGGTTGAGGATACTAAAAACTTTTCACTGCCCCTGTGGTTATCCCATGAACTATTTGCCTTACCGCAAGCGTAAAGAGTAAGCAAAGTATCGGAGATATTATCTGGCAGATATTAGTACAATAGTTTCTCGATTGAAGAATAGCACTTTTGTAAAAAAGAGCACCTAGGGTTGTTTGCAATGATTGTGAGGACTTTATTCTGTCAGTGCTAAAGTATAGAGCAGAATTTTGCTACCTGTCAGCCTCATCGCTGCCTTATTTGTCTATCTATTCTTTCATATGATTTGTAAATATTATAATTAAACAAGATTCAAACGTACCTTAAAAAACTATAAAGTTTAGAAGAAAATATTTTACATGATTTCTAATAATTTTCGTTCGTTTAAAACAAAGTATCACTTATTAATCAAAAATGACTTTTTTGATTAACTTCCTTTTTCTATTTTTTATGATAGAAGCTCAATGAATCTCCCTGCAAATGCTGTTTCCTTTAGTCTTTTACTAATCTAATAAATGTTTCTATTTCTCAGATTTGCTCGAAAAAGAGTACTTAAATATCTTGCCAAATCTCTTAAATTCAAATCGTTATTCTTAATTTCCTTTTTTTATAACCCATTTATCTATTTTTATAAGAACATTTTTCGAAAAAATCTCTCCATTTGTTCTTGACTAAAAACTTTACTCCAATGTCTTTCTGCCTCTTCATAATTTTTAACAAAAATATTAGCAATACATTTGGTAATTATTTTATCTGTAAGTTTGATGTTCTTTTTGCTCAAGAACTCATTTGCCTTTTATATGAGAAATGGATCATACTCATCAGTGTGGGTTTTTAGCAAATCCAATTCTATTTTTTTAATTCTGTTTGAATTAATAATGTTTAAAATTGGCTAAATATTTTGTTGGTTGACGTAGCACTTAGATATTCTTAACTGTTCGTCTAAAACAATTTGTTTGTGTATTGATTTCCAAATCTATTATAATTTTGCGTCGATCTGTGGAGATAAACTGATACTTTTAAGATTGAATTCAATTAATTTTTAGAAAATTTCCTTTAATGCATCGTTGATTTCAACTAAATTTTATTGGTGCATTTATTTTTAGTGAAAGTTGATCTATTTATCAATTAAACTTAAATCCTTTTTATCCTCAGAGAGTCTTTTATTTGCTTCTTCTATCTTTTTCATTTATGAACTAAGTTACTTTTGTTTGTTTTCATAGTCTTCTATCATTTTTTTCAACTTATTTTGGAGTTTGGATTTATTTTATTCGTGATCAATCGATGCCATACCATATATTGATTATTTCCTGGGCATTGCCAGGAAATTGATGTTTTCTTTATTCTTATAATTATTTTAACCTTTTTCATGCAAAAGGTTTTACTTTCTCTATTGTTTATTAAGAGTGACTCTAACTTCTGCTCTGTTGTTAAAATCATTTTTACTCTAATCCGTATGCATTTTTCTATTAAAAAATAAGGGTCCATTCATTGTTTGAGCATTATAATTCATATTTTATGTCAAAGGATATTGATTCTGGGAGAGATAGTTATATTTTAGCCTGCAGTTAGTATTTATAGTGCATTGCAGATAATTTGATAGCTTATTCTAGATCTCGTCATAGTTGATAAAAGAGGGGCCATATCTTTTCAGCAGAATTCCGTCATTAGCTTATTATTTACTTTTAGAATATTTAGTAGTGTATATTTGGCCTACTGAACTGCATTTCTTTTGACTGGCTGATCGAACCATATTAGAGGAGTGTTTGATATTTGAAGTGGAATTGGTGCGAGTAAGTGTCGATTCAAGGCTTGTGCTTTGGCGTTGGTACAGCATTCCAACTGCATTTGAGTTTGAATTTTTAATTTTTCCAACCGATTTTGTACTGATCTTCATAGTTTAGTAATAAAAAATATTGTATATTTAGTCGTAAAATAACTGCTCTCATCCCTAAATAAAATCAAAAATATTATTGAATAAATTTCATTTCCTAAATGTCTATTTGAGGTGATAGGATAATTTGGTGTAAAATCATCATTTTTTAATGTGCAGCAGACCTGAAATATCGTTTTTTTAGTCTTTACCACTGTTCTTTTATCTTCTTACACTGTCAATCCTTCGCATACTAGAAGTCAGTCGATTTCGACTGTTTAGGCCGGGAGTTAGACTTCCCAAAATTTTCATTACATGCTCACTTTTTTTAGGAGGTAGTAATTTTTATTTAGTTATTTTACTATTCAAATTGCTTAAGATAACTTCTCTTTGAGGAGTCTAAGGAATTCGAAACTATGGGCCAGCAATTCTCAAAGGTGTGCTTTCAATATCTCCCCAAGTCATAAGTGGCCCATCATCGGCCTATCCTCTCACTGAATCATTTTTATTTTATTGACGCTTGCCTTCCCATTATTTAGACAATTCTCTTACAGGAGTGATTTCTTCATTTTTAACAAATCCAATTTTCTATTTTATCTAAGAGAGAGAATCTTAAAGTCTGCAATTGGCATAGGCAACCATCTTACCCGATTAGTATTATAAATTTTGAAGGGATCCATAATTATTTTCCCTATTAAAAAAGAATGAATTTTTGGCCTATTGCTTGGTAATGGCTGTATTAATGCCATTTTCGTTGGTGTTTGTCCCAAGCATATTATGATAGGGAAGGGCTAAAAATTTTTAGTTGTTGGTGACCATTAACATTTTATCTTGCTTATCGATCCACCAATGATTTTGCTTCCATTATTAGTTATTCACATGGACCATTTCAGAAAAAAACTGGTTTTAATTGGACTTGTAGTTGGAGATATAATCATTAAGCGTTAGCTGCAAGGTATCCTTTTTCTCTTCTGCGGTGGCGTCGCCGAAGAAGTCACGTTTGATTATTTTTCTCAAATTTTAGAGGTGCTCATCTTACTAAATTACGAATGTTCGGGCTGGTTTTTTTGTCATTTAAACTAACAAATGTATTCTATTATAAAGTTATTCTTAAAGCTATTTCTTATCTATGAGTTTAGATAACTGAAAAAAACATTAATCTTGTTTGCAATTCTTCAGATTTTAGTCTCTATCGCACTTTATGAATCTTTGGTTTGTTAAAATACTGTTTTCTATTTTTAATTAATAGTGAACAAAGTATAAGTGGACTCGTCAATTATTATAATGATTGTATGTAATTTATATTCAAATGAGATGACAATCATAATTTCATCCTTTAGAACATATCGAAGAAATTTGTCGACTTCGTTCCTTCTTTTAGACTATGATCAGCCATCATGCCCATCCATTTATTTGCCTCAGTGATATATTCTTCTGCTAGAAGGAAGCTGAACCGAACCTGCTTAAATTTTTTGTTTTTATCTTTTATTTTTATGCTTTACATATATTCGAGCATTGCTTTCAGCGATGATTTTTGTTTTTAGACTTACCATTCAGGGTTTTATATCTACCTTATCTTATGTGCACTGACTCGACTTACTTGCACCAGCAGATCAATGAACTTGGAGAACTTCAAGATGACTCCCTTGTCTCCAAGTTTTTTTTTCTGTTCATAATCTGCCCAAGTAAACATATTTTATTATTAGCTTTGCATGACCTCGATAAAGATTAAATAAAGCTGACTTGCACTGATAATCTTTGGGAACATTTAGAATTCCTTAAAAAAGGTTACTACGCTGTCAAATGCCTCAAATTATGGCTTTTCGGAATTGGCAAACTGATTGCTGATTTATTGAGGGAAGTAAATCTAAATCTAAAGTATTGTACCTTATAAATAATGTAGAGATTATTAGCAAGTTTTCCGATATATTCCTGTGTCTCTTGCTTGATGGAAAAATCAAACTAAACATATGTCTACTCAATTTACTTACTGACCTTGTTGCTATAAACCAAAAGCAGATGTTTTATGAGGTATTTTAAGTCGTTTTCAGAATCATTAGATTTGCTGAAATAAGTTCCGATTGAGGGGAGTACTTTTAAAAATTATTCGTAGATCATGCCATTCTTTTTACCTTTGCAATGATACAAAGTCACAATGCTTTTCCATTATGTGCTGTTTTTATATAATTGACGCCCCGCAGACTCGTAAGTATCTTCGATGAGTTCCATGAAATATGTTTCTGTAATTTCCTTATAAGCATATCTCGATGCTTTGGAGGCATAAATTACAAACAAATAATTCAGTTTTTTGAGGATATATTTCTTTTCCTCTTCGAGATTAGCATAATTTTGGTTTTTGACTGGTGAGCATATCTTGCCTTTATTCAATCGACTGGTTTCCATACGATAAAATGATGAAATAAAATGCAATAATAATTATTAACTTTTTGCTTCTATTACAACAATTCAATATAATGTGAATTTAATACTTTTGTATGCATCATTTTTGCATTCTTGTTATGAGTTGATCATTAACATTTAATCTCATAAAGTGGATAGTTACATAATCTTCAATATCAGATGATACAATGATAAGAATTCAAAAACAAGTTGTCAATAGACTTAGATTGCTTTCATACATTTTTCATATGTTTACTTTTCTAAAGCAGCAACCATTCCTTCCTTATTCGCTGTTTTTTCTCTCTCCTCGTTGTAAATGATATCCTCCCCTTTTGGTGTCTTAAAATATCCACCCATTGACTTAACAATTGCCTCACCTGCACAGCTGTCCCATTTATGAGTCGAAGTATTGATGTAAATCATTGCATCAGCTTATCCATTTATTACCATCATTATCTTTATAAAACAAATTTTACTTTTCTCCCTGAACCTCCAGCTTTTACGTTTATGCCTTGCATGTTTTGAATAAAATTTTATTGCAATACGCTGCTTCTTGAGTTACTGGTAGTGATAAGTAATGGCTCATGCGTCGGGCTTTTCATCTTTTTAATCCATTATTGCTCTCGAAGTTCGAGGGTTTCTCGCTCGAATACTGATCCAATAGTAATGACGGGATCATAACATTTAGCGTCATCTATCTTTTTATAAGGAGTTCCAATGACTCCCATATGAGCTTGTTTACGATAAGATAATCCCATAAGGATAGTAACATCCTCTATTGAGCCGTTAAGAAATCCTTTCGTGCAATCAATCGGGTCAATCCAAAGGCAAGCATCGCTAATATTGAGCTATTGATGAATTTGAGAATATTCAGGAAGAATATTGCTTTTAAGAGAATCGTAATCAAATTAAATATGACCTTTAAATTCCTATATCTCTTCTCCGATGATTTTAAGTTGAGGAAAATGCATCTTGAGTCCTTTGACCATCATTGATTGTATCTTAAAATCTGCCTGTATCAAACATAGGGTACATCAGTAACTGGATCATCAATACCCTTCAAATATCGCTTTAATGTCTTATCAGCTAGGCTTTGCCTGATAATATTGCATCCCTAAAGCGATAGTTGTGTCGATATGGACACAAGTTTTCGTAAATTTAAAGTCATACTTGCGGCTATTATAAGTAAATACAGTAAATATTATCTTAATTAATTATTAGTTTAATTCTCAATGTGACTTCAGAATTTGCTTGAGAATTTAACTCTTTTCGTATGGATAAAAAGGTCTAGCATATCATATCGTAGTATTAACGTTCTAATAAAATAATTTTACTAATTTCAACAATCAAGACAAAATTTAATGTATGAACATAATATTTCTAAGATTTAGAAAAATAAATTTATATACTTGCCGATTCAGATTATTATCTCATTGTCGAAATTCAAGTGACTGATGTATTCCTCATAATCTTATTCCTGGTAACCAAAGTTTATTAGAACTTTGGTCTTCTGACTTATCACACTCGAAAAACATTTTTGAATTAGAAATACACATTTATTTTTGTCCTATTTTTACAATTCTTTAATTTTGCATTAAGTCCTATACATCAGTCCAAAAAAGAATAAAGTTCTATAGATATCCATGGTGGTTAAGGCTTTCTAAAATTTGTATAG
>Ga0302280_1002897_pt1 | contig 12784 bp, 8 predicted proteins | sample III_Fen_E1_1_FD_198771 | JGI IMG/M metagenome (GOLD analysis project Ga0302280, IMG submission 198771) | Peat permafrost microbial communities from Stordalen Mire near Abisko, Sweden - III_Fen_E1_1 | ecosystem: Environmental > Terrestrial > Soil > Wetlands > Permafrost | place: Sweden: Abisko...
CACCGGGACTTGTTTGATCTTTAGGGATGATAATGAAAGATATTCGGCGCTCAAGTTCTCTGTGCGTGGCAGGGATATGGGCTCTACTATAGCAGAGGCTCAAAAACTTGTAAATAAAAAAGCAACCATGAAAAGAGGATACAGCATGGTATGGCAAGGCGATTTTGAGAACCAGCAAAGGGCGCAAAACCGCCTTGCCCAGGTAGTGCCCATTAGTTTGCTCCTTATTTTTATTCTTCTACTCAGTATGTTTGGCAATTTTAAAGACGCGGGCCTTGTATTTTTAAATGTACCATTCGCCATAGTTGGAGGTATCTTTTCATTGTTAATTACAGATACCAATTTCAGTATTTCAGCTGGTATTGGGTTCATATGCCTCTTCGGTATATGTATTTTGAATGGAATAATACTTATAACGGTATTTAAAGAAAACCTGCTCCGGTTCAGGCATCAGCCTGATTATCTTTATACATCCATAAAACTTGGCGTAACTGACCGGATAAGACCAGTACTGATGACTGCTTTAATGGCCGCAATAGGGCTTTGCCCGGCAGCAATGTCACATGGAATAGGTTCTGAAAGCGCCAGGCCGCTGGCAAGGGTAGTGATAGGTGGTATACTTTGCGCTATGATTTTCTCACTTTGGATATTCCCGCTGATATTCAGATGGGCATACAGAAGGATAGAAAACAGGGATGATATAACTAAAAGATAAAATTACAATACTGCTTTTCGCCTCCTGAGTATATTCCCGGGCTTTTCAACCCAAAAGAAAAGCATGATATACAATACGATGAAAAGAGTATTTAGCAGGTACATACTTATACTCGATTCGCCTGTAGGCCTGCCGCCAATGAAGAAGCTGGTATAGTAAAGGGCTACGGGTACAGCAATATACATTATTATCCTCCCAGTCTGGTATTTTACATGATAAAACCGCTGGCCAAGGATATAAGAAGCCGCCGCCATAAAAAAGTAGCAGAAAAAAGTTGCCCAGGCACTCGCCATATATCCGTATTCCGGGATAAAGACAAAATTTACAACCAATGTAATGGCTGCACCGCCAAGTGAAACATAAGCTCCGTAAATAGTTTTATTTACCTGCTTATACCACTGGCTGAGATAATAGAATATACCAAGGAAAAGATTGGCAAGCAGTAATATAGGTACTACAGCAATTCCTCCTAGAAATTTATGCCCGATAACATGTTTTAGCAGCGGCAGGTACATCATGATACCGAGGAATATAAGACCGGTAACGAAAGTGAAATATTTCAGTACCCGTGCAAAAAGGGTTTTACCGTCTTTCTCTTCTTCCTTCAGTTGTGCAAAAAAGAAAGGCTCTGCCGCATATCTGAAGGAAGCAATGGCAAGCGTCATGAATATTGATATCTTGTAGCAGGCGCTGTATATACCCACCTGCTGGTCCCTGAATTCCTGGGTGCCCGGAAGGCGTTTGCTTAAAAGTATACGGTCAAGGGTCTCATTTATCATCCCTGCAAAACCGAGGATAAGAAGGGGCCACGAATATTTTAACATGGCTCTCCATATTTTTATATTCCACCGGAGACGGAGACGTAACAGATCGCGGGAAAGAAACACAAAAACAAGGAAACTGCTAAGTACATTGGCGATAAATATATAACGGATACCATTTCCGGGTGCATAGATAGCATTTACAAGTGGGTGAAGGGAGCTTAAGCCTTTATTTTGAAGGATATAAGGGCAAAGGCTCAGGAAAAGGAAATTGAAAACAATATTCAGGGCTATGCCTAGGAACTTGAAAAGGGCAAAACGCGAGGCTTTGTCGTTTTTTCGTAAATTGGCAAAAGGCAAAACCACCAAAGTATCGAAAAACAGGATAAGGGCCGCATAATAGATATATTCTACATGGTCCGCTTGGCCGATATAAGAGGCAAAGAACGGTGCAAAAAGGATAAGGATAACTGAAAAGAAAACAGAAGAATATAATAATGACAGGAACGTAGTGCCCGCCACTTCATCGCCTTCATTTTCTTTATTCGCAAAGTAAAAGTAACCAGTCTCCATGCCATAGGTGTACAGGATATTGAAAAAAGTAATATAGGCATAAATGATCGTCATGACGCCGTAATCGCCGGTAGTAAGGATGCGGGTATAGTATGGGGTAAGCAGGAAATTGAGCAACCTCCCTGCAAAATATGTAAGCCCGTAGAGGACTGTATGTGATGCTAATTTTCTTAATTTGCTCATTTGTGTACTGATTGCAAAGATGCAGAAAAAAAGGATTGGTTTGGTAAGTTGGTTTTCTATGATTTAGAACAGATGGCTTAAAAAGTATGTAACAAATAATAATTACTAACGAAAAAAGCCTTTAATTTGGTATCCGTTTTAAATATGACAAAGTGTTGAAAATGCTAAAATACAAACTATTCTTTTCTCTTTTAACCCTTATTTTTTTGAGTACTGGGGCATTCTCACAGGCTATCACCGACCCTCATTTTGATGCGATAAAACATGCCAATGAGCGCACAGCGTGGATGAAGGCTGCTTTGCGTTTGGATACAACGCAGGAAAAAGTAGTATCGCAGATAAACGTGGAAATATACGCAAGAATAAAAGCAGTAGTGAATAAATATCCGCCCGGGACCAGGATGCTGATCAACAATCTTAAAAAGCTTGAAGAGGAGCGTGATGAAAGGTATGAGGATGTGTTGCCTGTAGCTAAAATGGAGAGATATAAAGAAGAAAAAGCCAGGCACCAAAGATGAGATTAGAGCGGGAGAAACAGAAATTTAAATCTTTTTACTCTTTTTCATTCTGTTTCTTTTTTTACTTAAGCCGTTTTGTGCCTGTAATGCCTTAGCAACCGTTTATAACGAAAAGTGTGCTTAATATCGGCAAAATCATCTTCGTTGGCAATGTAATCCCAGTACTTATAATCTTTTTTGAGGCCATTTTCAAGCCACATAAGCGCCAGTTTTTTCTTTTGCATCAGGCAGTATACAGCTGCGAGGTTGTAGTAAGCATACACGTAGTCAGAATCTTTAGAAAGAGCTAATTGATAGTAGGTAACCGCTTTATCATACTGGTGCATATGATAATATACATTCCCAAGTTCATTATACGGATACACCCAGTCAGGCGCCAAAGCAATGGCCGCTTTCTGATATAATATCGCATTGTGCCTGTTTTTTATCCTATCATAAAACAAGCCGAGTGCGTGCTTGATATATGGGGACTTAGGAGTGAGAAAATTCGCATAAAGGAGTGAAAGAATCTGAGTAGTGATCTGTTCTTTTTCGCCGGATAGATAAAGTACATAGGCGTTAAAGAACAAAGTGGCGGATTTTATATAGCGGTATTTATAATAATTTTTATCCAGCATCTTCAGTTCCATGTTCAGGCCGGAAGAAGCTTCTTTAAAATCATTCAGGAGCTGGGTATTTGAACATTTGCAGCTTTTCCCTTTAACAAATTTATCAAGCACACCCTGGGCGGTTATTTCAACTTCATTCATCAGCACATGCTGCAAATAGTTGGCCAATGGTTTGTTTTTAAGCGAATCCCGGACGCACAGGTAACGGTTGTACGCATTATATTTATCAGGCTCAGTAAATTGCTTTCTCTTAATATATTTCAGGAATTCGGCATAAACTTTCGATGATCGGGAGTCGATAATGCTGTCGTTAAGCCACATTGGCCCTTCGCTGCCAAAGCCTTTCCATTGTGCGTCTGTAATCTTTCTTTTTGCGCTTGTATCTACATACGAAAGCGCCCTGTTTCGCGGGCCTTCTATGATAGGGTGCTGCTTGTCTTCGGTTTCAGGGGGTACATTGTCATAAATATAGGAAGAAAACTCGGCTACTGTCACTTTCCCGTCAGAGTCTTTATCGGCCAGTCCCTGGAAGCCCTGCATCAGGTAATAAGTAAATACGCCATGGGCAGCATCAGGGTAGGTATGAACGTAAGATAATTCGTTTGGCCCGCAGGATAATAGCTTGGTAGCCTTATTAAAACTATGGCCAAGCATGGTCATGGCATATATTGAGCCGTTTTTGCCGCCATACAGGTCATCAGAGCGGCGGCCATCCGTTATTACCATTACATGCACACCGTTGGAAGTCATAGCGCCTATGTAAGCGCTCAGGTCGGAAATAGAAACTGCATCCGACTTTTTATAATTGTTTTTTTCACAATTATATGCAAGCAAAAAAGCATCCTTGTACCTGATCTCGCCATCTATCTGCCCGGCAAAATAAAAAATAAACTCATCTCCCGGCTGGCATTGCTCTGAGAGTCGGTTATATTCTTCCATTATTTTATCGTTAGTGGCGTTGGAATCGAGGATGAGGCTTATATTTTCTTCTTTTACCGGGTTGCGCCGGTCATGAACAAGATAGTTCCTGAAAAGTATCGCGTCATCAGAGGCGTCTTCGGCTTCGGGGATATTTTTATATTGGGAAATGCCAATAATAAGTGCCCGGGTAGTGACGTTGGTATCTATGGCTTCGTCTGGGGGGAATACCTCGGGAACATAGGTTTCAACCTCCGGCTTGCTCTTTTTCGCTTGGGCGAAAGCGTTATTTTGGAGACAAAAAACCAAGCACACACATACGCAAATTAGTGTAAGTGTGTATTTGTGAAGCCTTTGCAAGCAAAGGACGGTTTTTTGGTGTGAAGGCATACAATTTGGTCGTGCTAAAGGTATTGCTAATTGGATATTCCGAACAAATAATTTTATCCCCATATGTGAATTGTGATAATTACTTTGTCATTTGTAACCCAATAACTATCCTCATCAAAGCAGATACCCATAAACCGCCAATCCAATCCCTATCGCCATAGAAATGAGAGAAAGCATCCAAAAAGATTTTTTCCGGATAAGGGCGCTGATGGCGGAGAGGGCAATCGCGATTTGCAAAAGTGTGGTGCCAAATGCCATCTTGTGGTGCTTTTCAAACAGTTCATCACTATGCGAATCGGCTTCTTTTACTTTGGCTTCGAGGCTGTCGGCCTGCATTTTTATTGCTTCCTGTTCCTTGCCATAGCGTTTTGCTTCATCAGCGAAATGGGCCTGCCCGCTGGTTTGCGCCAACCCGTCTGCCAGGTTTTTCTTTATTCCTTTTGCCTGGTAATAGCTCCATTTGTCTGATGCCTGGCTTTGGTACAGTACACCGCTGTTTTTTTCCAGCAGGGCCTTATCGGCAAAGGTGCCGGACTGCAACGATGCAATGGCCGAAATTACAGCTATGATGGCGGTAGTCAGCGCCAGGTACTTGCCCCAACCTTTATTAAAATCTTCAAATTGTTCCAGTTCTTCATGCACTTCCTGTGCGCTTGTTTCTTCAGACATAGTTGTATTTTTATGCGAAAATAAAAAATTTCATGCATTTTGGAGATTATTATTTTGTGTCTTTTGGGGTGGCAGAGAGCCGTCTGCCCAAAATTCATCTTCATTTAAAGAAACGGCGTCATTGCGGAGTTTTTTGCCCGTGAAAACGCAAAAAAACCACCAAAATTCCAGCAAAAAATATTCGCAATCCCCCGCAACAATGTAAGGATTTCATTTGCCTGCGGCGTCGTACTTTTTGTCTTCGACACAAAAAGTAAGCAAAAAAGTCAAGGAGTGGCGGATAGCTACGCCCGCCACGCCAGCCCACCGCACCTGTTTTTCGCAACATTGGGGAGTATTGCAGAGGATGATAAAGCAATGGTAATGCGCGGCTGTTGAGATTTTCTTTTTGTATTTTTTCCGTGATGAGGACATTTGCCTTTGCGAAAATCTCAAAGGCCGAAAGGAAGTTGTCTGAATTAAGATCCTACGATTATTTTTATTAATCTTATCATCCTTTAATCCTAAAAATCCCAATTCAGACAATTTCCCCTATCTTCGTTATCAATAAACTCAAACTCCTTTGAAAAATATAAGGTTTTTACTCTTTCTGTTTCTCTTTCTGGCTTCTACAATTGCCCACGCCCAAAAAAGCGCGTTGCTTTGGGGTACTTATTTTGGAGGGGATACTACAATTTTAGGGACAGGCGGAATGGCAACAGATCCTTTTGGCAATGCCTTAATAATAGGAACCACATATAGTGATACGGGACTTGCAACAAATGGGGCATACCTAACTATGGGTAGTGTAAATGGGGATGCAATTTTAGCAAAATTCAGCCCATTGGGTAAATTGCTATGGGCTACCTATTTTGGAGGGAACAGTACTGGAATAGGCGTAGCCACGGATGCTTTTGGAAACGTTTTTATTACTGGATGGACATCCAGTAGTTCTGGTATTGCTACATCTGGCGCTTATCAAACCTCGTTTGGAGGGAATGAGGACGCTTTTCTTGCCAAATTCAATTCTATGGGCCACTTACTTTGGAGTACATATTATGGAGGTAGTAAAGTTGATGGTACCTATAGCCTTGCAACAGATTCTTCAGGTAATGTATTTATAACAGGAATTACATATAGCATGTCCGGAATTGCAACCAAAGGTGCTTATAAGACTTTAGGTGACAGTATAAATGGTGATGCTTTTATAGCTAAATTCAGCCCTTTGGGTAATCTGCTTTGGGGTACATACTACGGAGGGGATAACTTTGATGAAGCAGAAAGTATCGCCACAGATAAATCTAATAATATCTATATTACAGGTATTACATATAGCACGTCAGGCATTGCAACTACAGGTGCCTATCAGACTTTGGGTGATAGTGGTGGTGCTTTTATAACTAAATTCAGCCCTTCAGGTAATCTGCTTTGGGGTACATATTTTAATGGAACTGAATATGGTGATGATGTAACAACAGACTTTTATAATAACGTATATGTTACTGGGAGTACATTTAGTTCATTTGGTGTTGCCACATCTGGTGCGTACCAGACTTCAGGTAACAGTGTAGATGGTGATGCATATTTGGCAAAATTTGGCACTTCAGGCAGTCTTATTTGGGCCACATATTATGGTGGAAATAACCAAAGTGGTGGGGCCAATTTGGCTGTCGATCATTCAGGAAATATATATTTATCGGGACCAACAAATAGCATTTCTGGCATTGCCACTTCAGGTGCTTATCAGACTTCGTTTAGTGGAGGAATTTATGATGCTTTTTTAACTAAATTCACTGATGCTGGCAATCTGCTTTGGAGTACCTATTACGGTGAGTTTGGTCTTACTGCGTGCGAGTCTATGGCTATTGACTCTCTCGGCAATGCATACCTTTACGGATTTACATCTTGTACATCCGGTATAGCAACCGCTGGTGCTTACCAGACCTCAGATACTATTGGTAATATTTTATTTTTAGCCAAATTTGGTATTCATACTTACAATAACGATGCCGGGGTTTTATCCATTCCTGCTCCGATACGAAATTCTTGTACTGATACCATACCCCTAAATGTAAAATTAAAGAACTATGGTATAGATACACTTAAATCAGTAAAAATAAATTGGGAAATTAATAGTGTAATACAAACTGGGTATAATTGGACGGGAAATCTTGTTAGCGGTGGTGTAAGTCCGGTAACTGTTGGCACCTATAATTTTAGCCCAGGCAGTTATTCTATAACCAGTTGGACATCTTTACCAAATGGAGTTACAGATTCTTTTACGGCAAACGATACTGCTATAAGCACAGAAACGGTCAGTGCTTTACCGCAGGCATATACCGGTGGCAGTAAATCTGTTTGCACGGGTGATAGTATTTCAATTGGAGGCCCCGTAGTAGGAACTGATTTATATTCCTGGACATCGAAACCAACTGGATATGTTTCCAGCAGTGCAACGACAAAAGTTGCCCCTAATGTTACTTCAACCTATTATTTAACCGAAACCACCCAGGGTGGGGGATGCAGTAAAAGTGATTCAGTGGTTATAACAGTTAAACCGTTACCCCCAACTCCAACTATTACCAAATTTCAGGACACGCTAATCTCAAGTTCAACTTCAGATAATCAATGGCTAAAGGACAGCGCAATTATAAAAGGCGCAGACAATCAGAAATATGTGGCCGCTGAAGCCGGGAATTATTCAGTGATGGTAACTGATTCGAATGGGTGCACCGCTACATCTTTGCCGTATATTTTTACAGGTATAAATGATGAATTTGATAAACTGAAAATAATTATCTACCCCAACCCCTTCACTAACCAAACTACCATCAGTGGGGCTTTGGATGGAAATAGTAGCGTCAATCTTACTATTTATGATATGACGGGAAGGGTGATCGTGGAAAAGAGCGTGGAGTGTGGAGCGGGAGAGCGGTTTGAATATACTTTTGATGCGGATAGATATGGCTGCGGCATCTATATCGTAAAACTAACAATGGGAAATGAGGTGGTTACCCGCGAAATAGCCCGTATCCGGTAGGGGCGGCCTGCGGTCCGCCCAACGACATTTTCCACCCCCTGCCCCCGCCAGCGGGGGATAGCGTAACCATAAATGGTTACGCAAGTTGAGCGACCTACGGTCGCTCACTCAAAAAACATCTTGATTCCAAAGAAAAACGGCGTCATTGTGGAATTTTTTGGCGTAAGTATGTTCGAATTGAAAACAAAATTGCCAGCCAAAAAATATCCGCAATCCCCACTGAAAAATGCAGCATTTTCAATTTCTTTCTTGTTCCAATCTGAAAGAACAAAATAAAGTAGCAATGGTGGTTTGTTAATTTTAGCGGGGGATTGCGGATAAAACCCATCAGCATTAGCTCGTATCGAAAGATTCGAGCTGGGTTTTTCCGCAATGACGGCGTTGATTTAGGATATAAGATTCTTAAAAATTTGGAAGATCTTTTCAAGATGACAAAAAGAAGTGTGGTCAAAAAATAATTTGGAAGTACCGGAAATTATTTGTATCTTAGTTCTATGAAAAAAGACCTCAATCTACCGCACCCGGCTCACCAAACCCTATTCAATCTGAAAACATGCTTTATCCACGTAAGATTTCCGGGGTACCGGCATACTACTTTATACTACTATAGTATGGATGTTATCCTATATAATTTAAAATCAATCACTTATAGAATGAAAAATATACTAAAAGGACGCGAAAACAGTGTTTTTAGCAGGAAAGTAGTATCTTATTCTATTCTATTTTTTTCAAAGATTAGGAGAGGTGAGGGGTTCAGGCGCGTAAGGAATTCATGTGAATGAGAAACCAAATATTCCCGATAAACCTCAAAAATTGTCCCTAATATTTCTGTCAAAATCTTTTAATTTTACAACCATCAAATGGCCCGGCTACGGATGAAATCTCTATTTTGTTGACAGGGAGGGTACTAAAGAGATTACCCGGCAAGGGATTTTTTAGGTAAATTTGCGGAAAGATAAGGAAAGGCGTTTGAAACTGAAATGATTAAAATAGGCGTATTAGGTGCAGGGCACCTTGGTAAAATACATATCCGGCTTCTGAAGGAAATTGCTGATTTTCAACTAATGGGTTTTTATGACCCTGACCCTGAAAAAGCGGATTCTGTTTCGAATGAGTTTGGCATAAAGGCTTATTCATCTATTAGCGAACTGATTGATGATGTAGATGCTGTGGATATAGTTACGCCAACCCTTAACCACTACGCATGTGCTGTACAGGCCATAGAAAAGGGAAAACATTTCTTTGTGGAGAAGCCCCTGACCAATACTGTAGCTGAAGCGACTGAACTGGTGAAACTGGTAAAAGAATCGGGGCTAAAAGCCCAGGTAGGCCATGTAGAAAGGTTTAACCCGGCCTTTATAGCCGCGCAGCAGGCAGCAGAACTAAAACCAATGTTCATAGAGGCTCACAGGTTATCGGAATTTAAGCCACGCGGCACGGATGTATCTGTGATCCTGGACCTCATGATACATGATATAGATATAGTCCTGAGTATGGTGGATGCGGATATAACCTTTATCAGCGCCAGCGGGGTGCCCGTAATAAGCGATACGGTGGATATAGCCAATGCGCGGATAGAATTTGCCAATGGCTGCGTGGCCAACCTTACGAGCAGCAGGGTGTCAATGAAAATAGAGCGGAAAATGCGCATCTTTCAGAAAAACGCCTATATCACTTTAGATTTCAATAAAAAAGAAACAGTGATATTGAATATACGCAACCTGAAAGATGGCGAGGATACTGAAAGTTTCCTGGTACTAGATCCCGGAGATGGCAAGCCGAGAAAGGAACTAACATTCGTTACCCCTAAAATGCCCGAAATAAACGCGATAAAATATGAGCTTGAGCTTTTTGCGCGTTCTATTATTGATGATACAAAACCAGCGGTAGATATAAACGACGGTTTCCGTTCACTCAAAGTGGCGCACCAGATACTTGAAAAGATAGATTCACTTCTTGAAAATGCTGTTATCTAAATGACCGGGAGAATATTTATTGCCATCATTTTGGTTAGCATTGGACTAAATAGCTGCAAGAAAGAACAATCCCAAATTCCTTCTTATGTCAGGATCAATGGCATAGATCTGATCGATACAGACTTCTTAACAGTTAAAAATGGGTTTAAAACAACAAATAATCTAAGTGATGACTGGGTAGATATGAATGGGGATTATATTGGTACTTTTCAGAACCCTACGCGTTTTCCAGTGCTTTATTGGGGGACGGTACAGGGCCAGTTTACCCCCGGAGTGAAAGCTGATGGTACAGCCGCTACCCGAGAAATTTATCCTTTTATACACCCGTATACCACCAATTTAAATCTAGCGGCAGGCCAGGTACTTAATTTTACACCAGTCTATCATTACTGGGCAAATACTGTGGCTCCCATAAATGATTTTTTTGAGGACTCTAATGACTATACTTTTAAAACTATAGATACAACAGGGTATGCATCTTATGCAATAGTGCATGATACTTCAGAGGTGTTCAGCGGGAAAGGCTCATTATATATACAGCTTACCCCAACAAGGAGCCAGTTTGAGTTATATGAAAAGACGCCAGTGCTTTTACCGCTAGATCAACCCGTGTGGCTTGAGGTGAACTTCAAGGTGGATATGCCTACTACCATTGGGGTAGTTGCAAATGTACCAACCAGTACAGGAAGTGTCCAAAATCCAACATATTTAGTGGATTTGCAGCCAACAACTGTTTGGAAGAAGATTTATATAGATTTTACCTCAACAATATCAACAAATGTAGCCGGAACTACTTTTCAATTTGTGATAGTAGGCACATTACCATCAGGACAACAAACAGGAAATATATATCTTGATAACTTGAGGGTTTTAACATTTTAGAATTAAAAGAATTATCGATTGAGTAAGAAGCTTGAAAAGCTGAAGTATATAGCAGCAGATTATTTTGCCGCCGCGCTTGCGTGGACGCTGCTATATATATACAGGAAGGCCATTATCGAGCCTTCAAAATTTGGTTATAAGATACCTGTTTTTGATTTTGACAGGCATTATTATCTGGCTATCATTATAGTACCATTATACTGGTTTATAATATACTGGCTTTTTGGCTCTTATAAAAATATTTACCGGAAATCACGTATCCGCGAAGTAGGCCAGACATTTACGATAAGTTTTATCGGTACCGTGCTGCTATTTTTCTTCTTGCTGTTGGACGATATTGTACACTCTTACAAGGACTACCGGTATACCTTTCTTTTTTTATTTACCGCCCAGTTTTTACTTACCGCTATAATTCGTTTTGTACTTCTTACCAACGTGAAAAGGAAATTGAAAAGGCGGCAGATTGGCTACAATACATTGCTGATAGGTGGCAATAAAAAGGCTTCAAAACTATACCAGGAACTCGAAAACGAAAAATACTCACAGGGTTATTTAATGAAGGGTTATGTGACCATAGATGAAGAAGCCGATCCAAGCCTTGCAGGCAATCTTCCCCGGCTGGGTAATTTTACTGATTTACAAGCTGTTATCAAGGACAATAAAATAGAAGAAGTAATACTGGCCGTAGAAACCTCTGAACATCATCGTATAAACAATATCCTTACATTGCTTGAAGGGCAGGATACCATAGTGAAAGCAATACCAGATATGTATGATATTATTACGGGTTCAGTAAAAATGAATTACATTTTTGGTACAGCGCTCATTGAAGTGATGCCGGAAATGATGCCTACATGGCAAAAAAACCTTAAAAGGTTTATTGATATTGCAGTGTCGCTTTTAATATTCATATTATTGTCACCATTTTATTTAGCCGTCGCAATAGGAGTGAAGATGGGTTCAGCCGGGCCAATTTTTTATAAGCAGGAGAGGATTGGCAAGCATGGCGAGCCATTTATTATTTACAAATTCCGCTCCATGTACACAGATGCTGAGAAACACGGTCCTGCTCTTAGTTCTGATGATGACCCCCGGATCACACCATTCGGCAGGTTTCTTCGCAGGTATAGGCTTGATGAGTTCCCTCAATTTTGGAATGTTCTTATCGGCGAGATGTCCCTTGTGGGGCCACGGCCTGAGAGACAGCATTTTATCGACCAGATTGTAAAAATAGCGCCGCATTACCACCACTTGCACAAAGTTAAACCCGGGATTACTTCATGGGGACAAATAAAATTCGGCTATGCCGAAAACGTTGATCAGATGGTAGAAAGGATGAAGTTTGATATCCTATATATAGAGAATATGTCTATTGCCATGGATATAAAAATTATATTCTATACAGTATTGATAATGGTCGAAGGAAGAGGCAAGTAGAGAAAAAAAACCTCTTGGATTATTGAAAACCAAGAGGTTAAATCGGGTGGGCAAAAGCATAACAAATTCGAACCAATTTTGGAAGGATTTGAAGAACATTTCTGAATGCGCTGTCATATTGAAAAAACAGATTAA
>Ga0302280_1002898_pt1 | contig 12782 bp, 10 predicted proteins | sample III_Fen_E1_1_FD_198771 | JGI IMG/M metagenome (GOLD analysis project Ga0302280, IMG submission 198771) | Peat permafrost microbial communities from Stordalen Mire near Abisko, Sweden - III_Fen_E1_1 | ecosystem: Environmental > Terrestrial > Soil > Wetlands > Permafrost | place: Sweden: Abisko...
CCCTCGTTGGCAGCATGAATAAATTCATCATCGACAAAGAGTTTCATACCGTCATTATAGACGAGGCCGCCCAAGCGCTTGAGCCTTCTACCTGGATACCCATCACCAAGGCGCAGAAGGTGATCCTGTCTGGCGACCCTTTCCAATTGCCGCCCACGGTTAAGTCCTACGAGGCCCAAAAAGGCGGCCTCAATATCACCCTCATTGAGAAGTGCATCCAGCGGCTGCCAGAAGTGTCGTTGCTCACTACGCAGTACCGTATGCACGAAGACATTATGGGCTTCAGCAACCACTATTTTTACAAAGGCAACCTCCTTGCCCACTCTTCCGTAAAAACCCATTCCCTTGGCATAGAAACCGGTTTTTTGCCGGTAGAATTTATAGATACCGCCGGTTGCAGTTTCGATGAAAAGACAAACCCGGAGTCAAGGAGTATTTTCAATCCTGCCGAATTCCAGATCCTCTACAAACACCTTGAAAACCTGGCGCATAACAAAGAATCCAATTTCTCTGTCGGCATCATTTCCCCTTACCGCGAACAGGTGGTTTATATGGAAGAACAGTTTAAAAATACCGGAGACGAATTTTCTCATTTGCAGATAGATATAAACACTATCGACTCTTTCCAGGGACAGGAGCGCGACGTCATTTATATCTCCCTTGTCCGCAGCAATGACAAAGGCGAGATCGGATTCCTGAGCGACTACCGGCGCATTAATGTATCCATGACCCGCGCCCGCAAAAAACTCGTCATGATCGGCGACAGCGGCACCCTCGGCAGCCATGGCTTTTACAACGAACTACTCGAATACATCGAGCACAACGGCAGCTACCGGACAGCGTGGGAGTTTGCGTGAGTGGTTAGTTTAAAAACATTACTCAACTTAGCCCAAAACCTGCCCCCATTTTCCATTTTTTTGTATGAGCTTTAGTACCGGATAGTTGCCTCTGCGGGCCGTATGGCAAGGTTTCAGTATATACTAACCCGAAAAAATACAACCTTTAAATAAAGCCAGGGCCATTTCCATACTAAACTAGTATGCTATAGTATGCTTTTACCTCATAAAAATTACGTGGGTTAGCTACAACCGGAAGGTGAATTCATCAAAAAATAAACTCCCCTTTAGGGGATACGAAATCTATCTTTCGCGTATGCAAAATACAAAAAAATATTTATACTGCCAAATAGATTTTCTGATTTTTTGCCCCATCGCGGTTTACTGTATATAGTAAATATCACAGTGCCACCAAGCCCCATCGGGGCGGACTGTTTTTGTAATAATTTTTCTTTTACCTTTGTATTATGCCAATAGTTGACAATGTCGAATTAGATGTTACAAATGAGGAATTCAATCAGGCAGCTCATTTTGTAAGCAATACTGATCAAGTAATTTTTCTAACTGGTAAGGCAGGTACTGGCAAAACAACTTTTCTTAAATATATAAAAGTCCTTACAGACAAAAATACAGTTGTTTTAGCTCCAACGGGTGTTGCAGCCATTAATGCAGGCGGTGCAACAATCCATTCGTTCTTCCAAGTCCCTTTCGGACCTTTTGTTGATAACGACAAAAGGTTAAGAACGAGAAAAGACAAGTACGATGAAGACGAAAAAACAATTTATACAACTTTCAAGTATAATGAAGATAAGATAAATATTATAAAAGGGCTTGAATTGCTAATTATTGATGAAATTTCAATGGTTAGGTGTGATATGCTTGATGTAATTGATAAATTATTAAGAGTTTTCAGAAGGAAGCCGTCACAGCCTTTTGGTGGAGTTCAGGTTATTTTAATTGGAGATGTTTTTCAATTACCGCCAATTGCAAATGATAAAAACAATGAGTGGCAAATTTTAAGTCAATTTTACGAGAGTCGATTCTTTTTTAGTTCAAGAATAATGCGTTCATTGATTATTGAAAAAAAATATGTGCATTTTGAATTAAAGAAAATATATCGGCAAAATGAGCAGGAATTTATTGATTTATTGAACAGAGTACGTGTGAATCAAGTTATAGATTCTGATATTCAACTTCTGCGAAACAAATATGATCCAGCTTTTCAGCCAAATGAAAAGGATAACTTCATCATTCTTGCAACACATAATTTTCAAGTTGAACAAACAAACAAGACTAAACTTGATGAACTTAAAACGGAATTAAAAACCTTTGTCGGTGAAGTATCAGGGGAATTCCCAAAAGATTTAAATGGCAACTTCATTCTTCCAACAGAATTGAATCTTCAACTTAAAGAAGGCGCACAGGTGATGATTTTAAAAAATGACGCTGGTATAATTAAGCGATATTACAACGGAAAAATCGGAAAAATTAAATCGTTATTGGATAACATTATAGTTGTTGAATTTGAAAATGGAAGTAATGTTCCTATTGAAAAAGCCACTTGGAATTACATTGAATATACCTGGAACAAAGAGAAAAAAAAGGTTGAAGAAAGAATAAAGGGGACTTTTACTCAATATCCCTTACGACTTGCCTGGGCAATAACAGTTCACAAAAGCCAGGGATTAACTTTTGAAAAAGTAATTGCCGATTTAGGGGCAGCATTTGAAGATGGGCAAGTATATGTAGCATTAAGTCGTTGTACAACTTTATCTGGACTCCAACTTAAAACTGAAATCCCAAGGGGAGCAATAAGAGCTAATCTAAAAGCAATTGAATTTGCGAAAAATGAGACACCCGGCACTTTAATAACACAGCAGTTAAGTGAGGGGAAAGCCGATTTCTATTATAAAAAAGCAAGAGAAGCAATTAAAGCAAATGACTTCCCTTCAGCATTTGAATATTTTACAACGGCCAAGAAATTTCGAAATGAAATTGAAACTGACGTCTTTAAACGTTATATTATTTCAAAATTAACAAATTTGGCAAAGTACAAAACTTTTGCATTGAATCTTAGGTATGATTTAAAGAAAAGGGAAACTGAGATAGAAAAATTAGTTGAGACAATAGAGGCATTGAAGTCGGAAAAAAATAAACGGGAAAAAACTTCCCCAAAACTAAATAATAGCCCGAATCTTCCCTCCGAAAACACAAAATTATCCGTGGTGCAATTAGATTGTTATGCTTTTCAGAAAATTGCATTAAAATTTAAGAATTCTTGTGATGATTTATGGAATCAAGTGAGTATCCCAAATCTTATCAAATTTCAAGAGGAGTTAAAGAAAACAGAGACTCAAATTAAAGTCATCTCATATTTATTGGAAGAAAAACAGTATAATAAATTTATTGAGATTTTAAAAAAGCTTAGTTTAATTAATTTAACAACTACAATATCTACTTCCATTATAAGTGGCATAGCAATAAAAACAATAATCGGTAATCGCGGCAACCTCATTAATGGCGAAGGATGGTTCGATAATGCTGGTAAAGGCTATGAAGTCTTATCTGTAAATGAACAAGTAGATGATGACGGTGTAATATTCCATATTGCATCAGTACAGGCAATGACCTTTGACAAGTTTAAAGAAGTTAGTACTGAAATATCTGCATTAAAAGATGATTTACAATATGACAAGGCTGACTACATCAACAACAACATCTCCTTCCGTATATTTAATGGACAGAAAACACCAGACGTAGGGCTGTCAATAGCTCTGAAAATGCAACTCACTGAACTTATTGAAAGTAGGAATAGAATACGTAAGGCTGGTACTTACCTTCTAGTTAAGAAGTGGGCCTATGTTAAACAACAAGTAGGTACTGTAAATCCTTTAGCTAATACTGCAAGTGCATTACCTGACGGCTTTGATACGCCAAACAAGTCTAAAACAACATCTAAAAATATAGTTGGTGTAAAAGATGGATTGCAACCAGAGTATTCAAAAGTGGACCAAGCTTATTTAGAACAAATAGTTGAAAACAATCACAAAAACAAAGAATTGTGCATTATAATGATCGAACAGATAATGAAAGGTATTGACGAAATAATTTTTGAGCAACATCGTAGCTCTGACGGGGGGCTAATTATTTCTTAACATGCGGTTTTGGTGAATTTGCAACTCGTTCGGCTTCTCTCGTACCTTCGTCCCTCCCAGGCACAAGCGTTCCGCTTGTGTCTTTTATACTTTGAAGTGTCCACTTCGTGCCTTAGTGGCAAATCAATTTTCTCCAACAATTTAACCATTCAACAATTTAACCCTTTATCCCAATCCCCATTGCGCAAATTAATGGCAGTTTGCAACTGCTTTTTCTTTATCAATTTAGCAATTTGCCTATATTTGAACATTGTAATTTAGAAATATGGACAGGCTTATTTCCGATAACATAGAGAAGATCAGGCAGCTTTGCAAAGAAAATAGCATCAAGGAATTGTATGTTTTTGGTTCGGCAGCATCGGGCAATATGGACAAAAACAGCGATATTGATTTTTTGATCTCTTTCCAAAACATCCCCGTTTTAGAGTATTATGATAATTATTTTGCCCTGGCTTATGGGCTGGAAGCCTTTTTAAAACGGAAGATAGACTTGCTCACTGTTAATTCATTATCAAACCCGTATCTTATCCAAAGCATAGAAAAAAACAAAATACTTCTTTATGCAGCCTGAGGTTTTAAAATATCTTTATGACATTAAAATTTCTGTGGCCTCCATATTTGAATATATCGGTGAAAAACGGGATTTTAAGCTGTATCTAAGTAATAAACAGCTCCGCCGGGCAGTTGAAAGGGAATTGGAAATTATTGGCGAGGCATGCAATAATATCCTTAAAATCGACCCCGATATACAAATATCCAATTCAAGAAAAATAGTGGACTTCCGTAATAGGGTAATTCATGGCTATGATACGGTAGACGATGCTTTGATATGGGGCATTATATCCCGCGACCTTATCATTTTGCAGGAGCAGGTAGAAAGGTTTATTATCGAATAACTATATCATTTCCTAATCAATTATTCACATATTGTTGATATTTATTTTGCCTTTTGGGCAATATTATTATCAATTTAGTTGCCCGACATTATAGCAATTTACTATATCTTTGAAAAATAATAACTGCGCGAAAAATGGCCAAAAAAGATACTGAAGACAACGATGCGGAAGATATTATAAAACCGGAAACCGAGGATATCCTTAATCCGGAACTGCTTAATGAAGAGGCTATAAGCTCGGTGGCATCCGTTTCAGGGATGTACGAGGGCTGGTTTCTTGATTATGCCTCTTATGTGATCCTGGAGCGCGCCGTGCCTGCTATTGAGGACGGGTTGAAACCTGTACAGCGCAGGATACTCCATGCCATGAACGAAATGGACGATGGCCGTTTCAACAAAGTAGCCAATATCATCGGGCAAACCATGCAATACCACCCCCATGGTGATGCCTCCATCGGCGATGCCATTGTCAACCTCGGCCAGAAAGACCTGCTCATAGAAACCCAGGGAAACTGGGGCGATGTACGCACCGGCGATTCAGCGGCTGCCGCCAGGTATATCGAGGCACGCCTCTCAAAATTTGCTATAGAAGTCTCCTTCAACCCCCAGACCACCAACTGGCAGCTCAGCTATGATGGCCGCAAGCGCGAACCTGTTACCCTGCCCATGAAATTCCCTATGCTGCTGGCACAGGGCGTAGAAGGCATTGCGGTAGGGCTTGCCACAAGGATATTACCGCATAATTTTATCGAGATCATTAATGCATCTGTGGACGTACTGCGTGGTAAAACGGTAGAACTTATGCCGGATTTCCCTACCGGGGGCATGGCCGATTTTTCGCATTACAACGACGGGCAAAAAGGCGGCCGGGTACGTATCCGCGCCAAGATCGAGGAGCTCGATAAGCAGACCCTGCTGATAAAAAGCGTGCCTTATGGCGTCACCACTGTCAGCCTGATGGAGTCTATCGTCAAGGCCAGTGAAGCCAATAAAATAAAGATAAAAAAAGTAGTTGATAATACAGCACAACACGTTGAAATAGAGATACAATTACCGAAGGGCGTGTCTCCGGATATTACCATTGACGCCCTCTATGCCTTCACCGAATGTGAAGTATCCATTTCCCCGAATGCCTGCGTGATCATTGAGGATAAACCGCACTTTATCAGTGTGAACGAGATGCTCCGTATCTCTACCGGCAACACGGTAGACCTGCTGAAACGCGAACTTGAAATACGTAAAGGAGAACTGGATGAAAAATGGCATTTTTCTTCTCTCGAAAAGATATTTATCGAAAAACGCATCTATTACAAGATCGAGGAATCTGAAACCTGGGAAGCTGTTTTGGAAGCCATCGATAAAGGATTAAAACCTTATAAAAAACAATTCCGCAGAGCCATCACCCGCGACGACCTTATCCGCCTGACGGAAATAAAAATAAAGCGTATCTCCAAATTCGATTCTTTTAAAGCTGACGAAGCCATACATGCATTGGAGGAAGAAATGGAACAGGTAGCGCATGACCTTGAGCACCTGACCGAATATGCTGTAGCCTATTTCAAGAACCTGCTGAAAAAATACGGCAAGGGCCGCGAACGCAAAACTGAGATCAAGCAATTTGATACCATCAATGCGAGTGTGGTGGCTGTAGCTAATCAAAAGCTCTACGTAAACCGTGCAGAAGGTTTCGTCGGATATGGTTTAAAGAAAGATGAATTTATCTGCGAATGTTCAGATATTGACGACATTATAGTGTTTCGCAAAGATGGGAAATGTATAGTGACGAAAATATCTGAAAAATCATTTGTCGGCAAAGATATTATCCACGCGGGCGTCTTCAAAAAGAATGACGAAAGAATGGTTTACAATCTCATCTATACAGATGGAAAGAGCGGTATAGCCCGCGCCAAGCGCTTTAATATCACTGGCGTAACACGTGATAAGGAATATGACCTCACGTCCGGCAACCCCGGTTCACGTGTGCTGCATTTTTCAGCCAACCCAAACAGCGAGGCTGAAACCGTAACCATTTACCTCACACCAAATGCCAAGGCCCGCATAAAAGTATTCGATTATGATTTTGGCAGCCTTGCCATTAAAGGCCGTTCCAGTCAGGGGAATATGGTATCGAAATACGGGGTAAAAAAGGTGGTTTTCAAAGAAAAAGGCGCTTCCACCCTCGGTGGCAGGAATATCTGGTATGACGAAATACTCGGGAGGCTGAATGTAGACGAGCGGGGTAAATACCTCGGCAGTTTTGACCTCGGCGACAGTATTTTGGTTATCTCGGATGATGGCAGCTACGAACTAACCGGCTTCGACCTGACCAACCGCTATGAAAATGACCATATTGCCCTTATCGAGAAATGGGAGCCCGAAAAAATAATCACTGCTGTGCACTATGATGGTGGACATAAACTGAATTATGTAAAACGCTTTATCATAGAGACGAGTACGATAGGCAAAAAATTCAGCTTTATACAGGAAGCTAAAAATTCAAAACTGATATTGGTGACTACCTCCCGGCACCCGGTAATTACTTTTAAAACAGGGCATAAAAAAGCAGAAGCGCAGGTTGAGGAACTTGACCTGAACGAAAAGGTGGAAGTACGCGGCTGGAAAGCCATCGGTACAAAAATAGCTGGTGAATATGTGCGGGATATAGAATTATTGCCCTCTGACAAAATAGAATTGGATGAATCTATTGTAGAAGAAGAAGCGCGCAGCGCTGACGAAGGAAGTTCCCATTTCTCAGATGTAACTAAAAAGTCTATTACCAAAACCCCTGAGCCCGCCAAAGCCCGCGAACCTAAAAACGACTTGAAACTCCCATCAGAAAACGGCGAAAAAGAGACGGGAAAAAAGAAGGGTGTACAGGCGAAGTTGTTTTAAGGGATTTATATTTTCAGTAATTTTGTATCAAATAAGCGTAATACAGATGAGAGTATATTTTGATAATGCCGCTACCACCCCTTTGGACCCTGACGTGGCCAAAGCGATGTATGATATAATGATCAGCCATTACGGCAACCCATCATCTATACACCAGGAGGGCAGGCAGGCCCGTACGCTCATAGAACGTGCCAGGAAGGCTATAGCCGGCTACCTGAATGCATCACCCGGCGAGATATTTTTTACCGGTGGCGGCACCGAGTCTGACAATATGGTGATCCAGTGCCTGGTTCGCGACCTGGGGGTAAATACCATCATCACTTCAAAAATAGAGCACCACGCCATATTGCATACAGTTGATCTTTGTCATGAAAAATATGGTACGGAGATAAAATACGTAAAGCTATTGCCAAACGGCCATATCGACTGGGCTGACCTGGAAGAGCTCCTTTCAGAATCGCCCAAAGGGCAAACCATGGTCACTCTCATGCACGCCAATAACGAAATCGGCAACCTGCTTGATATCGAAAGAGCAGGGGCATTATGCGCGCAATATGGCGCATATTTTCATTCAGATACAGTACAAACCATAGGCCACTACCCTATTGATGTAAAAAAAGCCAGGTTGCATTTTTTATCTGCTTCCGCACATAAATTCAACGGACCGAAGGGCGCAGGCTTTATATATATAAATGGCGATGTTAAGATAAAACCACTCATCCACGGGGGTGCGCAGGAAAGAAATATGCGGGGCGGCACGGAAAATATTTATGGGATCATTGGCCTTGCCAAGGCGCTGGAAATAGCTTATAACGAAATGGATACCCAAAGTGAACATATTGAAGGTATTAAAAATTATATGGCTGAAAAACTGCTTGAAAATATCCCGGGTATCAGTTTCAACGGTGACTATAAAGGCGACAGCAGTTATACAGTACTCAATGTAAATTTCCCAATAGGCGAAGATTCAGAAATGATGCTTTTCAGCCTTGATATAGAAGGTATTGCCGCCTCAGGCGGCAGCGCATGTTCTTCAGGGTCGTCTGTTGGTTCGCATGTAATAAAGGAATTGAACCCTAAGCCCGGCGTTACACAGGTCAGGTTTTCTTTCGGTAAATACAATACCAAAGAGGAAGTTGATTTTACTGTCGATAAACTAAGGGAAATTTTGAAACTTGAAAAGGTAAGCGCTTAATCTACTATTCTTTTCTTTTCCTTCTCAAACTTGTATTTTAAGCTGATGATATTAGAATAAGTTCCAGCCTCCTGGTCAGAACTGATGTTGGTGAAAGCATAATCGATTACAAACCTGCCTAATACCACCCCTGCCCCAACGCTGGGTGAAAAACCAATAACTACATTTTGAGAAACATTATTATTGGTATAAGTTTGAAAATTACCCACACCGCCGCGTAGAAAAATGACTTTCTTATACCCAAACTCAAAGCCGCCATGCGGGTCAATGCTAAAATAATTAGTGGCTATAGGCACATTTCTTCGTCCGTCAAAAGTAGCATCCGCCCCTGCTTCGGCAAGCAGGCTTAGGTTATCCGACAAATTAAAAGTCCGTTTAATACTTCCTAAAATACTTGGCTGGGTTATTTCAACAGAACTCACCGGCACTTCACTCCCAAGACTGGCCAGTACCTGTTTTTGCTGATCGTTATAGGTATAAGTCCAGGCATTATAAGTAGTGGTGAGGTCTTTTGCCACAAGGCTAAAACCCCATTTGTCCTGTTCATATTGCATACCGCCATCGAAGCCAAAGCCCCAGGAAGAGCCAAACGTGCCAACCACACGGCGGATTATTTTCATATTGCCGCCAAAGCGGAATTTCCGGTGTCCGTGGTACCTGTACCTGCCAAATGTAACATTCTTAGCAAAAGTCACAAAGAGCGCATAATCTGCCGCCGAAAATGCCGTTACCTGGCTATAATTTACCTGGCCATTAGGGTCTATCAGTTGAAAAGTATTAGGAATATTATCAGCGCCAAAGCGAACAAGAGATACCCCAAAATAAGACGACGGGCCTGACTTAAATGCTATTCCCCCGAAATCATAATTCAATACACCCGCAAAATAGTCCGCGTGCATAAAATTGACCTCTACATTCTCTGTCATGGCAGCCAGACCTGCCGGGTTATAATACATGGCAGTAATATCATCTACTGAAGCGCCCACCGAATTTGCCATTGCCAACCCTCTTGCGCCCGCACCAATATCAAGGAATTCATTACTATAGATATTCTGCGCATGAATGACACACGGAAACAATAGCAATAGTAGCAGTATTCTCCCTCTCATCAGGCTTTCGATTTTTCCTTTAATTCGTCAAAGTGCCGCAAATAATCCGGTGCAAGGTATTTTTCTACTTCAAATATAGCATTTTTAAAAAGCGCTACAATATTTTCACCTTCAAAGACCGGCTGGGCAGCCCGTTTCATAATGCGGTTGAGAGCGTAGATAAAATTTTCATCCCCAACATAATTGTAAATATATTTCGCATCTCTGAACTTTTGGAAAAAGCCGGAAAAATTATATTCACCATTCATAGTATCAACTTGGAAGAATTCCGTTATTTGCTCAACATCTACCTTGTTTATGTCGCTATAGAAATTATCAGCATACGCCATGGAATCTAATAAGATCAATCTATCAAGCATCAACTCAAGCATTATATGAGCCACAAAGAAAAGACGGACACCGGGCAATTTTAAGCCGTTTTTTTCAAAAATCTTTCTTATGTCAGGGATAGCATGCGTAAAAAAGAGCGAAGCATGAAATTGCCTGTCAGTTTCCTGGTGCTGCAACATGCCACTATATAATTCCTTCTGATAATTATTATTAAAAAAAACGCTTTTGGGTGGCTTCCAGCCCTTTTTGAATGAACCCATGAGATCAGGCATTACCAGGCCAGTATTGTAGTATGGCCTACCCTTCTCCGCATCCAGATAATAATGAGATAACAGGTTCATGTTTTTTTGTGCCGGCGTTTATTAATGCAACAACGCAATATCTATCATTTTCCGCTAATAATCTTAGAAATAATTTGGAATAAGGATGAAACCTTACATCTTTTTACTCCCGGGGCTTACCACCCGCTTGCCAGCACATCGGCAATATGAATAGTTTTAAGAGGTAATTTTTTCTTTTTGATATACCCCTCTAAATGCATAAGGCAAGATAAGTCTGACGAAATAATATACTCAGCGCCGGTAGCGAGGCTGTTTTCTACTTTTTGTTCGGCCATAGCCGTAGAGATAGGTTCAAATTTAACCGCGAAAGTGCCGCCAAAGCCGCAGCAGGTTTCCACATTATTCATTTCCACCAGTTCAAGGCCATTTACATGGCTGAGGAGTGTGCGTGGGGCCTGTTTTATAAAGCATTCCCTTAATGCGCTGCATGCATCATGATAGGTGGCTTTTGCTTTGAAGGTAGCGCCTATGTCCTCCACTTTAAGAATGTCAGTAAGAAATTCAGTAAACTCAAACGTTTTTCCCTGCACGGCACGGCATTTCAGGTGGTTGCTTGTATTCATGAACATTTCCAGGTAATACCCCCGTACCATCCCCACGCATGAACTTGATGGGGAAACTACATATTTGCCGTTATTAAAGTCGTTGAGCCATTTTTCAGCCACTGGGCGGGCCATTTCTTTTTGGCCGCCATTCCATGCCGGCTGGCTGCAGCAGGTTTGCCCTGCCGGGTAATTGACCTCGCAGCCAAGCTTTTCCAAAACCTTCACCATATTCCACGCGGTTTGCGGGTACAGCTGGTCTACAAAACAGGGAATAAATATATCTACAGGCGTCAAAACAGGGGCAAAGATAGGCAAAGTGAAAAATGAAAAGTGAAAAATGAAAAATCAGTTGTAAAACCCCTGAAGAATTTACCTGTATTCTTCCTGGAGCTTTGCCTCGATTGGCTGCCATTTTTCTGAAGGCAGGATGCGGCTGGCCGCTTCAACCATTCCATTATAGGCTGGCGCGGGAGCGTTATTCCTTATTCCACCTAAAAATTCGGCAATTTCATTTTTGGTCATGGCAGGAAGCATATACTGCATGCCGATAGCTTTTTCTTCAGGCGAGAGGCTGGCTACTATATTGGCTTCCATCTGCATAATGTCGCCAACTGTATAATACTGCATAAATACATTGGATAAATTCGCTTCCTCGTCCCACATGTGGTGAATATATTCAGAGATAAATAAATTCAGATCATGATAAAACTTATAACCGAGTTCAGCGCGCTCTTCAGCATCAGTAGCTGTCCTCATCTCAGCAACAATGCCATTAAGATTGTCTATTTTCTTGTCAATACGTATATGTTCATCCATACAGTATTTTGCTGAACCCGGCGCTTTAGCTTCCAGGGGCTCATTGCAGTGGCGGTCTTCATGGTGGCCATGAAAATCAAGAAAAGAAAAAGTATTTCCCCATGCTTTCTCAAGTTTTTCCAATTCAGCAGGATTGTTAAAATCAGTTTCTCCTGCGAGAATAGTGGTGGTGAACAATGCATTGCGAAGCCCTTTGTGCACGTTGTAAAACATTCTGAATTTCTCTGCCATGGTATTTAAATTTTATGGTTAATGCGCCAAATATAGCAGAAAAATAAAAAAAGAGAATATGGTGGAAGTTAAAAAAAATATGAATATTCACAGGAAGCCTTGAAATTGAGAACCCAGCGCAGCCTGCGCTAATATGAATTCCCTGCTAAGGCAATTAGTTACAGTTCTTCTTTATCTGGACGATCGCCTTTTCGAGACCCAGATCAGCAGCTTTTCTTAGATCAGCGCATCCGCTTTCTTTTTGCCCGGACAAAATCTTTAAGGTCCCCCTGTTATAATAAGCGCGTGAGTATTTGGGGTTCAATACTATTGCTTTATTAAAGTCCGACATAGCCCCCTGATAGTCTTTCAATGAATCCTTCGCCGTGCCCCTGTGATTGTAGGCTTCGGCATCTTCGGGCTTAAGCGCTATCGCTTTATCATAGTCTGATACTGCT
>Ga0302280_1002901_pt1 | contig 12770 bp, 8 predicted proteins | sample III_Fen_E1_1_FD_198771 | JGI IMG/M metagenome (GOLD analysis project Ga0302280, IMG submission 198771) | Peat permafrost microbial communities from Stordalen Mire near Abisko, Sweden - III_Fen_E1_1 | ecosystem: Environmental > Terrestrial > Soil > Wetlands > Permafrost | place: Sweden: Abisko...
TAATTACCATTTTTATCATAGAGATATTGATCATCCTTGAATAAATTTGCGTACTTATCTTCTTTGCTTTGTAGAGCTGACGAAAGTGTATTCTTTGGAACAAAATGTTGCACAATATCTGAAATAGGTTCCGCTATGTAATTTGATATTTTACCGACAATAGGAATGTTTTTAGTTAGATTCAATGCACCTACCCCATAATCAACAATATCTTGATTGATGTCTCCACCACGTATTCTACGACGATTCTTTCTATGCTTTTTTCCACCAGTAACAATTTCACCAACACGTCCAAATTTATGACCAAGATCAGTCACAAAGTTAGCCAATCCTCTACTTTTGTCTAATCCTTTAAATAGTATTTCTGGATCTTGATATATGAAATCTTTAACTTTCATTGGTGTAGGAGAACCAGCTAATTCTGCGCCTGCATCTATCAGTGTTAATAGATAATGCTGACAGTTCCATGAGTCTGCTTTATACTTCCAAAACGAATCTAGAGGCTTTGAATTTTTCATAGCAGTTTCAATCATCATTCTAAAATTAATTGGTTTAGCAAATGTATAGTCGAGACGTTGAGCATTCTTGGCTTTAGTAGAAAGATCTGATCGTTTTTCCCATTGTATCGTAGGTATCTTCTCCGTCAATGAATAATATTTCTTACCGTTTTTATCTGTCATTTCAAATATACCAAATAAATGATATACATCATCATAATGTTTTGCATAATTTTCAGCAAATTGTCCAAATGTTAATATATTTAATAGTGCTTTTTGTTCAACTGGTGTTCTATACAATGCTACGTTAGTTACATCATAATCACCATATTGTTTAACGGCACGTTCGGTTTGTGGAGAATATTCATTCGTGAATACATTTCTGACACGTTTGTAAGCATTCTTTATAAAATCACCAAATCCTTCTCCGTGCAATTGCATTTCCTCCATAATGATTTCATCAATTAATTCATCAAGATCAATTTCGTGAAAACCTTTTCCAGTAAGCTTCTTATTTACTTCTTTAAGTAACATTTCCTTCTGTTCAAGTTCATTAATTAATTTATTCTTCTCTTGTTCTATATTTCTAATTTCATTCTGCGCTTCAATAATTTCATAAGAAGCTCTTTCATATTCATCTCTTCCAGTTTCATCTAATGTATTAACTATATCTTCTTGCTCAAGTTCATCCTTTATCTTTTCATATTTTCGCAGATCTTTTGTTGCATCTATTGTGTCCCGTCTTAGATTACGCACATTATCTTTTATTGTTGCAATTCTATCTGATAAATTAAGAATATAGCTTTCATCAAATTCACTAGGCAAGTCAATTTTAACTTCTTTTTTCTTTCCTTTCTTCACTGTACTAGATTCAAAGACACTTTTATCTTTTTTTCCTGGTGGTGTATAAAGTAAGTCTTGTTTATCTTCATAGTCTGGTAGTTCGAAATATTCAATATTTGATTCATCGCCTTTTTTCAATGGTGTAGAATGTTCAATGATATTATTGTCATCAAATTCATCATCGAAATTTGAATTGTCCTGTTCAATAGCAATATTTTGACTTGCAATAATCTCAGCAATTTGAGCTTTCCATTTAGGAATATGCTTCTTTACTGCACCTCTAGCATTATCTATTTTTTTATTCAATGCTAGTATTTGTGCCTCGGCCTTATCATAATCAAATTTAGGATTGACAATATTGTCAACAACAGCTACGGCAATATTTTCTTGTTCAGCAATAGGATAATCTGCTGGTATATCATTCATTACTTCTTCAACAACTTCTTTAATTACTTTTTTATTCGATCTTGTATTTACTTTCTTTACAATTTCCTTTACTGGAATATCTTTGGGAACGCCTGCTGTATTTAAATATTCTAAAGCCTGAGTCAATTTATCTAATCGAGTATTATAATCAACATCTTCACCAAGGGTTGTCAAAATAGTAGGATCGAAAATATTTATTGGATTATTAATAAAGTCATCAACACTCTTTTTCACTTTTGTCCACTGTGCTAATTTCTTATGAGCATTTTGTCGATATCTAATAAATTCATTTTCAAGATTATTATATCGTGTCTTAAAGCGTGTATAATTAGCTTTCTCTTTTGTCAAAGTGGATTTCTCACCTAATGTCTTTTTGCCAAAGGTGAATTTCGATGATTCATCAATTATTTCATTATACAACTTTCCTAAATCACGGTTTGTAAAATTATACCTATCTAATGTAATATCATTTCTATCATTAGATCGTTGTAGTTGCGTCTCAAGGAGTGCTTTATTATATTCAACAGTAGGATTGGCAAGAATAAAATCAATTGCATTTTGTTTGAAACGCTGTATAATAAGATCAAAGTAATCGCTTTTAAGTGTCTCAATTGACATTTTATGGTTTGGAGAATGGATATTTCTATGTTTATTAAAGTTATGTAAAAACTTATCAAATGTGTATCTATCATCTGGATGGTCATCGAGATATTTTGTTTGACCTTTTAAGAAAGCATCGTATTTAAGATCTCTATCATCAGATTTAGTAAAATTAGGTGTGAAGCTGAATTCCTTTTCAATTTCTTGATGTGGCTTTAAAGACACTGATTCCTTTTCAATTTCTTTATGTGGCTTAAAAGACACTGATTTTTTCTTTGCGACTTTATGTAGTTTATCACTACGCGATATTTTCTTTGATTTTTTACTCATTAATATTAGACAATAATATAATTTAACGAGAAATAATATAGTTTTACGAGAAATATTATATCATTTAATAGTAAATGCAACAACAATTAAAAGATAGAATACGATTACTTGTTAGAAAGGAACTCCTAAAACGAGGTTCTTCTATCAAAAAACATTCTAGAAAATCATCACGCAAACCTTCTTTACATAAGCGCAAACACTCTAAATCTCATCGTGCATTATCACGCAAGCATTCACGCAAGTCATCGCGTCGAGCTTCTGCACTCCATAAATATCGCAAACACTCTAAAAGAGTATCGCATCGTGCATCAGCATTACGCAAACATTCGCGCAAGTCACATCGGCGTGCATCAGCATTAGTTGCTGGTCGTAAATTATCGCGTCATACACGTTATCATTCTAAACGTGCATCGGCATTACGCAAACATTCACGTAAGTCATATCGTCGCGCATCTGCATTAGTAGCTGGTGCCAGAAAACATCATGGGCGACCTCGTGGAAACAATTCAGCACTTATACGAATCAATGAAATAGTACGAGATTTACAGCATGAACCACAATATAAAAATGCATTACGCAAAGATCTTGTAAGTGAGGCATCTGCGATGTATCGTCAAGAAAACAATCTTCCCGCTAAAAATCACAAGTCGGCTAAGGTCAAGGCAAGTGCTCTGCATAGACGCCATTCACGTGTCCATAGCAGACGATATTAGAATAATAATAATAAAAAATTCGTATCATTTTTGCAAAGATTTAATTTTTATTATAGATTGCTATAATAAAGATGTCAGATTACCGTTTTAGCTTGGTACCTGCAGATAAAAATTCAGAGGCTGTAGCACAAATATCAAAGGATTCTAAAGAGAATAAGGGAAAACTAATATATTTAAATAAGGATGCACGTGATGTAGAAGAAAAGGCAAATGATAAATTAACATTGTTCTATGAATATGCTCGCAATAAACGTATCAAACAAAGTGATTATGATGACATGGTGAATGCAATAGAACTGAATGAAGTGCCAGAAAATAAAAAGACAAAGGATATCTATAATGACTTTAAAACACATTTGAGACGATCATCCGAGGTATTATTTAAGAATGCAACACTTGAGGTTGTTCCCTTTGTTGGTGATAATGAGCTCAGAGAAACGATTCTAGTATGCGGTAATGCTGGATCAGGTAAGAGTTACTGGGTTGGACAGTATCTAGAGAAATGGCAAAAGTTATTTCCCAAGTCTCCCATATATCTATTATCGAATAAACCATTGGCTGATGAAAAGGCGTATTCTAAACTGAAAAAGATACAACAAATACCATTAACAAAAGCTAGATTAGATGAGATCATCGGTGAGAATGAAGATATTGTTGATGCCGATGCAGATGGATATTCTCCACATCAATACTTCATTTCTAATACTGGTGAGTCTATGGTCGTGTTCGATGACTATGAATCTGGTGGATCAATTGAAAAGCAAGTTAGAATTATAATGAATAGTGTTTTGACCGTCGGTAGATCGAAAAGAATATATTGTATCATTGTTTCTCACAGTATCAATGCTGGCCAGAAAACAAAACTAATTTATAGTGAAGTTGATGCATTTGTCTATTATCCTAGTGGTTTATCACCAAGCAATCTAAAATACAATCTATTGAATTATACTAAATTAGACCAACGACAAATATCTAAAATTATAGATAGTAATAGTCGATGGGTTTTCATTCATAAGAATAAACCAACTTACATTATTGAAGAAACACGATTATGGTTATTCTAAATTATTTTATAGGGTATTTAATAATGACTAATTTAAAAAAACTTCTCTGGTATTCATTATCGGATAGAGATATAAGTAATTTCTTTAATGGTGGGATAAATATATTACGATTTAGTGATCTAGATGACTATGATAATATTGATGATGTAATTGGTGATTATGAACGATGTGCTCTATTATTTGAAGCAGATGAGAGTAATCATTGGTGTCTAATACAAATGGTAAGACCGCCAAATAAGAAGCCATATATTCTATTTTTTGATTCATATGGCTTGATACCCGAAAATGAATTTAATTACGTTCCTAAGAGTTTTATGAGCATTAGTAAACAGCAACGGGGAACATTAATAAAATTACTTATTGATCAACCTCTGGATGTACATTATAATAACCATAAATTACAAAGTATGCAAGAAATAGATGGGCAGATACCAAATGATTGTGGAAAATGGTGTTGTCTTATCGGTTTATATAACACATTAACTGAAGATCAATTCGCAAAGCAATTTTATGATCATGAATTATTACCAGATGAATTATGTGTTTTATTATATGATGAATTGAAGGATAGAAAAAATAAATGAATTTAATAAGTATAATAATAATCTTTTATTATTATAATAACCAAAACTGTCGCAAAGTGACGAAACAAGTGATACAATATTTTTAGCTTTACAAGCGTTGAATAGTAGCCAAACAAATGGTAATACTATTCAATGCAATATTCAACAAAACTCAAATGCGATCGTGCAAGACTTATCTGAATGGAATATCTATTTACAATCAGTAACAATAACAACAGCAGAATTACCATATTTTAACTGCTTTAGAAATATAATTGATCCAGTAGCAAATCCAGATATTATGAATTTTAGTATTACATTCTATGATACTGACGATGCTAATCAGCCATTTGACCTTGGTGGTCCAGCTCCAGCTGGTGTAATAGGATTTGGTACGAATGTAGGAAATGCATGGCAAGGTGTTACAGTATTTCTAACTTATGTATCTGAAAATTTGCCTAATTCAACTGGACGATCATACTATAATATTCATTCAATTAATCAATTTATGAGCTTTATCAATACTGCAATCAATTATATCATTAGTATATGGACTGGTGCTCCTATTGCTGAAGATTCTATGTATTTTAGTTATGATCCAACGACACAGTTCTATCAATTAACAATGCCAAATGCATTTTACGATCCTGACTCAACTGTAGAGATGTATACAAATTCTTTTCTAGAACGTATTCTAGATGGATTCAGATGGATTTACCTAGGTGTTCCATATAGTATTGGTGACGCTAATTACACTGGTATGGATTATCAATTTGTTCGACAAAATTATCCTTTTAATCAGAATGGGGCAATGGGCCCATGGACATTTACAACTGAATATTCATGTGTTGCTAATATGTTAGACGTTCATTCCATTTTAATTCAAGCAAATAATGGTGATCTACAAAATGTTAGACAACAAGTAGTCCCCTTGGCAGAGAGTATATCAGCAGTGACAACTAATAAATCTTTGAATTTACCAAGTTTATCGGTACTTAAAAACTTAGATATAGATTTCACTAATTTGGCTTTAAGTAGTATTAATAACTGTTTTATTCAATATGAATCCGCAATTAATGCCTTTCCGATTAATACATTTGGTAACGGTCCACTAAAAACGATCAGCCTACAACTATACATTCAAACCATTGACAATTCGACTTACCCATTGAATATACCAGCTGGATCTGGATACGCAAATGTTAAGATTTGTATCAAGAGAAAACTGAAAAATAAAACTTAAAAAAGAATGAAATGACTTAAAGATATGATGCTAGTATAACCATATAATAATGCAAATGGAAACTGAAATTACGAACACATATCAAAGTGGAAAGATATACCAAATTACAGATAATGCGTATACCAAATGTTATATTGGAAGTACGATAGAAAAGTATTTGAGTAATAGAATGGGTAGCCATGTAAGTGGATACAAAAAATGGAAATCTGGAAAACGAAATTCAAAAACAATGTCATATGAATTATTCGATGAATTTGGAGTACAAAATTGTAAAATAGAACTAATTGAGTTATTTCCATGTAATTCAAAAGAAGAATTGAACAAGCGCGAAGGATATTGGATAAAACAATCTGAATGTGTAAATAAACAAGTTACTGATAAAAATAATAAAGAGCATAAACAAGTTGCTGATCAAAATAATAAAGAGTATATAGATGAAAATGAAGAAAAAAACACATATCAAAATGGAAAGATATATAAAATTACAGATAATGCGTATACCAAATGTTATATTGGAAGTACAATAGAAAAGTATTTGAGTAATAGAATGAGTGGCCATGTTGGAGGCTATAAAAGATGGAAAGCTGGAAAACCTAATTCGAAAACAATGTCATATGAATTATTCGATGAATTCGGAGTAGAAAATTGTAAAATAGAACTAATTGAGTTATTTCCATGTAATTCAAAAAAAGAGTTACATAAGCGTGAAGGATATTGGATAAAACAATCTGAATGTGTAAATAAATTTATTGCCGGTCAAACAGATAGAGAATATTACGAAGAAAATAAAGAGGAGATACATATAAAACAAAAGATATATAGAACTGAAAATGCTGATAAGGTCAAAGAATGGTTTGAAAAGAATGCAGAGACTCTAAAGGAGAAGCGTATTAAAAAGTATAATGATAATAGAGATGATCAATTGGAAAAAATGAAGAAATTTCGAGAAGAGAATAAAGATTATTTTATTAAATATGCAGAAGAACATCGTGAAGAGAAGAATGCAAAGGGAAAGCTATACTATGAAGCAAATAAGGATAAAATTTCTGAAAAAATAGTTTGTGAATGTGGAAATACATATTCGAAATATCATAAAAGTAGACATTTTAAAACCAAACAACACATTGAAAAACTCGCTAATGGTGTATGATAATTTAATATAAAACAAAAATAATATAGTAATTAATTGTATTATTATAATTTTCTAATCGGATATTATAATAAAATCAATGTCATTGTCACAAGAGCTTAATTTTGTTAATTCTGTGGATTCGAGACTTCGTATAATCGAGGGAAAGAAGCCAGAATACACATTGCCCTATGGCATTAAATCCCAAGAGTTTCTCAATATGCCTTCGCAAAATGCATCATCGAACAGTGGAACACAGTATACAATTCAATTGGGAGCTAATCAAATCCTCTCAAACTACCTTGTTGAGGAGGTTCCAATCGTCGCAACCTTCACATTCGTTAATGCAGTCGGAGCCGGCGCCGCCGTGAGACCATTTATGGGAGCTGGTTTCTCTGTTAGATTCGATCCATTAGATAATATAAGTCAAAATATCAACATGGTAATTAATGGCCGTAGTATCAATGTGAATCCACAGGATGTCCTACAGCCATTATTTTCATTCAACAAGGACGTTGAGTACAATAATGTGGATTTAATTACTGGTTCGATGCTTGACTGTTTTACAGATCTGGCCGCTGCGAATCCTGTTGTTTTTGAAACACAAGCTGGATCTCTTCGTAATCAAATGTTAGACTACTTCGCAGCGACTGGTAAAGAGAATACAGGTCGTCTTGCTACTTTAGAAAATCTAGCAATTGATAACACACTTGTTCCTAATGATGGCAATCCATACAATCGAATTGTTTCATTTACTATAAGACAACCTGTTTGGACTGGTGTAACATCGTTAATTAATCGTAATAGTGACGGTTTCTACGGCGCGACCAATTACCAAATCACGCGTACATTCGTTAATAATATTGCTTCTCGATTATTTCAGTGGGTCTGTCCAAACGTTGCAGCCGGCGTAAATCGTCTTCTTTGCACTAATGTCAACGTAACGATTCCAAATAATCCCATATTATACTACAATACATATACACCTGATGATAACTTTGTACCACCTAAATCTACATTTTATCCAATTGTAGACTATGGTACGTACAGTAATACACAAGGTGCGCCAACCGCTGCCGGAGCAATTTGCCCAGCTGTACAGAGTCAAACACTATCACTTTCAACTGTGCCACGTGCTATATACTGCTGGTTAGCAGTTCCCAATGCTACTAAATCGATTGTAGTCAATAATCCTGCAGGTGGTAATTTCGCATATAATGATGTATTAGACTGGTCAGATTGTCCAGGTTACCAGGCAACTTATTTATCACTTTCTTTCAATGGTACAGGTGGTATATTTTCAAGCATAACGAGTCCTATTCAATTGTACGAAGAGTTCATGGGCCGTCAAGGCTATTGCAAACAGTACTGTGAAACAGGTTATGTTACTGCTATCCAACAAGCCAATAACGGTGTTATGAACATTGGTACCTATGGTTCAGTTATACGTATCGATGGCTCACAATTGCCACTTGATTGGACAAAATACACGATTGGATCGACATTGAATGCAAACTTACAGGTAACAATGCGTGGAACAAATTTAAGCTCTGTTGCCAATACTCCAACATTGTTTGTTCAAGTGATAAATGATAATCTGTTGGAAATTGATGGTCCTACTAGTGCACACATATACAATGGTCTATTGAATCCTGAAGAAGTTATGGCAATCCGTAAGAGTGCTCCTTATGATAATAGCTATCAACCAATTATAGGTTCTGGTCTATTCGATAAATTCAAGGATAAATTGAAGCGTGTAGCAAAATATGTAGTCGATAATAGGGATAAAATATTACCGCTCGTAAAGGGTGCTGTAGGCTCAAAATTACATCATAGACGTCATCGATCACGAAAACATGGTAGTGCTTTAGTTGCCGGTGCTCGTCGTCATCGTCGTCATCATCTCCGTGGCGGTAATCTAAATGATAATGAAAGCGATTCATATTCTGATTCTTATTCTGATACAGATTCTTATATGGATACTGATTCAATGGATTATTCTTCTGAAGATGAACATGAAGCTCCTAAATCAATATTAAAAGGTGGAAAGCTTATATCGAAATCTGCTCTTCAAAAGCGATTGAAGTAAAAAATATATTATTTAATTAATTAACTTAATTGAATAGTCTTAAATTTAAAGGGAATATTGTATGACATTGTTTAATATACAATTGTCTGCATTTACTGCATTGGCTGTTAGGGCAATTGAAAACACACCAGCATTTGTAATCGTCATTACACCAGCTCTTGAAGTTGCAGGAGCTGTTGCATCCCAAACATAAACTGGTACGACTCTATTTACAGATGGCCGAAATTGAGCAGGCAACGTGTTATTTGCAAATGTAATATCTGTCGCGGCCGTCGCTGCCGTTTGTGGTAATTGTAAATTCATCGTAACAACTCCATTTAGAATAGACATATTTGCATTTTGTCCGGCTGCGATATTTGTGCCAAGGAAGTCAACAATACCTAATGGAAATTGTACTACTTGAGTGGTAGTTTGCGAAAGTAAATTGATACTCATTATTATAATAGCATGAGAGATAATATTTGGAAAATAAATAACTTATATATTAATTTAGTTTGGAGCATAAATTATTGTCGCATTTATTGCTATTTCATGCTCATCTGCTGGAGCATTTTGAACATTTATTGTCATTGTTCCATTATTTAATATTATTATTGATCCAAAAATTATAGCTGGTACAGTTTCATCATAAAGAATCACTGGAGAGTATACAGTAAATTGAGGTGTTAACTGAAATGGTAAATCATTAGCAAATGATATTACTTCGGTAACTCCTCCATCTGGAGTATCATAAATCATACTAATATTTAGTATGATAAAACCATTTAGAAATGTGTACTGAACATTAACATCAGGCTGAGCACCATTTCCAAAGAAATTGACAGCACCCATATTAAAAGCCATAAAAGGGTTTGTTACTGTGGTTTCCAAATAATTACATTGTAATGTATCATTTACTATTACATTATTACATTGTATGATATTACTGTTTGTTGCATTACCATTTAGGGTACTAGCTATAACAGTATTACATTGAATATCTAACCAATTTGCACTTTGAAGACTACTAATAGACATCTTACTATACTACTAAATTAGATAAATTATATTAATAATTGTATTGGGCCCAAATTCGTAGATGTGTATATCGGACATTGAACCATATAACCACTATTACCTGAATTAAAGTATGGTGAAAGATACATATATGCTCCTGCGACAATTCCACCACTAAATCCAGCACAAGAACTATTGATTGATGAAGTATTAAATGTCGTGTAACTCGTTGAACTTGTAAATAATTTAGTTATATCGTAAACAACCATTGATGAATTATCTGTCCATGGTATTAAATATAAATATCGTCCATCAAATACACCACCATTAAATGTTGTTTCACCTATGTTATATGATTGATAACTTGCTGTTGATGTAAATGGCAGCGTCGTGTCATATCTTACCAAGATACTATTTACATTCGGTACAAAATATACATAACGACCATCAAAAACAGCTCCGGCAAATTGTTTCGCATTTCCGGTTATTGTCGTTGTATCAAAATATGTAAAATAAGAAGTTGTAAAATCTTGTGTCGTATCATACACAAATAAGGCAGAACCGGAAAGACCTATATCTGGAATAAAGTAAACGTATTGTCCATCAAATATACATCCTGAGGAACCATTGTAGATACTACCAGATATTTGGAAATATTGGTAACTAGAGGAAATTGTAAATGAAAGAGTCGTATTATATCTACAAACGTAAGCATTACCAACTCCATCATCAACAAATCCCAGATAGATGTATGTTCCATCAAAGCATCCAGCTCTAAAGGCTTTCAAGTTACTATTCAGAGCACCTAAATCATATGTTGTATAACTTGTTGTAGATGTCATTGGAAGTGTCGTATCATATACACAAAATATTGAAGCGCCAGAACCTGTTGTATTACCAAGATAAGGAATAAAATAAAGATATCTTTTGCCATCATATATCGCTCCACCCCATCCCATGCATTGAGCATTGACTGCTGTCATATTAAATATGACATAACTTGATGTATTTGTTAATGGCTTTGTTGTATCATACTTCAAAAGATAACCAGTAATATTTGGAATATAGTAAATATATCGATTGCCATCATATACCCCTCCCCAATATCCAACGCAATTACTATTGACTGTCGCTAGATTATAGTAATTTGAGTTAGTTGCATTTAAAAGATTCTGAGAAGGTGCGCTTCCACTCGAAATTCCACCTGATTGCGACATTATCGATTGTACAGATGTTGAAACTGTTCCATTTGCTATCCATGAAAGATCACCAGCTGTATCAGAAGACAATACATATCCTGATACCAACGGATTCTCATTAAATGGATTCATCATATTTGGTATCTTTAGTTGTGTTTCAGTTCCACCTAGTATGTTACCAATTTGAAATGATTTAATATTTGTTGGGTCGACTAAAAATTCTCCAGTATCTCCACTCGTTAATAATTCAACTGAATTGCCTAATACAATATTATGTTGTGCCGTTGTGCCTACTGATGTATTAAGTGACCCCTGACCTATAATTATGTTATCATGTACTGTTGTGAGTGAAGTTGCTTGTCCGGATGATATTGTACCATTACCAATTATAATATTATTATTTGATGATGCAATACCTTGACCACTGTATGTTCCAATTACTGTATTATTAGCGCAACTGACGTTATGCGTATCTCCTAAGCTTTGATTCCCAAAAACGACATTTGAGTTACCAGTAACGTTACCCAATGAATCCGATCCAAAACACACAGTGTTTATATATGTATTGTCTGGTACGTTTTGCAAGCTATTATTACCGAATGACGTGATAATCAAACCAGTTTCATTTGTAGTTATTAAATTACAATTATTGGTTCCAACTGAACATAAGCCAGCGACGTTTGTATTAACCTCCAATGTACCTTTTATGTCTATGTTAGTGGCCAAATTTACTGTGGTGTCTGCCGTTGTACCACCAATAACTATATTAGAATCACTATTTGTTATTTCTAGAATACCCGAACCACCGGATGGAGTAGCAAATCCAAGAGTATTGGTTCCATTTACTGTTAAAACTTGGCCTGTAGTACCATTTGATGATGGAAATAAATATTGTGTTCCACCAGTACCAATTGTAAAATTAGTTAGAACATTAACATTTGAGCAATCTAAAGTATTCGAAGAATTATCGCAATATATGTTTACAGTATGTGCAAAATTTGACGATAAAAACTCAATATCACTACCTGCCATAAATAATGGCACATTATTTAATTCTAAACCACCAGTAGAAGAATTA
>Ga0302280_1002907_pt1 | contig 12740 bp, 15 predicted proteins | sample III_Fen_E1_1_FD_198771 | JGI IMG/M metagenome (GOLD analysis project Ga0302280, IMG submission 198771) | Peat permafrost microbial communities from Stordalen Mire near Abisko, Sweden - III_Fen_E1_1 | ecosystem: Environmental > Terrestrial > Soil > Wetlands > Permafrost | place: Sweden: Abisko...
GCAAGCAAATCCTACAAATCAGGACAGTCTGTACGCAGTTCAGCCAACCAGCAATGTTATTAAAGCGCAAAATAGGGCTAAGTAAAACAGGCTTTTATTTTGGAAAGAAAACCCCGGGGGGAAACCTTCGGGGTTTTGTATTTGATGGTTTTGATTTGTCCATCAACAATATTTAACCTTTCCCCTATAGCAGCTTCTTTATAATATCATCCAGCGTGATACCTTCGGCTTCTGCTTTGTAATTCTTTACCATACGGTGGCGGAGTACTGAGGTGGCTACAGCCTGCACATCTTCTATATCAGGGGAATATTTACCACTGAATACAGCTTGGCATTTGGCGCCTACTGTGAGGTTCTGAGAAGCTCGTGGGCCTGCACCCCAATCAACATAGTCTTTAACTATCTGAGGGGCATATGGAGAGGATGGGCGCGTTTTATGGGATAATTTTACGGCGTACTCAAGTACATTGTCCGCTACCGGTATTTTGCGGATGAGGTTTTGAAAAAACATAATATCGGCAGCGCTTAAGATCTTGCGTACCTGGGTTTCTTTATCAGAAGTGGTATTGCGAACTATATTCAGTTCATCGGCAAAGGCAGGATAGTCAAGCACTACATTCAGCATAAAACGGTCAAGCTGTGCTTCAGGCAGAGGATATGTGCCTTCCTGCTCAATTGGGTTTTGTGTGGCAAGGACGAAGAATGGCTCTTCAAGCAAATGGGTAGTTCCCCCTACCGTTACATTCTTTTCCTGCATGGCTTCGAGGAGCGCTGCCTGGGTTTTAGGCGGGGTACGGTTTATTTCATCGGCAAGCACTATATTGGCGAAAAGCGGCCCGCGTATAAAGCGGAATTCCTTTTTTTCGTCAAGTATCTCGGAACCGGTAATGTCAGAAGGCATTAAATCAGGTGTAAATTGTATACGGCTGAATTTCAGATCAAGTACCGAGGCTATAGTATGCACAAGGAGGGTTTTGGCAAGTCCGGGTACGCCAATAAGGAGTACGTGGCCACGGCTAAAAATGCCAATAAGTACATTCCTTACTGTGGCATCCTGCCCGATAATGATCTTGCGTATTTCATTCATAAGATCGCCATACTTAGCGGCAAGGGCATCAACTGCTTCTACGTCGGATTTATAATTCATTTGTTGTTCGTTATTCGTTGTTTGATATTCGTGGCTAATAGTTTTTCCAGTTCCTAATTTTTAATTCCTAATTCCTAATTAATTTTGCCCCGGTTTTATCCATATTTTCAGGGATTCGCAATTGATATAGCTTTTGTCAATTCGTACATAGGTGTACGGAATATATTTTTTGAGCCATTCCTGCTCCTTTTCCAGTTTTTTATACTCTTTGGCTATCTCCATTATTTTCGGGTAATCATCTTTAAGATTGGCTTTGTGCGGAGGTATTTTAGATTTTAGAAAAAGGATGCGAAAGGCTTCTTTGCCTTCGGGCGAAATATAGGAATCAGGGTGAGAGATTTCCCCGATTTTCATTTTATCCACCGTGAAAAATAAAGCGCCATCCAGGCTTTTAACCGGGATGTGTGAGCTATTTGTTTTCATATCGATCATTAAGCCTCCCCTGTTTTTGGTTTCTTCGTCCTTTGAATATTTATAGGCGGCATCTTCAAAAGTGATAGAATCTTTGATGATCTTTTCCCTTATGCTATCAAGCATCTTGCGGGTAGCAACGCGGTCCTGGTCGGAAACTTCCGGCCGTATAAGTATGTGGCGAACATGGATCATATCTCCCCTTCTCTCAAGCATTTGTATAAGATGGTAACCAAATTTAGTCTCAACTATATCAGATATAGAATCTTTTTTTAGTTTCAGGGCAATCGAAGAAAACTCAGGCACAAACTGGTCTGCACGCTGCATTTCCAGATCACCGCCATGGGTAGCAGAGCCGTCGGCAGAGTACCTGATAGCGGCATATTCAAAAGTGATGGCGCCGCTCAATATATCTTTTCTTATTTTCTTCAGTTTATCTATGGCTTCCTGTTTCTCAGCGTGGGTAACTTTGGGATAGACCACCACCTGGCCTATTTCCATTTCCGTATCATAATATGGAAGGCTGTCGGCAGGCAGGCTTTTATAAAACTTCTTAATGTCTGAAGGGGTTACGTTTACATCGCTTACAATTTTTTCCTGCATCTGCTGCTCAAGGAGTTGCTCGCGTATGGCCAGCCTGAAATCGTTTTTTAGTTCGAGAGCGGACTTGCCAATCTGCTCTTTCATATTCTCTTCAGAGCCATAGCGTTGTATAAAGTATTGAATACGCCTTGTCAGTTCGCTTTCCACCTGTTCATCATTTACTTTAAGGCTGTCAGCCATTGCACGGATCAGGTATAGTTTCTTTTCCATCAGCTGGTTCAGGATCATGCAGTGGGCTTTTTCCCGGTCAATGGTGGTCAGGCCCTGCATCTGCATATACTGGCCCTCTATATCTGATTTCATAATGGCTTCATCGCCAACAATGGCTATTACTTCGTCAATAGTTTGTTGGGCGTGGCAGGCAGTTAACCCGCACAATATTATGATTATAGTAATTATTTTTTTCATATTAATAAACTTCAAACGAGTTTTCCTCCTGGGCTTTGCGGTAGATATTATTTTCTATTTTCTGCAGCACTTCCACTTTTCGCCGGTTCAGGATTATATCTTTAATTTTCGCTTTTTCATAGACCAACGGCGATACATCTTCTTTAATTCTTTTATCCAGTATGTTTATTTCGTACCAATGGCCTGCATCTTTCAGTTCTACGAAATTATCGTAAAGCAAAAAATGCTCCGGATCGTAAGTTTCTATAACGGGTATTTCCTTCGTTATATTATCATAATAAAACCATGCGGAAGTGTCTAAAGAATAATTTTCGGCATATTTGGCGGCATATTCTTTTAAAACTACGGCATTTTCACTGTTAAAATTTTTGATCCATATTTTCACTTTTTCCCTCCTGGGTGCGTCAAGGGGTATTTTAACATACAGCAGCCTGACGATATTCCGTTTTAGCTCAAAATTTTTCTGGTTCTGCCGGTAATATTCTTCTATCTCCTTATCTGTTATGTTTTTATCAAGGCTGTCGGAAGCTAGTTTTTTCTCATATTCGTAGCGGATAAGCGAGTGGTAATAATCCTGCAACTGGTTGTCTTTATTCTTCTCGCTTCGCGTAAGGTGGCGCATAGCTTCCTGAAAAACAAGCTGCTCTTTTACCCAGCTATTGATGTATTGTTTGTAAATATCAGCTTTTTCACCCTGGCTTACCCCTGCAGGGACAAGGCTTTTTAGTTCATCTTCATATAGATATGTACTGCCTACCCTGGCCAGTGTTTTACCTTTTCTGCTTTCAAAGTTGCATGAATAAAGAAGGATAAGAAAACAAAAAGGCCAAAACTTCAAGCTATTTTTTAATTAATTCTTTTACCTGGTAGTCGTCTACTTTTATGGTGTATTTCTGTGCGAGCCCAGCAAGCCATTGTTTTTCAAGATAATCCTGGTAATCTGAGATTACAACGCCTTTCACTTCATTCAGCTTTTTATCTTCAGGCGCTTTTGTTCCTTTTACTATAACCATATAGTAACTGCCTTTAGTATCGCCCAGGTCATGCATACCTGTAGCCCATCCGGTTTTATCTGCAAATTCGTTTTCCCCTTTTTCATAAGCGCCTTCTTTAAGGGTCATACTTGCAGGATCTTTTTTAATGAATGAAGCAGCTATTTTATTCAGGTCTTTACCGCTTTTTAGTTGTTGTTTTACACTATCTACATAAGCCGGTTTATTGATAGATAAGATCTGCGCTTCGGCGCGTTCTTTCCACCTGTATTTACTTTGGTTCAGCTCAAAATATCTTTGCAGGCCGAGGGTATCCTGCATGGCTTTGGTCCAGACATATTTATCTGTTATATCAAAAAGCAAAATACCTTCCTTATACTCCTTTGCCACATTACGGAAATCAGGATACTTATTTTCAAGGTTATTGTCTTCAAAGTCAGTTACCATTTGATTTGAATATGCTTCATAATATTGGTTTACAGCATAATCAACGTTACCATACTGTTTCTTCTCGTTTTTCACCAGCCAGCTTGCGAAGTTTTTTTGCGTATATTTATCTTTTTCAATGGTAAAAAGCACATCGTCGTTAGTTTTGCTAACAGCTTTCCAGCGACCTGCAAGCAGGCTGGTATCCGCCAGGTTTTTTAATTCTTTCAGGGCTTTGGAATTTTCTTTAAAATGGTCTTCTTTTTTAAAGTGGGCTATTGCCGCTTCCCTGCTTTTCTCAGAGCGGCCGTCCTTAGCTATCTTTTGTTTGATAAACTCCTCCATATCCTTTTCAGGCTGAAGTGGTTTCAATTCTACGCGCTGCACGATATGGTAACCAAACATAGTGCGGAACGGATGAGTATAGTCGCCATCATGCTTTAAACTAAAAGCAGAATCTTTAAACTCCATCGGAAGGTTTGACGTGAAATCGGTAAAACGTGGGAGCAAACCACCGCTCTCGGCTGTTTGAAAATGCTCTGAGTATTTTTTTGCCAGTTCTTCAAAATTTCCACCTTCCTGTAGCATTTTGTAAATGTTGTCAGCCTTCTTTTTAGCGTCATTCTGCTCTTTATCGGTATATTTTTCGCTGGTTACTATTAATATATGGCGGGCAAGCATTTCACCGCGATAGGCGCGTTTGTCGGTAAGCTTAATGATATGGTATCCAAATTTAGTGCGGAAAGGTTTGCAAACATCCCCGATATTTTTAATGCCATAAGCTGCATTTTCAAAAGGATATATCATTTGGAAAACGGTAAAATAACCAAGATCGCCTTTATTGCCTTTTGGCCCTTTGGCAGACGGGTCGGCGCTGTATTTCGCTGCCATTCCTGAAAAATCTGCTCCTTTTTGTATGGCTTTATATATACTGTCTATCTTATTATAAGCTGCCATGGTATCTTTTGGAGAAGCATCAGGACTTACAGTAATAAGGATATGGCTGGCCCTCAGTTCCCATTGCATGCGTGCATACGCTTCATCAATAAGTTTTTGAGTTACTTCGCGGTCGTTCAGATAGGGTTGCGCCAGCTGGTTGCGGTAGTTTTTATATTCGCTAATAAATTTAGCAGTGGTATCCATACCCTCAGCCTCAGCCTCTTTCACTTTCAGTTTAAAGTTTTCATAAAGCGAAAGGTAGTCATATACACTTTTTGCGGTGTAGAGCTCAGCTTTGGATTTGTCGTCGCCGGAATTATTTTTTTCATAGATGTACTTGAACTCTCCTACTGTAACGGGGTCGCTGCCAACAGTAAACAAGGTTTTGCTATCTTCTTTATCGTCTTTTTCTTTCTGGGCGTTTACAGGTTTTACCCAAAGCAATGCAATCGCAAGGAAAATGGAGCATATTTTTTTCATGTATTTCACCTAAATATTAATTTTTTCGCAAAACTACAAAAAATAATTTTGCCGCAAAGGCAAGGGAAAATCTTATACAAAGAGGTGCAAATTCGCCTGAAATGCCAAAATGATGCGCGAAAAGTGATGAAATATGAGCTGAGGGATGAAAGGTTAAACAGAAAAACTTTTTGAATCAAAGTTTAATTAATTCAATACAATTCCTTTAACAAATCTATGAAGCTTCTCAATGCTCTCATTTACATCAAGTTCGTCTGTTTTTATTTCCAGGGCGGGGTTTTCCGGGGCTTCAAAGGGGGCATCCAGGCCGGTAAAATGTTTTATCTCCCCCTGGCGGGCTTTTTTATACAAGCCCTTTACATCCCTTGTTTCGCAAACTTCAAAAGAGGCGTTAACATATATCTCAAAAAAATCTTTTTTCCCGATTATGCTGCGCACCTGTTCACGGATGTCATCGGTAGGACTAACAAAGCTGCAAATAGTGATAATGCCGCAATTAGCGAAAAGTTTGGCGACTTCGGCAATTCTCCGGGTATTTTCCAATCGGTCTGTTTCACTGAATTTCAGGTCTTTGTTCAGTCCTGTTCGGATATTGTCACCGTCAAGTACCTGTGTAACAAAACCCTCGCCGAACAACTTTTTTTCAAGCCCTATGGCAATTGTACTTTTGCCGGAGCCTGACAACCCTGTCATCCACAGGACCATACCTCTTTGTTTCAAAAGAGCTTCCTTATCTTCTCTGGCCAATTGCCTGTCGAATATAGGGTGTATGTTCTCGGGGTGTTCTTTATTTACCATAAGGCAAAATTAATGGAAACACAGCTAAAATGTTATAATGTTAAATTGTTGCTGGGAAAACACAAATCTTAATTCAGACATTTTTTAGCACAAAATAACCCTTATATTTGTATAGTAATGATAAAGGCGGTGGGTATGAATATTGATATTGAAGAGATAGTTAGGATAGCTGTGGACGCGGGCAGGGAGATACTGAAAATATACAATGATGGCGAAGAGGATATTCAATCCTGGCAAAAAGCTGATAAAAGCCCTCTTACTGCTGCAGATATGGCAGCGCATAATCTGATAATGGAGAGATTGTTAAAAGCCTATCCGGCTATACCCGTTATTTCAGAAGAAAGTGCAAGCCTGCCTTATGAGGAAAGAAAAAACTACGAATACTGCTGGATGGTAGACCCTCTTGATGGTACGAAAGAGTTTATTAACAGGAATGGCGATTTTACTGTAAATATTGCTTTAATAGAGAAAAACAAACCTGTAGCCGGAGTAATATTCGTACCTGTAACCGGGGCATCGTACTATGCAGTAGAGGGCAAAGGCGCCTATAGCCTGAAAGGCAATTACCGTGAAAAACTAAAGGCCCCCCCATTCTATATGGATGAAAAAGGGCTAAAAATAGTTGGTTCCCGATCGCACATGAACGATGAAACCCACAAATACTTGTCGCAATTTAAAGATGCCCAACTGGTAGCCAAAGGCAGTTCACTGAAATTTATGATGATAGCGGAAGGAGAGGCGCATCTATACCCGCGTATAGCGCCGACGATGGAATGGGATACTGCCGCCGCACAGGCAATACTGGAAGAATCAGGAGGGCATGTGATCGATTTTGAATTCAGCAAACCGCTGGTATATAATAAAGAAAATCTCCTTAACCCGCATTTTGTTGCATTGGGAAACCATATCAGGAATGATTAAAGTTAATTAAGTTATTGGGTTAGTAAGTTATTAGGGTTTATATTCGCAATAGTTTACTAATAACCCATTAACTCAATAACCTAATAACTCAACAAATGAGAATTCTTATACTCGGCGCATCTGGTTTGGTGGGGGGCAATTGCCTCAAATATTTTAATGAAATACCAGGGGTGGAAGCTGTTGGCACTTATTTTTCTTTTGAAGCACCGGGCACACATTATTATGATACGCTAAATCCTGAAAATCCTGAAAATTTTGATGTATCCGGTTTCAAACCCACCCATATCCTTCATGCCGGTGCGCTTACGCATGTAGACTATTGTGAGGAACACCCAGAAGAAAGCTACCGCCAAACAGTGGAATCGACAAAAAATGCAGTAAAACTGGCAAATAAATTCGGTGCCTCAATCATTTATATTTCTACCGATTATGTTTTTGATGGAAAGAATGGGCCGTATGATGAAAATGCAGATATAAACCCGCTAAGTATATATGCCAAACACAAATGGGAAGCGGAAGAATATATCCGTAACCATACCGAATACAATTTAATCCTCAGGATTACAAATGTATATGGCGATGAGATACGGAATAAGAATTTTGTGAGCCGCCTGATGAATGTTGCCGCCAAAAAAGAAAACCTGGAATTAAAACTTCCTACCGACCAATATGCTACCCCAATAAATGCACATGATGTGGCGAAGGCCATTTATTTGTTACTAAAAGACAATAAAACAGGAGTTTACCACCTTGCCTCTACCGACTACCTGAACAGGGTGCAACTTGCCCAGAAAGTGCTGTCCTACTATCCCGGCCATAATGTAAAAATTGAAGCCATTGAAACAAAAGCCCTTAACCAACCCGCCCCGCGCCCCCTGCAAGGTGGACTGAAAGCCCATAAGTTTTTGGAGGAATACCCGTTCTTTAGTTTTGGGAGTGTCGACAATTATATGGCGAGTCGGAAGGCGTAAATCGAAAGACGGACTTTTGCTTATCGGTGATAACACCAACAAAGGGGATTTATAAAATCGTAATTATAGAAACATGGGATGGACAATAATTTTAGAAAATGAAGAGCATAAGGAAATTGTAAAATTGAGCCATGATTTTCAGAGTGGTTTTTTACATCCTGAAGAAAAATTAGAGCACTTTCGTTTGCTTAAGTATTTGGATCCTTACTGCGATACAACCTTTAACAAAATTCAAATGGACGATTTGATTGCGGATCTCAAAAAGTTAAAAAAGGAAGATATTAATAATGCTCAGATTGATGAAATATTAAAAATGGCAGAACGATGTAAGGCAGAGGCTCATACCTACCTCGCTTTCTACGGGGATTAAAAGGGGCAGCCTATAACACCATACCTAACATATTTATGCTATTTCCCTCAACTTAAAAGTCTCCTTCACTTTCACACCCTTTTCCGTTTTTTCCAGTGTACAGCATTCTACTACCGGGTCATGCTCAAAGAAAAGGATATGGCCTTTTTCGGCTGCATCGGGCAGGAATTTTGTTTTTTCATCCATACTTATTAACGGCCTGGTATCATAGGCCATTATCCAGGCAATGGAAGTATAAAAGTGAGCGGGCATCAGGTCGGCCATATAGATGATGGTTTTGTCTTTGTAACTTATATGCGGTATCATCATCGCATCGGTATGCCCGAAAACAAATTTTACAGAGAAGCTGGGAAATATTTCGCCTTCATTTTCCACCAGTTTCAAATGGCCGCTTTCCTGCATGGGAACAATGTTTTCTTTGAGGAAAGAGGCTTTTTCGCGCGCATTTGGGTTAAGGGAAAAATCATAATGCTGCTTATTGACATAATAGTTCGCATTCGGAAAAGCCAGCTCATACCCGGTGCGGTCTTTATTCAAGTTAATGCTTCCGCCGCAATGGTCGAAATGCAAATGTGTAAGCACATGGTCGGTAATATCTTCCGGTGCAAAACCGTGTTTTTTTAGGGAACCAATCAATGTGTCTTCTCCATTGGGGTAATAATAACTGAAGAACTTTTCACTTTGTTTATTTCCCAGCCCGCTGTCAATCAATATCAGGCGGTTGCCGTCTTCTATCAGGAGGCAGCGCATGGCCCAGTTGCACAGGTTATTTTCGTCTGCCGGATTAACTTTGTTCCAGAGGCTTTTAGGTACTACGCCAAACATTGCCCCGCCGTCAAGTTTAAAAAATCCGGTATCTATGGTATAGAGGTTCATTACAATATTATTTGGTTGTAAAATTAAGAAAAAAATATACTGCCACAGATTCACAGAATAAAATTAAAATGTGACTTGTAATCAGTGAATCTGTGGCGATTTGTCCAATGAATCTGTGGCAATTTACCCAATTCAAAATATAAATATAACACCGCCTGCTTGCAAAATCCGATGTTATAACTTAGGTTTGAACTATTAAAATTAACAATACTATGGATATTAAAAAAGCTTTTACATCTGAATTGAACTTTGAAGCCGCAAGCACCCGCAAAATGCTTTCGCGCGTCCCGTTTGACAATACCGACTGGAAACCGCACACTAAATCAACCACCCTTTTAGGGTTAGCGAGGCACGTAGCGCGCCTTCCGCAATGGACTACTCTTATACTTTACCAGGACGAAATTAATTTTGCTAACAACCCATGGCCTCCCTATCCTGAGATCAAATCGGCGGAAGAACTGACTGCTTTTTTTGACAAAAGTGTAGCTGATGCCGAGAAAGCCATAGAAAATGCCCCGGAGGATGAGTTCATGAAAACATTCACCATGAAGATGGGTGACCACGTAGTTGGGGCAATGCCGAAAGCGGCAGCCATCCGGAATATGTCCTTCAATCACCTTGTACATCACCGCGGGCAGTTGAGCGTATACCTTCGCCTGAATGATGTACCAGTACCCGGCATGTATGGCCCAAGCGCCGATGAAGGAAGGCCAGCGTAAATTAAAATAACCTAATAAATATTATAAAAATATGGAAATGAAAAAAGCAATTCTTGCTGAATTTGAACATGAAGCAGCAAGCACCAGAAAGATGCTGGAAAGGGTACCGGTAGAAAAAATTACCTGGGCTCCTCATGATAAGTCAATGACTTTAGACAAAATAGCAAGGCATATTACCAACCTGCCGCTTTGGATAACAACTACGCTGACCACTGACGAACGGGACTTTGCAACAACCCCAAGCCCTGCAGTACCAGCATACAACTCAGGTGAAGAATTGGCTAAACATTTCGACAAGAATGTAGCTGACGCAAAAGCGGCGCTGGAAAACGTTAATGAAGAAGACTTTGAAAAATTGTATGTTCTCCGCGCTGGAGAGAAAGTTTTCTATAATGAGCCCAAAGGCAGGATCATCCGCAATTTTGCATTGAACCACATGGTTCACCATCGCGGTCAACTTAGTGTTTATCTTCGTTTGCTGGATGTTCCGGTTCCCGGAATGTATGGCCCAAGCGCTGATGAAGCAAGGCCGGCGTAAGGAGGTTTTTTGAGATAATATTTTAGCATTGACGATTCTGTACTTCGAATTGTCAATGCTATTTTTTTTGAATTTCCGGCGGGAAATTGCATTTTGCCGTTTCTTCCAACAGGCTTTTGATAAGGTCAAAAGGAACGGTTTCCATATTTTTAAAATTAAGGCAGGCTTTCTGGAATTTGATCTTTGGCATTAGTGCCTGGTATTTCTCTTTTAGTTTTGTATGGCCGTATAAGATCATATTATGCAGGGAGATGTAATCCTTTTGATTCGCCAATGCATATTTGAAAGTGCTGTATAATGTGTCCTTCGTTTTATACACCAGCATCTGATGACCCATAGATGTCTCTACTGATTCATCAATATTTATATCTGATTTCAGAATAATTTCCCTGATTTTATTAAAAGCCTCCTGGCGTTCTAGAGGTAAAGTCGCTATAAATTCTTCTGCTTTCATGGAAATTAAAGTACAAGTTGCTTAAATAAAGACATAAGCATTTCGGAAGGGTCTGTGCAAAAACCGGGATGCACCTTTGATGTTTGCACAACGGTGCTGCGGGTAGCTGTGAGCCATCTGAATCGTTCGGCTACAGGAAGCAATCCTATTGGGCCTGCTGCTTCTCCTCCCTCACAAATGCGCTCCATAGAATTAAGATACTCTTTTATTTTTTCAATATCCAGATCATCACGAAGCAGGCTTAGGCGTTCTTCATCAAGTACATAGATTGCCTGCAAAAACCTTGCTCCTGAGCAATAGAGAATAATCCCAACATTGAGAAACTCCTCACGTTCTACTTTTGGGACGATGCGTATTACGGCATATTCAAATAATAGCTGCCCTTGCATTTTGCGCTTCTTTTACAAATATTTCTGAATTGGCTGTCCGTGTAATCAAAAATTGGAAATAAACTTCCCGCCATTCTTTAGCCGACCAGCTGACCGATTCATCAGAAAGCCATTCATCCGGTATCAAAGATACAATAGATTGGATTAGTTCATTTGTAAGGATTGGCCTGAAAACAGAATCTGCCCAATCAAGTTCCGAGGCCACGCGGAGTAAAACATGGTCTTTTACATGTACAAAAGGGCGCTTGGCCTGTTCTTCCCAGTTTTGCGGAGAATGATGAAAATACAATGAGGCACCATGGTCTATCAGCCATAAGTTTTTGTTCCAAAGCAGCATATTGGTATTACGCGCCGTGCGGTCTACATTGGTAAGGAGGCAATCGAGCCACACTATTTGCGAGGCAAGTTTAGGATTAACAGTTGTAACAGATGGATCAAAAGTTATTGAACCGGAAAGATAAAGAAGGGCAAGGTTAAGCCCGGTACTTGCTTTCAGCAGATCCTGTATCTCTTCGTCACCCTCAGTTTGACCAAATGCGACATCAAGGTTAGCAAAAACAATTTCCGGTACACGCAGCCCTAATGTATGGGCTATTTCTCCTCCTATCAGTTCTGCTATAAGGGCTTTTTTGCCCTGTCCTGCTCCTCTGAATTTCAGGACATATAAAAATGAATCATCAGCTTCCGCAATAGCCGGTAAAGAACCCCCTTCGCGAAGCGGGGTAACATACCGCATTACGTTTACGGTCCTTATATTGAGGGGGGTATAGAACATTAGTAATTATAGTTTTATTTCCTCTTTACCCTCATTCTAAATTGAGTATAAAATCCTATTACTGTTTTTTGGGGCTTAAGAAACCAAGAGGTTTTCTATATCTTTAACCGTTTCTGATACATTTGATATAGGAAGTGGAATTCTCGCAATAAAATCTGCACCAGACCGCGGTTGGATTGAACCACTATATTGCTTTTTTAAATATTCAGTATTTAAATTATGAAAAGTAACCAAAATATCAGCATTTCCCATATAGGCCCGGGGAACCCTTAACTGAACTAATGCCGTTTTATTATTAAATGATATTTTAAATTCCTCTTCATACAATAAATATCCGCTTATTGGCGATTCGGAATACTCATCACTAATTTTAAGTCTGGAAATATTATTTAATACTTCTCGAAGTTTCCTTAATTGTACCTCAGCACCTTTTTTTAAGTCTTTTTCATTGTATATTTTGCCTTCGGGTATTATCCTGATTTCAGGAGATCCTTGTTCTTGCAGCATAATTCTTACTTATTTA
>Ga0302280_1002908_pt1 | contig 12739 bp, 15 predicted proteins | sample III_Fen_E1_1_FD_198771 | JGI IMG/M metagenome (GOLD analysis project Ga0302280, IMG submission 198771) | Peat permafrost microbial communities from Stordalen Mire near Abisko, Sweden - III_Fen_E1_1 | ecosystem: Environmental > Terrestrial > Soil > Wetlands > Permafrost | place: Sweden: Abisko...
TTCATCTGCCGTTTTTTTGGGATGCTATACAGTTGGGTTCACGGCAGGCAGGCTTCTTCTTAAGTTCTGGTTATCATTCACTTATCCTACCCAATGAAATAGACAGCGGACATTTTCCACTATTTGGTTTATATCTTTCCATTATTTGGAAGTTTTTTGGTGAAAATATTCCAGTAAGTCACGTGGCAATGCTTCCTATCCTGCTGGGGCTGTGTTTTCAGTATTATAAGCTGGCCATCAAATTCATAAAACCGGGATATATCCATATTGCTATGCTATTGTTTGTAGCTGACCCGGTTGTATTGTCTCAATCTACGATGGTTGGCCCGGATATAGTTCTTCTTTTCCTTTTCCTGGCCTTAGTTAATCTTTTACTTGAGAACAGGAAATGGTTGTACGCCATCACGATATGCTTTCTTGCCCTCATCAGTATGCGTGGCATGATGACGGTATTTGGGTTGTTTCTGTTTGAAATTCTGCACGGCCTGATTAAAAAGGAGAGATTGCGTATTGGTATCATAACCAAATATTTACCAGCAGGATTACTTTCGCTATCCTGGCTGATATATCATTATAAAGAAACCGGATGGATAGGGTATTATCCTGGGTCCACATGGTCAGCATGTTTCGTCAGGGTACCGCCAATGGGTGTATTGAAAAATGTGGCAATCCTGATTTGGCGCTTACTCGATTTCGGGAGGGTATTTGTCTGGATACCAGGGATTATATGTTTTGTAAAAGCTGTTAGAAATAAAGAGAGAGTAGATAAGAATTCATTTACGCTGGTTGGTCTCTTTACGGTGATATTGGCTGTGTATACGCCCTCCTTCATTCTCTATGCCGGCCTTGGCGCTCATAGGTACCTTATGCCATGTATGGTTCTTGTAGGGTTGTGTGCGGTTTATTATATGCAAAAAGCCAATCTGGGCAAACTAAAGAATATCAGTTTTATCCTTGTATTTATTGGTTTATTAAGTGGCAATTTCTGGGTGTATCCTGAAGGTGTTTCTGAAGGATGGGATGCTACTTTGGCGCATATTCCATATTTTGAATTGAGGAAGGAAATGATAACTTATATTAATGACAACCACATCGATCCTAAAACAATAGGTACTGCTTTCCCAAATGTAGATGGAACCAGGTACTCCGATTTAGATAGCACTATTGGGCCATTTAAGCATTATGATCTATCAAAGGACAGATACATCTTCCAGTCAAATATATTCAATGATTTCAGAAAACCACAGATCGATTCTCTGAAGCGATATTGGACCTTAAAACAGGAATATAAGAGTTGCGGCATATACGTCCGCCTATATTCACATTAGGCAAACAAAAAGCCCCCTGCTTGTTAGCAAAGGGCTTCTAAATGTTTCCCTGACAGTTATATTAATATTTCGGCACTATTACTATTGAAGGCTTACCAGGGAACCATAAAACACCGTTTCTTCTTACCCTCCTTTTTTAAATTGTTACTGATACTTTAAACGGGGATAAGTCTGATTTATGATTTGATATTTCGTTTTTAAGGTGCTTTAACCTTTCCTTAGGTATTTAAATAATAAAGCCGGAACAGTATGTTACCTGCGCCGGCTTTTATGTTATTATTAACCAATATTGCCTAAAAACTAAAATACCTTATAATGCAAACCCAATTCCAGACCATACCAGTAATTATTAGAACTATTGCCGTTTGAGTTTTTATAGGCTGAAGCATTAATATCTGTTAAACCATAATTACCCCGTAATCCTATATTTGCATAAAGCATTGGAAGGAAATTTACCTCAAGGCCTGTAGCAATCACAACGCCGAAGTCGCTGCTATTATACCTGTTGGTACTCGCATCAGAAATAATGGTTTTGGAAGCAGAATCCACATTATACTTTGCTGAATTTAAAAACCCGAATTGCACCCCTCCCATTAAATAATAACGTAAAACAGACCCGTCCGTATTATATTTAAGCAAAATAGGTACCTGGAGGTAGTTCAAATTAACATTCCTTGTAAATGGAAAACTTGGCGAGGAAGCATTGCTATATCCTTCTGACGAAGTATTGACTTCTATTTGCACCCCTATATGTTTATTAAATTTAAAAGTGCCAAATATCCCAAATTCACCGACATATTTAAACTGATAATCGCCATCATGCATCCCGTAATTATTTGGATCAATTACGCCTGTTGCATTATACATTCCCTGCACCCCTACTTCCAGGGATTGGGAATAAGATTTTGTAAAAATGGCCAAACTTAAAATGACGAATAAGATTTTTGCTTTTTTCATGTTGTATATTATTTCTGCTCCAAAAATATGATTAATTAGCTTTTCATTATTCAGGCAGTCAAAATTTCTCGTGCTTTTCTAAAATTATTCTAAAAAAGATAAACCTTTTTATTTTATGCATAAAACCCGTTTAATTTTGCTTAATTCGCTATTTTATATTCTGCAAACAGTTTCTAAATGAGCCACTAAGAAAATATTTTTAAAAATAAAATAAAAAAAAGTTCTTTATTTTAAAAATTGCAGTAAATATGTAAAAAATTTGAGTTCCAATGAAAAAATCACTAATCGCATTTCTGTTATTTATTCTCTCCACCACGTTTATTTTTGCCCAGGCGCCTAATGCTGCTGGCGATGTTCTCTACCCGATATCCCAAAAAGGGAAATTCGGATTTATAGATAAAACAGGCAAGATCGTTATTAAACCAAAGTATGAAACTGCTTCAGATTTCAGTGAAGGCGTCGCCGCTGTTTCTATGGATGGTAAATTCGGATTTGTAGATATGACGGGAAAAGAAGTAATTCCACTGCAGTTTAATTCAGCCTCGCCATTTAGCCAGGGCATGGCCAAGATTTCAATGGGTGGTAAATTTGGATTTATTGATATGACTGGCAAAGTGGTTGTTGATACGATTTATGATGATGCTTCTAAGTTTACAAAAGATGGCCTGGCTATGGTGCAGAAAGATGATAAATATGGATATATAGATAAAACAGGCAATATGGTTATAAACCCGCAATACGCAGATGCATCAGATTTTAGCGAAGGGTTTGCAACTGTTAAAGTAGATGAAAAATATGGCGCCATTGATAAAACAGGGACGTTAGTCATACCCGCAAATTATGAGGGAATGGGTTCTTTTTACAGCGGCCTGGCATGGGCGCTTGTAGCCGGGAAATACGGCTTCGTAAATAAGTCTGGCAAACTGATTATTCCTGCTAATTATATTTTCGTAAGTGATTTCAGCGAAGGCACTGCCGCTGCCATATTAAATAACAAACACATATATATTGACACCAAAGGAAACCAGTCTATAACTATACCAACAACTAATGTAAACGACCACCGGAAATTTGTTGAGGGTATGGCCCTTATTCAAACAACCGATTCTAAATATGGCTATATGGATAAAAGCGGCAGGATAGTTATTCACCCTCAGTTCGATTCTGCCGAGCCTTTCTATCATGGCCTTGCACGCATTACAGTTGCCGGCAAAACCGGCTATGTAGATAAAATGGGAAAGCTAATTTGGACACCATCCAACTAGCACGGTTCTCTACATTTTGTTGATAATTTAAAAGCAATAAATTTGCTTTTTAAAAATTGTTGTACGTGAAACAATGAGAGGCGCTTAAGCTATATTCCTTTAAAACTCGTTGTTCTAATATATTTTAATGGAAGAAATATAAAACTCCAATAAGTTTTTGTTGGAAAATATTCTTCGTTGTTTCTATTCTAAAATTACCTGGTTTAGCGGTAGCCTTCCCTCTTTTATTTAAGGAAATAGCATATTTTTGGATACTATTTTCACACTTATATTACTGTTTTACACTCCTTAATAGTAAGCTGTTTCATTTATAAGTAATTGATTAATAGGATTTTGATTGTGAGCCCATACTAAAATAGTATAAAGTAGTATGCTCGGGCCTCCGGAAAATTACGCGGGTTAGCTCCAAAAATTGTGCGGCGATTGTGTGAGGTTTGTTTTTCATAGAGCTAATATACGTATATTTCCCGGCATCACCAAAATTTTCCCTCTCTTTTTTTGTCATCCTGTCAAGGACCTTTTTTAAGTCCGGGAATTAATGTCCTGATTAAAATGGAGAAATTAAAAACATTACTGCTTTTTGAATTCTATTCCTGGCGTGTAAACCAAGGTTTATGAGGCCGGGAGGCTCTACCATGATCGGTTATTTCATCCCAGCCAGCGCACAATCCGCTGTTATTACCATTTCAACTACAAATGGGCAAGCTATAAAAACCTTTGTTATTACCACACGCGGCAACGGACAAATAGAATTTGATTCGCAAACCCTCTCTATAGGTGTTTATTTATACAACCTTGTAGTAGATGGGGTGCAGATTGACAGCAAAAAAATGTCAGTGGTGAAGAACTAAGTGATTCATTCATTTTTAAATTTATACAGCCTGCTAATTTAAGCAGGCTGTATTTTTTTAATGCCCAATATTCATTTTCGCAGCTAAGTTATCTGCCTCTTGTTTATATTGTTTTGCTTTAACCTTATTACCTAATTGATCATATAAATAGGCAAGGTTTTCATATGCTTCAAGAATATTAGGGTCATATTTTAATGCCATGGTATAATATTGTACGGCAGAAGGGTAATCGTTCAATTGAATACAACATTCCCCAATACCAATCATAGCATTTATATCGTCCGGAGTTAATTCCAATACCTTCTTAAAATTTTGCTCGGCTTTTGAATATACTTTTAAACTATAATAACAAATCCCGAGGTTCCTGTAGCCAATGGCTAGGTTTGGATCAATACTAAGTGCTTTATTTAATACCGCTATAGCAGAGTCATAAAATTGCAACTTTAGATAAGCAAAACCTAAATTAGTATATGCTTTAGAAAAATTTGGGTTTACGAGTATTGCCATCTTATATTTCGGGACAGCTACAGCAAAATTATTTTTTGACACCATCATTTGCAAGATCAAAATATATATTTGCTGAATTTGAATCAGGTTGAATATTTAAGTGGGACATAAGTATATTTGCTTTTTCATTTTCGCCTCTGTTAATTTCAATTGCGATAAGCTTTTTTTGAGCCGATTCGTATTCAGGGTATATTTTTATGGCCGATTCGTATTCATTTTCTGCGTTTGAAAGCATTTCGCTTTTTGCAGACCCACTATCTAAACCTTCTGACCTTGTTACAAATACGTCTCCTAACAGAAAATGTATCCTGGCGCTTTGTTTAGAATATTTAATATCATGAAAATATAAGGTGGAATTATCTTTCCAATCGTTATTTCGTGCAATTGTTTTTATACCATATAAAATTAAAATCCCTTAAAGGAACAAAAGGGGAACAGGCTGGTTTTTAATGGAAAGGTTCTCGCCTTTTTTATAAAAAAACATGATGCCATAACCTAAAGCAAAGCAAAAAGCAATGGAAGGTACGTACATGAAACGCTCGGCAAAAGCATTCCCGATAACAAACGCTATATTTGATACTACCGCTATGCTGGTAAAGAAAAATATAATGGCATAAACAATGATTTTTCTTTTCTTAAAGAAGTAGATAGCGTAAGCAGCAAGCCCAAGACAAATAAGAAGAGAAGCAATAAACTCCCAACTGCCATAAGTATAAGCCGGGATCATATTATAACCATAATCGAAAGACAAAGGGTGCGGGAAAACAAGTTTCAGCATATATTTCCCTATTATAGCAATAGCAATAGGCAGGCGCACTGCAAAGCTCATTGGCTGCATAAAATTATCAACAATATTAAATTTTTCTTCTGAATGGATAAGGTCGCCGAATATGCTTATCCGCAGTAGAAGATAGGCTACCATAGCTACAACCATTACCATAGCACAGGCCGTTACTTGCATTCTTGAAGCCCTAGAAAAATAATACAACGTAAACGGAATGATAACTACAAAAGATATTGCGCTTTCTTTGCTCATCAGGGCTAAGAAAAATAAAATGGCAGACTTAATTATTGTCTGTGGTTTTTTAGTTTCAAGGTATTTTATTGCATAATTCATTGATAATAAAAGAAAAAGAAAACTAAATATCTCATCCCTGCTCTTGATATAAGCCACTACTTCTGTATGGATAGGATGCGCTGCAAATAATGCGGAAATAACAAAAGCGTAAACGGTGGGCTGTTTACCTGGTAATATTTTTTGCAATAAATAAAAAAGCAATACAACCGTCAACGAAAAAAGTAAAATATTGATGGCATGGCTGATATGGGGGTTATCGCCCCATAAACTATGCTCTATAGCAAAAGAAATAAGGGAAACGGGCCTGTAGGAGAATTTGCTGCTGGTAAGGCCATACATTCCATAAAGAAAGCCTGTTTTTAGCAAAACAGGTATTCCATCTATGCCCTGTTGTACTATTTTGTTCTTTACTATTGCCGCGCCATCATCCACAGCATAGCCATTGCCTATTGTATTTGCGTACAGAGCTATACATATAACACATAAAATAGCTGCAAAGTATCTTGCCTGTTTCCTTTCAGGGGTATCTGTCGCGCTTTTATCTTTTTGTGCCGTTTTTACCGGCTTTTCAGGCTGCGGCTTTTTCACTGCAACCCTGTCTGCCGGATTGGCAGGTTTTTTTGGAGGAGCGTTCGCCTTTTTTTTTGCCATAACGGTACAGGTGTTTAATTTTCAAAACAAATATATTTATAAAATTTGCAATCCTTTTCATTTTACATTTTTTTATTACCACCCTGGAAACACAAAAGCAATCTGCGTTTGTCAACAATTTCCCCTAAGGTATCTACATGATAAAATTAGGGTTAGATAACGGCAGCTATATGGCTAAATTCATGAAATTGTAGGGGCATAAGAACCGCCAGCAGCGGTGATGGATTGTGCCCTTTTGATGGGTTCAAGATATTGAACCCCTACATTAAATTTCCTACCTTTGCCCCTGCAAATATCCATTAATGCTAAAATACACTTTCGCCTTATTATGGTTCTCCATTTTCCTCATGGGTTGCAATGGGCAACCTGAAACCAAACCTCTATCTGCCGCAAAGCCCCTGACGGCAGAGGAGAAAATTTATTATGATGATGCCACCCGGCTCGCCCTCCGGGACCTCCTGAAAACAGATCCTAACTCGATAAACATCCCTGAAAAAGAAACGGAAAAGTACCTGCATGCGCTAATGGCCATTCACCGATATATAATAAAAAGCGGCTCCATTAATGAAGCGGCTGACATCCATACCTCCGAAAACCCTGAAATGTATAAATTTGCCATTATTGTAGATTCAAGCGCGAGGTGGATAAAACACTGGGTAACCTACCGCGACAAAACACGCGATAAAATGATCGATAGCCTCCTGGCCGCATACAGTGTGAATATAGAAACCTATTCCGAAACCCCCGACCGCAGCATTGTATTTTTTAAAACTTCCATGCCTGCAAATATCGCCGCGCTGCAAAAAAAGTTTGGCGCCATTAAAAACAGTACCCCTTATTCTCTTTCCCAAAAGGAAGTATTGCAGGATATTACAGTTCGTCCAGAAGGTAATAAATGGGTGTTTGTTTTTCGATCAGGATCCGATAACAAATCCTGGAAATTTGTGGTTGATAAGGATTTTAATGTTTCCTTCTGAACCTCCAGACAGAAGATTTTTTAAAAAAACAAAGGTTTTTACGTGAAATGTACTTCTTTTTTAGGATTTTTGCCGTTTAGGAATAATTTAAAGCTAAAATGAAAAAAATAAAAGTATCAGCAACTGCCATCTTATTATTTGGATTACTGTTTCTTGCCTCAAACGCGAACGCACAGTTCAATTACCCTTCCAAATCAAAGGTGTCCTCCATAAAAGGCAAGATCCTTGCCGTATCCTTTGTTCTTGAAGACCGTAACCTGGTGGATAGGTTGCGCGCCACTCCAGATAAACTGGCTCAGTACAGAAATGCAGTTAATTACCAGGATACTTTGCTGAAAAGGGCTGTACAGAAGGTTTGGAAGTTCGGCAAGGGTGTAGAGTATATGAGCTGGACAGACGCCAATAAGCTGATAACAGACGGCAACAGCAAGTATGCTATACTTAGCATTGGAATAGCAGAGAGAAAAGCCCATGACTGGCTGTATGTGGAAGCATATGACAGCAATATGTATCATAAAAGCATCAGGGATATAAGCAAAGACAACGGTTATGCCGTTCTTTCAATTAACCTTCCGGGCAACAATAAAAAACCTGAACTTGTGTATGATTGTGCTATAAATGTTGCTTATCCGGCGCAGGGCGATATCACCGCAGCATTATCGCTAATTCAAAATGAGTTTATGTTGATCATGAAAAAACCTGAATTCAAATTTGACGATTTTGAAAGCGAGGTAAAAGAGAATAAAAAAATGCTGAAAGACAAAACCTTAATGATAGACCAAAACCAGCTTGAAAAAGGCGTAACCGAAACTGAGATAAGCAAATATTATCCTTATACTTTTAAAGTAGCTGATTTTGATACTATTAATGATGTGAAGACCAGTTGCGACCCCGGCTATGCCTATATCTTAACCTTCCCGCATAAAATATCCAATGTGAACATGGGTTCCGGCTCTACTGCCCCTATTGCATCATATTTCCAGGTAATAGTCAGTGCAAATGACGGAAAAGTTATTGGAAGGGTAGTGCCTTCTAAAACTGAATTACCGGAAAAAGCTGAAAGAATAGGCAAAAAGCAGATTAAAGCCTATACCGAAGAATAGATGTTGAAATAAGGGTTCAAGATTTTGAACCCCTACAGTTTTTTTGTCATTTTATAGTGCGGCAAACCTACTTCGGTAAATTCATCGCCAATCGTGGTATAGTTTAACCGCCTGTAAAAAGGAACGGCTGTAAGGCGCGCGTGCAATACTATTTCTTTGTAGCCATTCATTTTAGCCCATTCTTCGCAATAACTGACAAGCTCCGTGCCGATACCTTTTTTCTGCAATTCTTGCTTCACGGCAAACTGCCTCATTTTAATAATATCCTTATTCACAGGAACCATTGTAATGCTCGCAATTAGCATATCTCCCTCAAAAGCGGCAAAATGATATTCGTCCTTTTCTGCCTCCAGTTGCTCCGGGGTATAAAAAAGCCCTAAAGGTTTTCTTAAAATATCATAACGCAGGGCTACGGCGCTATTATATTCCTGTGAATTGTGAGGAATAGATCTTATAACATTATTCATTTCAAAAACTACTGATTGGCTTGAATTACAGATTTATGCTTTGGAAAGCTCTTCGGCTTCGTGATAGATGGTCACTTCCTTGAGTTCATTTTGAAGCATTTCATAAAACGGCGTGCCTTCAAGCTCAATATCTATCTCTAATTCAGTAAATCCTTTTTCCCGAATATAATGATGTGCCTCCCTAACTAATTTCCTGCATAAATACCGGTGCGGCAATTCATGGTGCAGGTGAAAATGTTTTATTTTTACAGAAATGTCATCATCCGCCAATATTACCAGTCCTCCCGCTATCTCGTTATTTCTGTATATCACAAAGTGATACTGGTTTTCACTTGGCTTATCCGGATTGAAACTATTGTTCTCAAAAAAAGTCAGAATTATTCCGGGAAGGTTAATATCAGGAAGCAATATTTTAACATTCTCCTTCATCTTTTGTTCCATGATCATAAAAAAGTGCAATTCCTGTATAAAAATAACAAATCTAAAGTCAATATGTTTACATGCGACTCTCTCTTAATGATGCAATATACGCTAAAAAATCGATAATTGACCCGCTTTTTCATAATATTTTCGGGATAAGGGTTTGTTTGCTTTCCTTAAGGTTAAATTTGCACCTTTATGAATATCGGGCATATTATAGATTTTTTCATAAAGCACTACCTTATCCGGATAGCTGAAGGCCTTACTATACTCATTATCGGCCTGGTAATAACCCGTTTTTTGGTTCAGTGGATAGACCGCATCATGCGCTCCCGCAGCGTAGATGATTCACTCAGGCCGTTTCTCAAAAGCCTTATATCCATTAGCCTCAAGGTTACTGTATTCATTGCGGCTGCTTCTACTGCCGGTATTGCCACTACATCATTTATCACGCTGCTGGGCGCAGCAGGCCTTGCTATCGGGCTAGCATTTCAGGGCAGCCTGTCAAATTTCGCCGGTGGTGCGCTCATACTTGTTTTCAAACCATTCAAGGTCGGCGATTTCATTGAGGCGAAAGGGAACAGAGGCACCGTGAAAGAGATCCAGATCTTGTATACCATCCTAATCACCCCGGACAACAAAAGGGTTGCCATACCCAACGGAAACCTGTCTAACAATGAAATAATTAACTATAGCTCAGAAGACACCCGGAGGATAGACCTTGTTGTCTCCATTTCTTATGAAGATAACCTCGAAAAAGCAAAGGAGATATTGAATAAAATAGCCGCCTCAAACAAAAACATACTTAAAACCCCTGCCCCGATTGTGGGAGTGCGCGGCTTTGGCGAAAACGCGGTGAAGATCGATTTCTGGGTATGGGTAAAGACTGATGATTTTATACCCCTCAGCCAGGAAATAAACGAGGCCATAAAGCTTGACCTGTATGGCAACGGTTTTAGCATTCCATATTCGCACAGTATAAATGTAGAAACAAAGAAATAACAGAAAATAAAATGGAAAATACAGAAAAATTTGAATTAAGCCCTGAGGAATTTGGCGAAATGTTTAAGACCACCCCCGGAGCGATATTATTGGATGTACGCACACCGCAGGAGTATGCAGAAGGCCATCTGCCCGGCGCACTGAATATTGACATCTACAACCCATCATTCGGCGTAGAGATAGAAGACCTGGACAAAGGCAATACCTACTTCGTGTACTGCAAAGCAGGCGGCCGCAGCAAAATGGCCGGGGAGATAATGAAAAAAGAAGGCTTTACAGATGTGCACCACCTCCGTGGCGGCATCAATGCCTGGAATGGGGCGGTAGAATAAGCTTATTTATTAAGCCGATACCTCTTTCTCTAAACATTATTTAAATTGTTTATATCCAATGTTTTAATAAATTCCGGCGTTAGCGGCTTTTCAATGTAACCTGTTACATCGTTATTGTTTGCCGCACGGTCTTTATCAACCGGGTTCACAGACGACGACAATATATATATAAATATCTTTTCTTTAACCACCGGCCCTGCTTTTTCAAACCGGTTCATAAATTCCCAGCCCGTCATTGTCGGCATATTTATATCGAGTAAAAGGGTGGCTTTCCCGGCATCTGGGTCACAGAATGTTGATAGTATAAAGGCAAGACCGGCTTCAGGCTTTGTAAAGCTTATAACCACAGCGCCAGGAATAGTCCGGGTAATTACTTTTTCGCATATCATATTATTTACCTCATCATCATCCACTACAATAAAATCGGGTAGTCTGTCAGTCATATTGTTTAATGTTTAATTCTATTTTAAATTCAGTTCCTTTATTTACCTCGCTATTTACCGAAATGGTTCCCCCCAGTGTTTCTACCTGGGTTTTGACCATATATAAACCCATCCCTTTTCCCTCAGCATGAGTGTGAAAACGCTTATACAAACCGAATACTTGTTCCCCTCTTTTCTCAAGGTCAATTCCAAGGCTATTGTCTTTAAATGTAAGTCGTATCTTGTTTCCAAATAATGCGCTTCGTATCATGATCACAGGGGAAATATCTGGTTGCCTGTATTTAATACTATTTGAAATAAGGTTATAAAAAATGCTGTGCAGGTAGCTTTTTATTGTGTTAATTTCATCCACAGCAGAAAAATCAGAAATAAAATAAACCTGCTCTGTTTGGATAAGGTCTGCTATACTTAGTTTAACATCATTGAGCAATTCAGAAAACCGTACCGTCTCTTTATTTTCACTTATTTCCCGCTTCATTTGCAAGATTTGGTTCAGGTCCTTGATGACCACATCCAGTCTTTTTACTGTTAGGTTTAGGCTTTGCGTCATCTTCTCTCTTTCATGAAACCCTACATCGGTATCCGATAGTAAACTTGTTAATCCCAAAATATTGGCCACCGGCGCGCGAAGGTTATGTGAAACGATATAGGCGAATTGCTCAAGGTCCCTGTTTCGCTGGAGCATGTCGGTAATGATCTTTTGTTTTTCCAGTTCCATTAATTTCCGTTCTGTGATATCACGATAATTTACCACAAAAGCTTTCACGCTTTCGTTCCCAACCAGATTACTAACAGTTCCTTCAATCCATATATAATATCCTTTTTTGTGGCGGATACGATATTGAAATTGTAATGGAACGCCGGGCATTGAATTAGCCCGCTGAAAAGTATCTTGGAAGCTTAACAATTCCTCAGGATGGATGAACTGTAGCACACTTGTGTCACTTAATTCTTCCAAAGAAATACCAGCAGTTCGTATAAATGAAGGGCTTTGATAAATCAATTCTAATTTTTCATTTATTAAAATAATTGTATCAGTGATGTTTTCAATTAAGGCACGGTGCTTTTCTTCACTTAGTATTAGTTTCAATTCGGCTTTTTTGCGTTTAGTAATATTTCTTAGCATCCCGTCAATATGGTTGGGTTCGCCATTGCTATCCAATATCAGCCTGGCGTTCATTGCCATGTTAAAGACTTCGCCATCATTTTTCTTAAAAGATAATTCATAGTCCCTGAGGCTGTGTAAAAATAACATAAAATTGTGTATAACTTTGACTGTTAGGTTTTTAACTTGCTACCGTAATCAAATGGCAATATATGCATTATATCGCTGGTGAAGACCGCAAACAGTTACAGAT
>Ga0302280_1002910_pt1 | contig 12727 bp, 4 predicted proteins | sample III_Fen_E1_1_FD_198771 | JGI IMG/M metagenome (GOLD analysis project Ga0302280, IMG submission 198771) | Peat permafrost microbial communities from Stordalen Mire near Abisko, Sweden - III_Fen_E1_1 | ecosystem: Environmental > Terrestrial > Soil > Wetlands > Permafrost | place: Sweden: Abisko...
AGTACCCTGTTTGGGGGAACCCTTGTTGCCGCCAGCACCAATGCTCTGGGAAATGGGGCCGTGACTCTGGGTGGAGGAGTCCAGACCGCGACACTAAATCTCGCCACAAACCTGACCATTTCTTCAATGATCTGGACCACCAATAGCATCCTGGAACTTATTCCGGGTGTCGCATCGCTGAATATCACGGGGGTGTTCAGCAATACGCTCGTTTCAGCCGGTTCCAATGTCTTTAACTTCGGTGGTTTTGTGGGGACGGGAACAAATGTTCTCATCAACTTTGCTTCGGGCTCAGGATTCACCACCAACAGCTTTAGCGTTTTAGGGAACACGAACTGGAATTTTATCCTGACGGGGACCAATCTCTCTGCCTTTTACAATGCTCCCGATCTGTATGTGGGAATTAACACTGCGGGCAACAGCACCAATATTCCTTCAGGAACAAATCTCTATAACAATACCTATGTCGGTTTTGCAGTAAATGCATCAAACAACATCCTGGTTGTCACTGGCACCAACGGGAGCAACGCCCTGTTGACCAATACCGGAAATCTCTTCGTTGGCGACAACGGCTCCAGCAACAGCATGGTGGTTTCCAATGCCGGCAAAGTTTACGATGTGAACGGAACGCTTGGTTCTGCGGCGACCGCCTCGAACAACTCGGCGCTTGTGACCGGCACCGGTCTCTGGAGCAATAGCGGCACGCTCACGATCGGTGATGCGGGCAACGGCACCGTGACCGTGGCCAATGGTGGCACCCTTGCAGCCAGCAACATCGTCATTGCCGCTCAGAGCAATTCTTCAGGAACGCTGAATGACGGACGTTTTGGCGGAAGTGACACTGCAGGTACGATCGCCTCCCCGACAATCACCTTCGGCAATGGCACGGGAACAATCAATTTCAACCAGGTCAACAGCACGACGATCACCAGTTCCATCACAGGGGCCGGTTTTGTCAATCAGCTCGGTACAGGAAACACCACTCTGAAAGGCAGCAACAGTTATACTGGGCCGACTACGGTGAAGGCTGGTTCGTTGGAATTCGGAGGCACACAGTCCTTCTATTCGGGTGATACCAACCAATGGACAGCCACCAATCTGATTGTGTACAGCAATGCCACGGTGGTCTTCACCGTCGGAGGTGGGAATTCTTTCACTTCGAGTGAACTTTCCGAGATTATTACCAACGGCACGGCGACCACCGGCTTCCGGAGTGGTTCCTTTCTGGGGCTCGATACAACCGGCACCAACTTTGTCTTTTCTGGCAATCTGGCCAACCCCAACGGTGGCAGCAATGCCCTTGGGCTGACGCTTCTTGGCAATGGCACACTTGATCTCAGTGGGAGCAACAGTTACAGCGGCGGCACGCTCATCCAGTCGGGTACTCTGGCTCTCGGGAGCACAAATGCGCTGGGCAGCGGCACCGTGAATCTGAACGGAGGAACGCTGGATCTCACCAGCCAGACCAATGTCGCGAACAATCTGACCCTTACCAAAGGCATTCTGACCAACGGAAGCTACAATATCGGCAGCGTGACGCTGCTCTCGGGTACGGTTGCCTCCTCTCTCATTGGTTCCTCCAGCCTGACAATTAACACGGCGGGGAAAAATATCCTTCTCTCCGGGAGCAACAGCTACACCGGGCCGACGGTCATTCAGGCTGGAACGGTAGAGTTTGGGGGAACCCAGGCTCTCTATGATGGGAACACGAATGTCTGGAATGGCAACCTGACTGTTTCCAGCAACGCCACGACGATCTTCACCATTGGGGGAAGCAACGCTTTCACCTCAGCCAATCTCGACCAGCTTGTCACCAACTCCACGGCGACCACCGGCTTTCTGAATGGGTCATCCCTGGGGATCGACACCACGGGCACCAACTTCACTTACGCCAGCAATCTGGGCAATCCCAACGGTGGCAGCAATGCCCTGGCGCTCAAAGTGTTTGGAAATGGCACACTCGATTTGACCGGAACCAACACTTACACGGGGGGCACGCTGATCAGTGCTTCCACAACCATCGGAAACAGGACGCTGAGTGCGGGCACGCTGGAAGGGGATTCGACCAGCCTGCAGGGAACAATCACCAATAACGGTACACTCATTTTCAACCAGATCACCAACGGTATCTACTCCGGAGTGATGAGCGGCTCGGGTTCACTCACCAAGAACGGCATCGGCACCCTGACCCTCGCCGCCAACAACACCTACAGTGGAGGTACCACCCTCAATGCAGGAACGCTGGCCATCAGCAATAACAACGCCCTGGGAACGGGGCTCGTCACCTTTGCCTCCAACAGCATGATTACTGCATTGACGAATCTCACGGTTGCCAACAACTACAGCATCGCGGGTGGCGTGACCGGCACTTTTGATGTGCTTCCGGGGGCGACGTTGACCAACCCCGGAGTGATCTCCGGCAGTGGCACCCTGAGCAAGATCGACGGGGGAACATTGATCCTGGCCGCGCTGAACACCTATACGGGAGGCACCATTATCAGCGGTGGCACCCTCCAGGTCGGGAATGGAGCAACCAGCGGCAGTCTTGGCAGTGGAACGGTGGTTGATACAACCTCCCTTACGTTTGGCAACAGCAGCAGCCAGACGATTAGTAATAACATTTCGGGCAGCGGGTCGATCACTCAGTTTGGTTCTGGCACAACCATTCTCTCGGGAAGTAACAGCTACACGGGTGGTACGACGCTGAATGGTGGTACTGTGGATATCGAAAACAGTTCTGCCTTTGGAACAGGGAGCGTCACCTTTGCCTCCAACAGCACCGTGAAAACCCTGACCACAATCACCGTGACGAACACCTATGTCGTCAGCATTGGCGTGACAAACATTTTTGATGTTGCCTCGGGTGCCTCGCTGACGAACTCCGGAGTGATCACCGGTGGTGGCAGCCTGGTGAGTATGGGAGCAGGTACTCTGACGCTCACAGGAACCAACGATTATACAGGGGGGACCCTTCTGACCGCCGGCACGCTGGTCGTCACCAATAATGGCACCTTGGGATCGACCAATGGTACGGTCACGATCACCGGAGGTACTCTGAAAATGGGTGGAAACCTCATCATCGGTGCACTCATTCTTCAAGGTGGAACTCTTCAGGGTGGGCCTTTGAGCGCTCTGAGCTTCGACGTTGGCAGCGGAACCATCAGCGCCGATCTTGGTGGCGGCTCCCTGACCAAGAATGGTAGCGGTACCGTCACCCTCACCGGAAGCAACAGCTATACGAATGGCGTCACATTGAATGGCGGCACCGTGGATGTCGGCAACAGCAATGCCTTTGGAACGGGAACGGTGACCTTTGCCTCCAACAGCACCATTACGGCGCTGACCAACCTGACTCTGACGAATAATGAGGTGTTGAGCAACGGTGTCACCGGGACGCTCGATAATGGCGGCAATAAACTCACCAATGAGGGAGGAATCACCGGAGGAGGTGCGCTGACGCTCACAGGTAGTGGCACGACAACTCTGACGGCGAGTAACGGCTACACGGGAGGAACCCTTCTGGATCAGGGAACGGTAGCCATTAGCAATAGCAATGCCTTTGGAACGGGAACGGTGACCTTTGCCTCCAACAGTACCATTACGGCACTGACCAACCTGACTCTGACGAATAATGAGGTGTTGAGCAATGGTGTGACCGGGACGCTGAACAATGGAGGCAATGAACTCACCAACGATGGAGGTATCACTGGAGGAGGCGCTTTGACACTCACAGGCACTGGAACAACAACCCTGACGGCGAGTAACGGCTACACGGGAGGAACCCTACTGGATCAGGGGACAGTAGCCATTAGCAATAGCAATGCCTTTGGAACGGGAACGGTGACCTTTGTCTCCAACACCACCATTGCGACATTGACCAATCTGACGGTGACCAATGCCTATGCCATTGCAACCAATGTGACCGGCACCTTTGATGTGGGGAGCAACAACATCCTGACGAATTCTGGAGCGATTTCCGGAAGCGGCAACCTGACGAAGAGTGATTCGGGCACGCTGACTCTCACCGGCTCGAACAGCTACACCGGAGTGACCACCCTCACCGGCGGCACCCTGCTTCTCAATGGCACCAATAGCGGCGGGGGAAATATCCTCGTGAACAGCAACACAACCTTGGGTGGTACGGGCAGTGCAACAAACTCGGCGGTGACAGTGGCAAGCGGAGGCACTCTCACGCCAGGTACAGGCTCCACCCCCGGCACTCTGAGTATCGGCAGTCTGACGCTGAATACGGGAAGCATTCTGAACGTCGTCCTCAGCAACACCTCGACCAGTCTGGTTGATGTCACCGGCAACGCCACTTTGGGAGGAACGGTGAATTTCACCTCCCTCGGCACCCTGACCAACGCCATCTACACCTTCCTGATGACGACCGGCACGGTGAGCGGCAGCTTCACGAATATCGCCAACCTGCCAAGCGACTACCAGCTCGTCTATGGGAGCAATTCCGTTTTCCTTCAGGAAATTGCCAACCCCGGGCCGATCACTGCGAACTTTGGCGGGGGAACGAATGCCATCATCACAGGGGGAAGCACAAATATCCTGCTTTCCGTGACCAACACTTCCCCCACGGGATCGGCGAACCTCATCTTCACGGCCACCAACTCCACCAACACCACTGGCAGCATTGGTTCCACGACCGTGACCCCGCAAAGCGGTACGAATTCCAGCGGCCTCGCCTACAACGGCACCAATGTTGGAACCAATCAGGGAACTATCATCACAGTAGTTTCCGGCTCCACAAATTTCACCACCAATGTCCCTGTCACCGTGGTTGTCTACGATCACGCCCAATCCCAACTCAGTGGGACCAATCTGGTCATTCCAGAAGAACATGTTGGTTACACCAATGTGCTGACGAGCACCAACACCATCATCCTGACCAATGAGTCTGGACTGAGAGTTGATTTGGGTACCACCAATACCTCGACCAACACCCTTCTGGGTCTTGACAGTGTCACCAGCCTAGCACCGGGAACTCCGACTAATCTGTCGGCAACGCTGCTTCCGGGACAGGGGGTGGGGAGCTTTACCAATACAGTTGTTGTCACTTCCTATGATGCTTCTGGCCTCAACGGGGCCTCCACCAATCTCGGAACAACCAATGTTTCGGTTTCCGGCCTCATTTATTCCGGTCAGGCGACCTGGACAAATAATGGTTCCGGGACCTGGAACTCCTTCTCAAACTGGGATGTCAACGGGGGGACTCCGGGACTTGCCGGTCCTCTGAGTTCCAATGACACGGCGACCTTTGATACCAATGGCCTGACTGTGGGATCGGGCACCGTCACCCTGACGACGAATGCCGCCCTCTCGGCCCTGACCTTCTCCAACGCTGCCGCCTCCTACACCATTGCCGGTACCGGCACGCTGATCCTTCAGGGAACCAATCAGCCCACGATCAATAACTTTGCGGGATCGCACACGATCACCACGGCAGTCGATCTCGCGACCAATGTGATTGTCAATGATGTGACCAACAGTAAACTCGCTATCGGAGGTAGCATTTCCGGCATCGGAGGTCTCTCCCAAGATGGTGACGGCACCGTGCTGCTTTCCAGTAGCAACAGCTATAGCGGTGGCACCCTCATCAATGCTGGAAAACTGATTACCTCAAATCCAAATGCTCTCGGTTCGGGAGGAGTAGCCTTGAATGGCGGCACTCTGGAGATACTCTCCCGTCTCAACATAAGTTCTCTTCTCTGGACGAACAGTGCAGCTCAGATCGCTATCCCCAATCCGGGAGCCGGAAATTTCGTTCATGTGTCAGGAGATATCACCCTTGGTTCGTCGAAGGATTATTTCAATCTCACGGGAGCCAAGATCACCACAACGCCTACAGAGCTTCTCTACTTCGGTACCAACAAGCTCACCGTCGGTGATTTTGGGGTCAAGGGGGTTTCCCATGACACTCTGCTCATCATCGGTGATGCCCTTTTCATCGAGGCAATTGCGAATCCGACTCCGTCTCCTTCTGACAACACCGAATCCGCGAAATTCAGTTTCTCTCCTTTTGCCCAGAACCGCAACCAGAGCGGGGTTGCTTCTGCTCTCAACAGCTTCCTTCTGGCCACTTCGGGGGACCAGCAGGTAGTGGCTGCCACCCTGGAAAATCTTCCTCCTGCAGAGCTTCCGGCGGCACTGGATGCCATCAGTCCAAGTCTCTATCTCTCCCTCTCCACGATAGCCTTTAACTCGGCCAACGCACAGAACAACGAACTCGTCCAGCAGCTCTGGGGGCTCCGTGTGGCGGGTGCCGGATTTAGTATGAACGGCATGCCTGACAACACGCCGGTCCTTCAGCAGCCGGAACCATCCTCCGACGGCAAGGATTTCAAAAGTCCCGTGAGTGCAAAGGACTACAAGCAGCCGGTGAGTCCGAAGAGGGATATTCTCCAGCCCGGTGAGGATAACCACTGGGGAATGTTTCTCGACGCCTATGGCATCTTTGCTCAGGCAAACAGCGGCAACATGCTTCCAACCTACAATGCCGAAAGCGGTGGCGTGGTCACCGGTCTGACCTACAAATGGAACGAAAACTTCGGCACCGGTATCTACACAGGATATCAGGGGACTTACGCGAAATACAACGCCGGCAGCAGTCTGATTGACAACGCCGTGCTCTTCGGGGTCTTCGGTACTTACGGCCAGGCTGATGGCAAGGGATTTTACGCCGACGCCCTCGCTGGCGGCGGGTATAATAACTATAATGTCAGCCGTAACATCAACTTTGGTAGCCTTAACAGAACTGCCACGAGCTCGCCTGGGGCGGGTGAACTCACTTCCCTGTTAGCATTGGGCTATAATGTGAAGAGAGGCAACTGGACCTTCGGTCCGTTGGCGAGTCTTCAGTACACCTATCTGGGGGTCAACCCCGTGAACGAAACCGGAGCGCAAAGCCTCGACTTCAACTCGTCCGCTTGGAATTCCTCCAGCCTCCTTTCCAGTCTGGGTGGGCAGGTTGGCTATACATGGCAGGCCAACAGGGACATTGTTGTCGTGCCACAGCTCTCTCTCGCCTGGCAGCATGAGTTCATGCAGAACCCTTATGCCATCAACGGCTCTCTTGGAGGGAGCCCTACATTTTCCACCTGGGGGGCGACCCCTCTCCGTGACACCCTCTACACCGGGGTTGGCTTCACCGTTGAGTTCTACAAAAAATGGAGCACCTCCCTGTTCTACAATGCCTCGGCAGGCAACCCGAACCTTGTTAGCCAGAACATCTTCCTTGGGCTCGGTGTGAAGTTCTAGAGAATGCAAATAGGGATAACGGAGCCTTTGGTGATCCAGAGCGCTTCCGAACGCCGAAGTCCTGCCTCGATCATGAGAAGAACCGCCATGCGGGTGACTGGCTTGGACTGGAGCGCATCGAGTTGTTCCACGATCTCTTCGGAAGACATGTAGGTGATGACGGTATTTTTTTCCCAGTAGGAGGGGAGGGAAGACATGATATTTGGGGTTTGCCAGGAACGTGGCTCGATCATGTGGCGCTTGAGGAGGAACTCAAAAAAATGGTGAAAAAGTTCCCGGTAGTGTCTGCGGGTCTTTTTGGCCGTGGCACTCTTCTCGATAAATTTCTACACGAGGGCTGGCGTGAGGTCGCTGACATACTTTCCCGAGAACTCTCCCTCGTGATGGGGCGATCCCTTCTGGGTGGCCGTTCCTGTGAGGCCTTCCATGAAGCTACTCCCCATGAATTTCCGCAGGATGCTGAGCTTGTTGTCGACGGTGCGCTGGGCGTTTTCCGAGCTGATGAAGGCGAGGTACTTCCTAAGGGCATTTTCGATCGTGATCGGAAGGATCTCCACGCTCGGGGCAGGGGATGGGGGTGGAGGAGGGGCCGGTAAGACAAGAGGTTCTTTCTCTGGAAGCAGATGCTTTGGCATCAGATCCATGAGGAGTAGTTGCAGTTTATCGGGGAGGGTAGTGACAACGACCTCGGGGCGTCGGAGTTCACAGAAGAGCTCGATTTTACGGAGTTTGCAGCGCGCCACTCCTTCCTCTTGAGTTTCTAGGCTTTCTCGCATTTCCTGCCCAGTCCGCGGGTCTCGGAATTTAGCCCAGTAACAATTTCGTTGTTTGTAGATGCTGCCCATGGTGAGTTTGCAAACCAACGGGGGGCGGCAACTTTTCAAAATATTGACGGTTGCCACGGGACGTGGAATGCGGGTCTTGGAGCGCAAACTAGGCACACATTTAGGCACACACATTAATATAGGGTGAAAATAACGATCAACACGATCTATGCCGATAATCGTATGATGTCTATAATGTGGGAGTTATGAAACCACTCCATTAAATGAGCAAAAACCACGACCTTCAGGCTACAACAATTAACAAAAAAATACCCTAAACGGATGGTCGCTAACTTGGTGTAAGTTATTCTCCGGCAATGAGAAGGAAGTGGTGGCTGGGGTAGAATTTGGCCTATTTTGCCTCGTATTTTTGGTTATCGTAAGGATCTTTACAGAGGTACTCAAACCCAAATTCTTACTACTTGCGCATACTCGGTCACTGCTTTCTGCTGACACCTCCCTTGAGACGTCTTCAGCTATAGATGGAGATTTCATCGACGGACTGCGATAACCTGCTAAGGATTTCACTCAACTGGCTCATTTAAAGAGCAGATCACCTCGCTACCAGCCACCTGGGATGATGTAACGAGTTTAGAGCCGATTAGTATGGGAGGATTAAGAAACTCTACGTCTTGCAGCAACTATGAAAACCAGTACTCCGATTCCAAGCAAAGCATAGGAGGAAGGTTCAGGGACGGCCTGCACCGAAACTGTTCCATCAAAACCATTACCGGGCGTCACCAATGTTTCATCGGACAGAATTTCTGGCTTCGCTAAATATGCAAACTCCTTCGGAGCAACAGTCCCGATGGTTAACTCCAATACAGAGGACTTCTTTGTGAAGCTATACAAAAGCCCATCGTAGTTTGTCGTTTGGCCTAACAGGAGATCCTCTCCCCCAAGGAGAGAACCTGTGAGATCAATTTTGTTAAGTCCACTACCCCCAAGTGTGGTGCCAGTTAGTAGAGGATATGTTCCAATATTGGTCCATGCTCCCGAAAGATCGATAAAGTTATTGGTGCCTGTGATGGAGACTGCCCCACGGGAAAGGATCGAGCCGTAAGAGTTCTCGATACCTATGGAACCATTGCCTCCAAGGGTCAAAGGCCCAATGGAAAGAGTTCCGCTTCCCAAGCTGTCTAGGAATGAAGCCGTAGTCCCTTTAGCTGCTTTTACTAGCAGGGGACCGCTTCCAAGAGAGCTCGCGGCAAGAGTGCCGAGACTTACTGTGGTGCCACTGCTGAAAGTGTTGGTTCCATTAAGGCTAACGGTTCCGCTTCCGCTCACAACCAGGGATCCCGTTCCTGAGATATTTCCCGAATCAGTCAGTCCAATGTTTTGGGACGGTGCATTTAGCGTCAGCGCAGATTTTCCTAGGATGGAGACCGTATTGCCAAACTTCAGTGTGGTGCTTGCGCTAATGGTGCCATTGCCTTCGACATAAACGGAGTCGCTCCCAAAGGCCGAAGAGTTGCCCAGCACGATGGTGCCGCCACTTAGAACGGTACCCCCAGCGTAGCTGTTGCTTCCAGAAATGGTCAGTGTTCCAGTTCCACTCTGCATAACTGCGCCGCTGAGAATTGATCCTAAAACGCTCGCTGATCCGGCTCCCGTATTGGAAAAGCTACCAATCAGGGAAAGTCCGTTAGAGATATTGAGATGGCCCGATCCGCTTTTGGTGAAGTAGGTGGCATTGATAGTGCCGCCGGTAATGTTCTGATCCAATATGTTGTCAAAGTTGACCTGATTAGCCGTCACGCCATTAGTCGGAACAGTTAATGTACCTATTGATTGAAAGGTTGCATCGTATAAAAAGTTGTCACTCGGAGCGAAGACAACTGCCGGTCCGCCCGAATTGGTATACCAATTTTTGCTAGTATTGTCCCAAGTACTGTCGGTAAGGGGTTGAAGAGTCTGCCCGTTGGTGGTGGCTACTTCATAGAAGCTGGAACCGGATCGGTTGAAGGTATAGGTTAAATTACCCGGGCTGGTCGAACTTCCCAGCGCCATCACGACGTTGAGTGTGGAGTTGGTAAGGAAAACATGTAATGGATCCTGAACACTGAGGGGCGTCCCGGGGAGGATAGCGTTGGAGCCTGCCTGCCAGACTCCGGTGGTCTGGATGGTTCCGGTACCAAGCCCGAACGTGATGCTGGGTGTAGTGAGTGTACCGGAGCCTGAGGATGAGGGGAGTGATCCAATGCCAAGGGTTCCAGAGGAGCCCACCTGCGAGGCAATGATAACCCCCTCTTTAGCCACTACATTGCCCTGATTGGCTATGGTCAGGGTGCCACCTCCTGCATTGCCCACAGTCAATGTTCCGCTGTTACTCCAAATTGATCCCGCCCCTGTCACCAGAACTGAGTTACTCAGTGAAGTGCTGGCAGATCCGATGTAACCATTAACATCGCTTACCGTTCCCCCGTTGGAGATCACCATGCTATTGCCCTTGCCCGCATCGCCGACAGTGGCATTACCAAAATTGTTTAAAGTCGTGTCAGTACCGCTGATACTGAGAAGGTTTTTGGAGGCCTTGGGGGAATATCCCACATAGGTATTAAGATAAGTGTGGCTTCCGGAAATGAAGTTAGTCGGGGTGACTGTGGAATTACTACCGACATAGAGATTGCCAGAAGGAGTCCTCACAATCCAAAGGGAGTCGCTATTGCTCTCAACAATGGAATAATTAGTCACTCCAATCACAGAGAATTCATTGGTCGTGAAACTTCCACTACCAAAGCTCAAAAGTTCTACGGGAGTTGCGCTGAGGGTAAATCCGCTCAGATTAAAGACATCACTTCCCACGCCAGTGAGCGATAATGCACCTTTCACCGTCAGGTAATCTCCTGCAATCAAGTCGGGGAGGGCTAATTTTCCGCTGCTATTCCAAGTGAAAGAACCTACCGAGAGATTTGTGGAAAGGATGAATGTTCCCCCAGATAGAAATAGGCTGCTTGAACCAAGGGCATTGGTGCTGGTCGCCACCAGCGTTCCGTTGGTGATGAGTGTTGTGCCTGTGTAGCTGTTGCTGCCCGAAATGATGGTCGTTCCGCTGCCGAGTTGCTGGAGGCTTCCCGGGCCCGAGACCGGGATTGAGAGGGTGAAGGTATCGGCCTGGTTGAAGTTGATCGTGCCGCTGCCGCTGCCAAAGGTAATCGAGGGGGTGACGAGGGAGATGCCTGCCGCCGCATCGCTCCCCCCGAGTGAGCCGATGTTGAGTGCGCCAACAGACCCGACTTGGGATGCAATGGTGACTCCACTCGCGGCAGAGAGAGTCCCATTGCCGCCGAGTGTCAAGTTCCCTACACCCCCATTCCCGATCGCGACGCTACTGCTATTACTCCAAAGCCCACCGTTCATTGTCACCGAACCGGTCGCTCCATTCGACGAGGTCGAGTAGCCGATATAGCCATTAGGATCATAGACCGTTCCGCCACTAATTGTCAGGGATCCAGTACCGTAATCTCCAACAATCAGGCTGCCGCTATTAGTCCAAAGGGAGCCGCTTCCCGTCACCGTCGCAGTTCCAGAAGACCCTCCAGCATTTCCAATGATACCGTTTGAATCCTTAACTGTTCCACCTCCGCTGATGGAGAGGGTACCGGATCCATTAACACCAACTTCGAGATAGCCAGCGTTGTTCCACGTGCCCCCATTGACAATCACTGATCCCACCGAGCTGGATTGATTGCCAATATAAGCGCCTTGGTCGACTACCTTGGCCGAATTGCTGATGGTGAGACTGCCACTACCACCATAGCCAATATTAATGTTCTGACTGGAAATCAAAGAGGAGTTGGTATCCGTGACAAGCACTGAGTTATTGATGGATGTCGCGCCATTACCAATGACAACGCCATTGTGATTAGTGCCGGCTGCTACCTGGACCTGTCCTCCGTTTGATATGATCAAACTGTTGCCGCTCCCGTTATCACCGACATAGAGCATTTGGGAGTTAGTCAGCACTGTTCCGGCCCTGCTGACAGTTAGAAGATTATTCGAGGCGGCAGCGGTATATCCCACATAGGTGTTGCCATAGCTATTGGTGCCCGAAGTGAAGTTGGTCGCCGCCACGGTCGAGTTGCTGCCGACATAGAGATCGAGCACAAAATCTGCAATGATGGAGACATAGCCGTTGCCAAGATTTGTTCCTCCTACAAGCAAAGCACTCGTGAAATTGGTATTTAGATAAGAGCCGCCGCCGCCGCCGCCCGAACCGTATACTTCACTCCCTCCATCGCCTCCGGTATATCCACCGCCGCCACCACCACCACCCGGAAAGCCTCCACCATCACCACCACCTCCGCCACCACCTCCTCCATACCCACCTCTTCCTCCGACTGAAAAGGTTTGTCCGCCAGGGTAGCCCCCATTGCCGCCGTAGCCTGCGGCTCCATTGCTGCCTCCTTGGCTTCCAGCTAGAGGGCCGCCGCCCTGTCCTTGTTGCCCGTCTCCTTGGACTCCACCTCCACCTCCGCCACCACTGGCAATATTTCCAGGTCCTCCAAAGCCAGGACTTCCGCTCCCAGCATTGGTCGTTCCATTATCTCCACTTCCGCCGGTGGCGCCTCCGCCTCCGCCACCGGCGACAGCCAGGTAGGTGGTGGAACCATTGGTTGTATAGATGTAACTAC
>Ga0302280_1002913_pt1 | contig 12720 bp, 9 predicted proteins | sample III_Fen_E1_1_FD_198771 | JGI IMG/M metagenome (GOLD analysis project Ga0302280, IMG submission 198771) | Peat permafrost microbial communities from Stordalen Mire near Abisko, Sweden - III_Fen_E1_1 | ecosystem: Environmental > Terrestrial > Soil > Wetlands > Permafrost | place: Sweden: Abisko...
TTGGTAAATCAAATGCGCAGGAAAGACCTGTAGCACCAGATTCAATCAAATATCTATAGCGTTTATTGGATTCTTCGGCAGTGGAAAACCCTGCATACATACGCATCGTCCAGAAACGACCGCGATACATTGTAGGCTGTACACCACGAGTGAAAGGATACACCCCTGGAAATCCGATTTCATCGGCATAATCTGTATCTTTAATATCAAGCGGCGTATAAATACGCTGTTTTGGAATATTAGCCCGTTCCGGGAATTTCGCGATTGCTTTTTCTACTTTGGCTTCATAGGCAGCCAAGTCAGCTTTTACTTTATCATTACTCATAATTTTTGCCTCCTACCTTATTGCTTCATTGTACCTGTTTCTACAAATCTTTCATGCCATGATAATGCTTCCTTCAGCAAGTGAGGAGTATGGGCATGTTTTGTGGCTTTATCAGCTCTTTCAAAATAGTCCATAAGCATTGGTTTATAATCTGGATGTGCACAATTTTCGATGATAACACGGGCACGTTCTCTCGGGCTTAAACCACGCAAGTCAGCAAGTCCCTGTTCTGTAACAATGATATCTACATCATGTTCTGTATGATCAATATGTGAACACATTGGAACAATCGAAGAAATAAGACCATTTTTTGCCGTTGATGCTGTAAAGAAACATGTTAAATATGCATTACGAGCAAAATCGCCTGAACCACCGATACCATTCATCATTTTTGTACCCATAATATGGGTTGAGTTTACATTACCATAAATATCGCATTCAATTGCCGTATTCATCGCAATAATCCCAATACGACGTGCTACTTCTGGACTATTGGCTATTTCTTGTGGACGAAGCAGTAATTTTTTGCGATATTCTTTTATATTATTATAAAAGCGTTCTAAACCTGTTGGCGATGGCGATAAAGAGGTGCCCGATGCGAAGCTTAACTTGCCGGCATCAATCAAATCAAACATACCATCTTGAATTACTTCCGTATATACTGAAAGATCCGTGAAATCTGAATCAACAAACCCACTGATTACTGCATTGGCAACATTACCAACACCAGATTGTATAGGAAGTAAATTTGCAGGCAAACGACCTTCTTTTACTTCTTTATGGAAAAGATCAATAATGTACTGTGATATTTTATGTGAATTTTCATCAATTTCACCAAATGGACGAACATCATCTTTTATATCACATGCTACTATGTACTTAATTTTGTCCAAACCGCATGGAATATATGGTGTTCCGATATGATCATTTGGTTTTACAACCGGAATCGGTAAACGATATGGTGGATCAAGTGGAACATATACATCATGCATACCTTCCAGTTCAATTGGCTGTGATGTATTGATTTCAACAATGACTACATCTGCAGTCTGAACATAAGAAGCTGCATTCCCCATCGAAGTTGTAGGGATGATATTGCCATCTTCCGTAATCGCACAAGCTTCAACAATTGCTACATCAATTTTTCCACCCATATAGCCATAACGTGCCAACTGTGCTGATTCGCTTAAATGCAAATCACAGTATTGTACTTCACCATTATTAATTTGAGCACGCAAATCTTTGTTTGTCTGATATGGCATACGTCTTTTGATACCATGGACTTTTGCCAAAGCACCATCCAGCTCTTTACCAACAGATGCGCCCGTCCATAAATTGATTTGAAACGGTTCTTTTTCCATTCGTTTAGCCAATGCTAAAGGAACTGCTTTTGGATACCCTGCTGGGGTAAACCCACTTGTACCAACGTTCATATTAGGCTTAATGAAAGCAGCAGCTTCTTCGGCACTAACGATCTTCGCATGCAATGCGGTATTTCGCACACGATCGAGAATATCAATCATTGATAAAATCCTCCCTCGGTAGGTCAAAAATATTGGCCTGTAATCTTTTCACTAACACAATATATTATGCATAATCCGAGATAAAACAAATCAAATAATCATAAATAAATTATAAATGATTCTTAGATATTTATAATTAAAGATTATAATAACAACATGTATTAGTTATATCCCATTGACAAGCATACCACTACAAAGAAATGCCGTCAAGATAGACACTACGTATTCTTGGCGGCATTTTTTATTTTTATTTTCTGTATTTGTGAAATTTTGTTCAAACTTTATTTGGTTTTCCTAGGGTTACGCTAATTTTTCAGAAAAATCAGTTGGCAAAAATCTTATGATTATTTTCTCGTAATATGATAAGACAGGCTACTAAGCCCTACTGATAAATCTTCATTTACAATATGCATGAAATCCGGAACTTTCATTTTTATTGGAGCAAAATTCCATATTCCGCGTACACCAGCGACAACGAGTTTGTCCGCCACTCCTTGGGCAAAAGCTGCTGGAACAGCAATAATTCCAATGTGGATATTTCGCTCTTTTATAATCTCATCTAAATTGATAATGTCTTCAACCTTCACATGATTGACAGTCGATCCGATTACACTGGGATCTTGATCAAAAAGTGCCACGAGGTTAAAACCCAATGTAACAAAGTTTTGATAATTCGCCAATGCCGCACCTAAATGCCCAATACCAATCACTGCAATATTCCAATGATTATCAAGTCCCAGAATCTCACCAACATTACGTTTCAATTCGTTAACATAATAGCCTACACCTTTTTTACCGAATTGACCAAACGATGCTAAATCTTTGCGGATCTGCTCTGGTGTGATGCCTAAACGCCGACCTAACTCATCGGATGAAATGATGTCAATCCCTTCATCCTGCGCTAAACGAAGCGTACGAAAATACAAGGGTAAGCGATCAATTGTCGCTTTCGATATTACAATTTGTCCCTTCAAACCAAGTCCTCCTCAAACGACTATCCTTAGATAAACGCGATATACATACATAAATAATAATATTCGTAATCAAACTGTAAAATCCTTTAACAGCTTTCTAACAAACATTCTTATCGCTGCCAATCAAAATATTCAATCCAGCGACTGTCTGGTAATAAGTACAATCAATGCACACAGAAACCAAAACAGCATCGATGATTCAATGTTAAACAAAACATAATCCGTAAAACCATTTAGTAAAATAGACACAATCGCCAAACCACACCCCAGCAACAACCCATTTAAGAATTTTGATTCTCTTAGATGTGTATTTGAAAGTGCCAAACTCATATGACCAAAAATACAAACCATAAAGCTCATAAAACCCGCAATACCTATCTCCGCCGCAAAATTCAAATATAAATTATGGGCATGAACAATTCGCACCGCCGGATTATTGATATAAAAATCATAGTCTGGATACACCATCCAATACGAACCCCAGCCAATACCCAAAAGCGGATGATCCAAAATCATTGCCATTGTACTTTCCCAAAGAGCAAATCTCATTTCAGATGAGGTGTCCACTTTCGTAAAAATCGACAAAAGCCGCTCAGCCAAAGCCGTATCAAAGACCAAAAGCATGATGGTTAATACGATAAAGCCAGCTAGTATTTTTCGGTTCTGCAAAACTCCATACCCAGCAACAACCAGGGCTAGTGTCAAACAAGCCCCCCGTGCATAGGTCAAGCCAAGACAAATACCAAGTAAACAAAAAAATACTGCTAAGCCCCAACGATACTTTTTATCCGTCAATTTGCAAAACAGACCAAACACCATCGACATGATCACAACAAGATATCCTGCCAAAATATTTGGATTTTCCCACGTAGAAAAGACTCTCGTTTTCAGTTCTGGAAAAGCCTCCCCGTCAACCCACTTCATACTGCTGATGTCAATTCCATGTATGGATTGATAAAAACCATAGCCAACAACAAAAACAGCGGATAACCCCAACGCATAGACAAGCTGTTTTATTTGCTGCATCGTAGCTATATTCTGAACAACCAGTAAATAGGTAAAAACATAGCGACCAACAAGATTGTAGTAATTATAAAAACTAAACGCTGGGTCTGGCGAAACAAATACAGACAACCCTGAAATAACAACAAATGCAACGATTGCTATATCATATGGCGTCCTTTTAAATGTCTTTCCTTTTGTGATATATAGTTTAATAAACCAAAAAAAGCTTCCTATGACAAGCGCGACTGTAGCCAACGCCGGGAATAAGGCCAAAAAAAATGCCAATGCTAAAATCGCATAAAAAATCAAACGGTCTAAATCACCTAGTAATCGCTCTTGTTTCAATTTATTCACGATCTCACCTTTTATTATTTATTTTATCATTAAGACAAAAAGGAAATCAACCAACAACAAAATTTCTGTCAAAATGGAAGATTCCCTTTCCCCTAAAACTATTATTCTGCTAACAACAATTGACGAGCTTCACCAATCAAATACAAAGATCCTGCTATACATAATAAACGATTGCTTCCAGCAAGTTCCTGTGAACGTGCCAAAGCTTCCGGAATATCAATATACGTTTCTACATGCTGCGATTTGATTTTTTTCGCAATATACTCCGGCATTGCAGCCCGATCAGAGCTCGGTTCTGTAACAACCACCGTATCAATTGGTCGAATTAACGTTTCAATCATGCCATCTACATCTTTATCCTTTAAGATTCCCAATAAAATAACACGTTCCTGCGCCGGAAAATAGGAATCTAAATTACTCCGCAAAACCTTCATACCTGCCAAATTGTGAGCTCCATCAACGAGAATTTTCTGATTGTTTTGGTTCATGATCTCAAAGCGCCCCGCCCAGGTAACTAAATCGAGTGCATGACCGATGCCCTCCATCGTCACACGATTATCTTGATTATGAATCAATAGCGCTGTCATAATCGCTAAAGAACTATTTTCAATTTGATGTTTTCCTAAAACCCGCAAAAAATATTCTTCAGATGCACCTAATAAGCGAGATGAAAATGCTAATTTTTGTTTTTGCCCATCAAACGCTATGAATGAAGCGGAAAAGTCTTCGCCCGCAACAAAAATATCAGAATTTTTATTATGAGCCGTTTCACGAATAATCTGCAAGGCTTCTTCCTCAGCTGCTGTTACCACTGGTACGCCTTCTTTAATGATACCCGCTTTATGTGCAGCAATGCCTGCCAGCGTACCACCACAACGATCTGCATGTTCAAAGGTAACATTGGTAATAACAGACACCTCTGGAACAATGACATTCGTTGAGTCAAGCAATCCGCCCAGTCCAACTTCAATGACAGCATATTCTACCTGCATATTAGCAAAATACAAAAATGCACCGGCTGTTAAGACTTCAAACTGCGTTGGACTTTCATTGCCCTCTACAACCATCTGTTCGACAAATGACTTTACCATGCTGATACAGTTAGCAAAATCTGCTTCACTAATCTGGTGACCATCAATCTGTATCCGCTCCGTATAAGACACAAGATGCGGGGATGTATACATCCCCGTCTTGATCTTCGCCTGCGTCAAAATACCGGCAAGCATATTCGTTGTTGACCCTTTGCCATTGGTTCCCGTAACATGAATCGTTTTATAGCGATTCTGCGGCTGATCCATGCGTTCTAATAAACTTGTAATTCGTTCTAAACCTAATTTTATACCAAATGTATTTAAACCTTCTAAATATAGTAATGTTTCCTGATAATTCATATTTTCAAGTCCTTTACAAAGTAGCCAGATAGACTAATCTCTCCTGGACAGCTGAACGTTTTTCTTCAAAACCTTTTTGTTTTTCCCGTTCTTTTTCCACGAGTTCTGCCGGTGCTTTGCCAATAAAACCAACATTCGATAATTTTCCCGTCACACGTTTGATTTCATTGTCCAACATATCCAATTCTTTATTAAGACGTGCTGTTTCTTTTTCCACGTCAATCAAGCCCTTAAGCGGTAAATAAATCTCCACACCATTTACAACCGCAGTCATGGCATTTTCTGGTTTGCTTGCCACCAGTGATTCTAATGTAATAGGCTGTGCAGATGCCAGTACTGTCAAATAACCCTGATTTGACGCAAAAACAGTTTGAAGCGTTTCACTGGCAAAATGAAGCACCACTGGACTTTTTTTACTTGGAGCAGCTTTCACTTCAGCACGCATATTCCGAATTGACTTGATTGTTTCCATAATCGTTGTCATATTTGCTTCTGCAGCATCATCAATTTTACTAGTTTCATTGGCTGGCCACGCCGAAACCATAACGCTTTCCCCCTCATGCGGAATATGCTGCCAGATTTCTTCCGTAATAAACGGCATAAACGGATGCAAAAGGCGCAGAGTATGCTCTAATACATACCCAAGTACGTACTGCGCTGTCTGACGAGCCCTAACAGCTTCAGTGTCATAAAGATGTGCTTTCGATAATTCTATATACCAATCACAAAATTCATTCCAGATAAATTCATAGATAGTACGTCCAGCTTCACCCAGTTCAAATTTTTCCAGATTATTGGTAACACCTTGCACAGTTTTAGCATAACGACTTAAAATCCATTGATCCGCCAATGTATAATCCGATTTTTCCGGTACAAAGCCCTTATCAAACCCTTCTAAATTCATCAGCATAAAACGAGAAGCGTTCCATAATTTATTGGCAAAATTTCGTGCTGACTCAACACGTTCCCAGTAAAAGCGCATATCATTGCCCGGTGTGTTGCCCGTAATGAGCATAAAACGCAATGTATCCGCACCGTATTTATCAATTACTTCAACCGGATCAATACCATTACCCAATGATTTACTCATTTTGCGCCCCTGCGAATCACGAACTAGCCCATGAATAAAAACATGTTTAAATGGAATATCCTTACCAAATTCCAGCCCCATCATAACCATACGTGCTACCCAGAAGAAAATAATATCATAGCCGGTAACTAAAACACTTGTAGGATAAAACTGTTTAAATTCAGCCGTTTCATCCGGCCATCCCATTGTTTCGAAAGGCCACAGACCTGAACTAAACCATGTATCAAGAACATCTTCATCTTGATGAATCTGCTGACTGCCGCATTTTGGACAAGTTGTCAGATCTTCACCTACAACACTTGTCTCTCCACAATCATCACAATACCAGGCCGGAATACGATGTCCCCACCAAAGTTGGCGTGAAATACACCAGTCACGGATATTTTCCAGCCAATTCGTATAAATTTTCGTAAATCGTTCCGGTACGAACTGGATTTCTCCACTTTTTACGGCTTCAATAGCCGGTTTCGCCAAAGATTCCATCTTCACGAACCACTGTTTCGAGACAAGCGGTTCTACCGTAGTATGGCAGCGTGAGCAATGCCCGACCGCATGTTCATGGTCTTCAATTTTAATCAAATAACCCTGCTCTTTCAAATCAGCAATAAGTTGTTTACGGCACTCATATCGGTCCAGTCCAGCATATTTTCCCGTATTGTTTGCCATTGTAGCATCATTATTCAGCACAATAATCTGCTCCAAGCCGTGACGCTGTCCCATATCAAAATCGTTCGGGTCATGTGCTGGTGTAACCTTTACCGCACCAGTACCAAAAGCCGGATCTACATACTCATCCGCAAAAACAGGAATTTTTCTGCCTACAAGCGGTAAAATTAAAGTCTGACCAATTAGATGCTTATACCTATCATCCTCCGGATGTACAGCCACACCCGTATCACCAAACATAGTTTCCGGACGCGTTGTTGCAATCTGAACATACTCATCGGTACCTTCGACCTGATAGCGCAGATGATAGAAATGCCCGGCTTCTGTTTCATGATCTACTTCAATATCACTGAGTGCTGTACTGCAACGAGGACACCAATTCGTAATACGAGTTCCCTGATAAATCAAACCTTTATTATATAGACTGACAAATACTTCACGCACGGCTTTTGAACAACCTTCATCCATTGTAAAACGTTCCCGCTCCCAATCACACGAAGAACCCAAACTCCGCAGCTGCATCGTAATATGGCTGCCGAACTGGTTTTTCCAGTCCCATACTCGTTCCAAAAACTTTTCACGACCCAAATCATGACGACTTTTGCCTTCTTTACGAAGTGCCTCTTCCACCTTGGCCTGCGTTGCAATACCAGCATGGTCACACCCTGGCATCCAAAGTGTATTATACCCCTGCATTCGACGCCAGCGAATCAAAATATCCTGCAGCGTATTGTCCAAAGCATGCCCCATATGAAGCTGTCCTGTCACATTCGGTGGTGGAATAACGATGCTGTAAGGTTTTTTATCGGCTTCTACCTCCGCATGAAATAAGTTCTTTTCTTCCCAATATTTATACCATTTTTTCTCAAATGATTGTGGATCATAAACTTTTGGTATATTACTTTCTTCCATAAAAATAGTCCTCCCTAAAATAAAATACAAATAAAAAAATCCCCTCCATCCGCAAAGGACGAAAGAGACTACTCTCGTGGTACCACCTAAGTTTTTTTATAAAGCAAAGCCTCATAAAACTCAAATGCCATAACGCTGCATCTGCGGCTGCATCTACTTTAGTTCAATGCTGCGGCTCCAAAGCTACTTTCCATATTCTAAGCAGAGAAATCTTTCAGCCAAGGATTTCATCTCTAAACTGCCACCAAACATGTACTCTCTTTTTCATTGCCTGTAATCAGATATCTTACATTTTTTCACTTGCCTGCGAAAAAACTATAACTATTGAAAATATACTATCACATTTTAGATTCGATTGCAAATAAAAAACGATCGTAAATATATGTAAAAAAGCCTCTGTTTTCACAGAGACTTTTTTGTGTTCTATACAATTATTTTTCCGTTTACTTCATTAGCCTTGTTCTGCTTTAACAACCCCAGCGATACGGTGACAAATGACATCTAATTGCTGTTGATCAGCACCTTCTGCCATCACGCGAATCAAAGATTCCGTGCCGGATGGACGAACTAATATACGGCCGGTTTCACCAAGCTCATCATTTCCAGAAGCAATTGCTTTACAAATAGCTCCATTTTCTTCCCAGCCATCTTTTGTTGCCACACGAACATTCACCAACAGCTGCGGGTAGCTTGTCATCAGTTCAGAAAGTTCCGATGCTTTTTTACCACTGCGTTTAATTGAACAAAGCACCTGTATGCCAGTAATTAAACCATCACCAGTTGTACTAAACTCACTGAATATGATATGACCGGACTGTTCGCCACCCAGATTATATCCATGTTCCAGCATATTTTCCAGTACATAACGATCCCCAACTTTAGTCACTTCAACACGCCCACCCGCTGCTTTGACAGCCTGATGAAAACCGATGTTTGCCATAACCGTTGATACGACCGTATTATCTTTCAGACGTCCATTTTTCATCATTTCCAGTGCACACATAACTAAAATACGATCACCATCAATGATATTGCCCTTTTCATCAACGCATAAACAGCGATCCGCATCACCATCATGGGCGATCCCAAAATCAGCTTTATGCTCAAGTACAGCTTTTTGCAAAGTATCCAAATGCATAGAACCACAGCCTGCATTAATATTGACACCATTTGGTTTTGCATTCGTTACAATGACATCAGCCCCAAGACGTTTGAGTACCGTTGGCATAGATTCATAAGCGGCACCATTCGCGCAGTCTAAAACTACTTTCACGCCTACAAACGTATCATCCGCTGTACCTATAACAAAATTAATATAATCTTGCACTAAACCATGCCGATATTCAACCGTACCAATTTTATCACCAGTTGGTCTGAACAGCTGCTTGCCAGCTTCAATTTCATGTACATGTTCTTCCAGTTTATCTTCTACTTCATCCGGCAATTTGTAACCATTCCCGCCAAAAAACTTAATTCCATTATCCTGAAACGGATTATGTGAAGCTGAAATTACAATACCAGCCTGTGCCTTTAATTTTTTTGTTAAATAGGCAATTGCCGGTGTAGGAATAACCCCCGCTATAATTGCTTTCCCACCAGCTGAACAGATTCCTGCTGCAAGTGCCGATTCAAACATCTGCCCCGAAATACGAGTATCACGACCAATTAAAATCATCGGCTGCTCTGGCGTATCCTCACCAAAAAGTATCGTAGCAGATCTGCCTAATCGATAAGCAAGTTCCGGCGTAAGATCAATATTCGCCTCCCCGCGCACCCCATCTGTTCCAAAAAGTCTAGCCATGAATCATTCTCCCTTCATCTCTTACCAATATCTATAAATTTTTTATTTCATACTATAAAAATAATCAGATTTTATGCTTTGTAAATTCGCATAAACGCAAAAGCTGTATTCATACCATCAATTGCCGCACTCATGATACCGCCAGCATAGCCAGCACCTTCACCCATCGGATATAACCCCTTGGTGTTGATTGATACAAGATCATCCCTATTGCGAATAATTCGACACGGTGCAGAGGAACGCGTTTCTATCCCCGTCATCACAGCTCCCGGATCATCAAACCCTCTTATTTTACTGCCAAAATAAGGCAGTGCATGCTGCAAGGTATCCGTTACAAAAGCAGGTAGACATTCCCTTAAATCAACAGGTTTTACCCCAGGCCTGTACGTAGGTCTTGTCAAAAACTCCATAGAACCCTTCGTCCCTGCCAGAAAATCCCCTACCGTTTGCACTGGTGCTTTATAATTACTGCCCGCACAAGTAAAGGCAAGTTTTTCATACCTACGCTGGAATTCAATACCAGCCAACGCCTGCGTGCCAAAATCATCCGGTGTAACCGTAACCAGCAAAGCACTGTTAGCGATACCTGAGGCACGCTGATAATTGCTCATGCCATTCGTCACAACTTGATTTGCTTCCGATGCTGCAGCTACGACCTGACCACCAGGACACATACAAAAAGAATAAGCTCCGCGTCCTGTCTGTTGATCCTGGAATGTTACCGCATACTCGGCTACCGCAAGCCTTGGGTCCCCTGAATCATTACTATACTGAGCCTGATCAATTGTTGCCTGTGGATGTTCAATACGAACCCCAATTGCAAAAGCTTTTGCCTCCATGGCTACTTGCTTATCATGAAGCATCGTATACGTATCTCTGGCACTATGACCAATTCCCAATAAAGCTGCATTGCAAAGAATCTTTTGTTCATTATTTACCATAACATATTTTAGCTGTTCAGCTTCGATGCCAATATCTGTTACCAACGATTCAAACTTTACCATACCGCCCAGCGCAATAATTTCTTGACGAATATTTTTTACAATGGTTTTTAATAAATCAGTACCAATATGCGGTTTTTGTAAATAAAGAATTTCTTTCGGTGCTCCGGCATCAACAAACATTTTTAATACATCCATCATTTTACGATCATTAATGCGTGTCGTCAACTTGCCATCCGAAAAAGTACCCGCACCACCTTCGCCAAACTGTACATTTGAACTTTCATTCAATTCACCACTCTGCCAAAAATGCTGAATATCACGACTTCGGTTGTCAACATCACGACCTCGTTCCAAAACCAAAGGTCGGTAGCCATGTCTGGCAAGCGTCAAAGCCGCAAACATACCAGCGGGTCCAAAACCAATAATCAGCGGTCTACTGCCAAGAATTTGACTGCCATATTCTATGGTCTCACCTACCGGATGTTTAGCAGTCATTACATTTTTGTCCCCACGCAGTCTCGCCAAAACTTTTTTTTCTGGCATGGATACTTTAACATCGACTATATAGACAAAACAAATCGGTGCATTTTTATAACGTCTCGCATCAACAGCCTTACGAACAATTACCACCTCAAGCACAGCTTGGGGTGGTAATTGTAACCGTTTTGCTGCAAGGTCGGTTAATGGAGATTCATCCTCAAAAGGTACATGAAAATTAATAATACGTAACACGTATCGTACCCTCCTTATTCCATTACTTTTTTTCTGCAACATCAATAGTAACAGTTATTGTATCATTTGTCACTGTAATTCCTGCTGGTAAAACCAATTTTACATTTTTTTTGACTGGTTTTACGATATCCACTAAAGATATTTTCTCTGTTTCAATAAAATCAATTGGGTCAAGAAGCTTCTGATCACCTGTAATCTCAATCTTTGCTGGATCAAATTTCATTCCATTTAAAACATAATTAGCTGATAAATCCGAACCAAGAACAGGTTTAACGCCAACCATTTTTTTAGCCAGTCCCTTGACAATAGCAACCGCCACATCCACAGACTGGGGCATAATCTTTACACCTTCAACTTCCTTGCCATCGGCATTAACAGCGGTCCGATACATTCACATTCGCAACAACACGTGTCACTGTATCAATAGCGCTGCTTGATCCCTCAATTGTAACACTCTGAACCGACGGCAGTACCTTCCCTACTGTCGCACCTGCCTCAGGTGCTCCCGTAACAGTCAGTTCAACCGCAATTTGCTTTTGTATTATTTTGTCAATCGAAAAAGAAATGGTCTCTGGCGATGTTTCCAGCAGTTCAAAGCCCGGTGGTAATACCGACTGGATCTTCACCGCGTGTCTGCCTTCCGTGATACCTTTTAAATCAACATAAGCTTTCAGATCTGAAGCAGAAGTTGTTGCAAACAAGGAACGTGCTCCACGAACTTTCACGGTCACAGTATCCACATTACGACTTATTTTGTAGCCATCTGGTGCATTTACTATATCAACCGGAATCGAAAAGCTGCTATCCATGGATGGATTTTGATCACTCATAACAAAAAACCACAAAACTATAGCAACAAGCAAAGCGATAATTTTTGCTGGTAAATTCTTTTGAACAAGATTTATCATTTTCCATGCCTCCAGTTCGCAAAAACGCCTTTAAGCGTGGTTGGCTGCGGTGCAAATAAAGGCTGCAGGCTCTGCTTTAATTTTTCAGAATCCAA
>Ga0302280_1002914_pt1 | contig 12718 bp, 10 predicted proteins | sample III_Fen_E1_1_FD_198771 | JGI IMG/M metagenome (GOLD analysis project Ga0302280, IMG submission 198771) | Peat permafrost microbial communities from Stordalen Mire near Abisko, Sweden - III_Fen_E1_1 | ecosystem: Environmental > Terrestrial > Soil > Wetlands > Permafrost | place: Sweden: Abisko...
TAAAATAACTTTAGAATCTACACCATATATTTTTGCAATACCATACAAACTTTGTGCATGGGCTACTTTATGGAGGTAATATTTAGTGCCATTAATGGTAGTAATATTGGTGCTTTTTGCAGGGGTTGTTGTTTGTGCATGTATGCTGCCCACAAACAAAAAACAAAGAACAAAAAATGACAGATGCAATAAGCTCTTAGTGCAATTAGATACGGTTACTTTCATATAATTTATGAGGACGATTGTTATAATTTAATTATTTTGTGCTCCCTGATGAATCCAGTTTCTGATTTTATCCATCTCGCAGGTACTAAGTGCTGCATTTCCTGCAATAGGCATTACATAAGGGGTGCCATGAGCAATACAAGACCAAGCTATAGAATTGGTTGTATCATGTTTAAAGTTTGGGTATAAACCAGCCCATGTAGAGTAATCGGGGTTTAACCCACTTGCTCCCGAACCATGACAGGCAGAAGATGTACCACACTTAGCACCTATAATTGGTTTAATATCTATGCTGTAAGACATAAGTGTTCCGTTACCAACTACGGTATCTGGGCGATATACATTTAATCCGGTAGTTGTGTTTAAAATAGAATCTGCCACCACCGTGCAAGTTGTTGTACTTGTTGAGCTTGACCCCACAGTATGTATAGTATCCCAATTTCTCCAATAGCAAGAAGTAAGTATGATGCCTAACACTACTACAATTGCTAAAGCTGTTTTCGTTGTTTTCATGTAACTAAGTTATTAAATAAAAATGCTTTATGTTGCAAAGATGCTTTTTTTACTGAAAAAGATGCCTGATTAATTTATCATTATTTTTTGTTCGCTACTCTGTTCACCATTTAAACTAAGTTTTAGCATATACAATCCTTTGGCAAGCCCCGAAGGTAAATGGGTGTTAGTGTTTTGCATACCAACCTCTTGTGTTTCGTTTAATAAATCAGCTACCAAATCTCCGTTCAGGTTATATAACTTAACTGACACAGTTCCGCGTTCTTTCAAGCTATAAGATATACGGATATTATCACTTGCCGGATTTGGAAACACCGTTAAATTAACAACATTGCTTTGATGCATTTCTATGCCTGCACCTGATGAAGCAGCTGTTAGAGTATAAGAAAATACACCTGATACTTGGTCTCCACTGGTAGCACCATTATGATTACATCCATTAACGTCTGCATATATAAAACCCGTTCCGCTGGCAGGTGCCGTCCATTTAAAACTCCAAGGCGTAGTTGAAACAGCATTATGAGAGGCGCAACTTGGATAAATACCCGAAGGGGCATATATTCTGCAATTGCTGGATACGGCAGTACCCCATGTTCCAAAATTAGCAGTAGAAGTCGAACTTTGAGAATTAATAATTTCACAATTAAATCCATAAACAGCATAATTGCCTATCGGACTTACTGTAATGGTATAGGTTGTACTTGCAGAGTATGTTAAATTAGTTCCACTACCTCCAAAAGCAGGAGAGGCTGATAAAGATAGCGTTGGCACACCCGATGCACCTCCATTATGGCATGCAGAGCATTGACCACCTGTACCCGGCCCCCCATCAATCGGAGAACCCGTCCAACTATATGTCCCCGCACTTTCAATTACAGTAGCAGCTGATAAAAATATAATAATTGCTCCGCTAATAAGGGGTAAAAAGACCTTCCTATGCATACTGTGTTATTTAAAGAGTGGCAAATGTATTACGAAATTCTAAATTAAAACTGAAGATTTTAAGGTTTATATGAGTCTTAACAGTACCGTAATATTAAAAATCCCACATAAGTGTGGGATTTTTAACCTAATCAAAAAGTAAGTTCTTACTTAGAAACAATAATCATTTTAACCGAAACAACATTTTTATCATTTAATATTTTAACAAAATAAGTTCCTTTAGAAACATCTGCTAAATCTACTTGCATAGCATCTCCGTCTGTGCTTTTTTGAGCAACTAATCTGCCGGATACATCATATAGTTCGGCTGTTTTAGTACCCGATAACAAACCTAAATTAATAGTTAAGAAATCACTAGCAGGGTTAGGGAAAATATTGATTTGATTAGCTATATTGTAATTAGCAATACCGGTACAGTTATTAACATGAACCACAGCTGTAGCAGCTTTAGAACAACCACTGGTTGTGCCGGTAACGGTATAAGTAGTAGTTGAGGTTGGAGAAACAGAAATATTTGCAGTAGTTGCCCCTGTATTCCAAGAATAAGTAGTTGCTCCGCTAGCAGAAATAGAACCAGAACTACCACTACAAACAGTAGCTGAAGTAGCCGTAACACTTGGTAAAGCATTTACAGTAATTACATGAGAAATAGGTGCACTACTTCCACCTGCATTAGTAGCCACTAAAGTAACTGTTTTGCTTCCGGCAGTAGCATAAGAAACAGTAGGGTTTTGAGATGCAGATGATGGAGGTGTACCACCCGTCATAGTCCAAGCCCAAGAAGTAGGTGTGTTAGTAGAATTATCAGTAAGCGTTATGCTTTGCCCAACACAAGCCGAAGAACTTGATGAAGTAAATGCAGCAACCGGCACAGGAGTTGTAGCAGCAGGCGTTAATACATAGGCTATATTCATTACTTTATCTCCACTGGTACTTCCATTGTTATTAACTCCATTAATGGCAGCATACAAATAAGCTGTTCCGCTAGCAGGTGCAACCCACTTAAAGGTAGCGGTTGTTGCCGTTGCAATAGTTGCATTGTGGGTAATGTTGGTAGGTCCCGTTCCATTAAGTTTACAATTAGTAGAAATGGCGGTCATGGTTCCTGCATTAGTTGTACCCGATGCGCTATTTGTATTCATTATTTCCACATCAAAGCCCCAATCTGGGTATCCGCTTTCTTTTACCGTAATGGTATACGTTGTGTTTGGTACATAAGTTAGATTGGTTCCGCTACCACCAAAAGCAGGGCTTGCTGTTACCGAACCCGTAGTGGTTGCACTACCACCGCTATGGCAACTGTTGCAAGTAGCCCCATCAGAAGGAGAATTGGTATAATAAGCTATACCACTGCTGTTTACAACAGTAAACCCTGAACCAATAATAACACCCACACCAATAATTCCTGATAAAATAAATGATTTTCTCATGTTGTTTAATTTAAGATTCTATTTGTTTTTTAAATCGGCACAAATTTACTACTGGATTCTATAGCAAAACTGAAGATTTCACAGGAAAACATCAATAAGATTGGGACGAATGGTAGTTTTTAACAAAAAAGCAATGACTAATCGGCCTCAAACCTTTGCGTTATTAAAAGCAATTAAGTTGTTTTTGGCATAAACAGCGGCTATTTTGATAGTAGCCATGTTGTTTTTGGCAGTAGCCGCATTGATTTTGATAGTAGCCGAGTTGTTTTTCGAAGTAGCGGAGTTGATTTAGGAAATAGCCAAGTTGTTTACCAAAATAGCCGAGATAAATTTGAAAGTAGCCGAGTTGTTTTTTGAAGTGGCCAAGTTGAATTGAAGAGTAGCTGGGTTGTTTTCCGAAATAGCCGAAATGAATTAGGGAATAGCCGAGTTGTTTTGCAAAGTAGCCGCATTGAATTTGAAAGTAGCGGAGTTGACTATCGAAATAGCGGAGTTGACTGTGAAAATAGCGAAGTTGTTTATTGAAATAGCCAACTTTCCATTAAAAAATAGTTTAATACGTTTAAAAATGAGACTATTGTTTGGCTAAAAAACTGAACCGTGTTTACGCACCAAGGGCATCCTTATCAGGGATGCCCTTGTGTGTAGATAAAGAGTTGATAGCTCTTATGCAGTAGGTAAAGTACCTGCTGTGCTGTGTGTTCCGCCTCCGCCTAAGTTGCGCCCGCCGGCACCAACTTTTAGCGGAAACCACGGACTCCAGTTGTAGGTTTTCTTTTTGGTATCTACCTTTTTGCTTCTAAAGTACCAGGTATCGCCATAAGTGAGGCCGCTTACGCTGGTTATAGAAGTATCCGTAGAGGGTAAGTTTATGGTAGTTACCATATCCTTACTCATTTCCCATTCAGTATGCCCACCACCATCTGCTGTTATTATAACTTTGCCGGGTATTTGTGTGTTGTAAGCTTCGTTCTTTCTTTTCTCTGTTCCGTGCTTAGCTGCCACAAATAATCCTGCACTCTCTATAATAGTTACCGCAATAGTTGGGTTAGCATCTGCCTTGGCTTGCACCATAGGCACTATGTAACTCAAATCCTGCTTTACGATTTTAAACGCTGCGTTGCGCAAACCTACCGCACCCGGGGTGCGGGCTTCGGCAGCCGCTGCTTCATCTAAAAACGTGGTAACATCAGCATTAAATTGGGTTTCAGTTAGTGTGCCTGCTGTCCATCCGGTAGTGAAGTATGTGTTAGTTGTCAACTTCAACCTAATGTCCTGCACACGTAGCATCCTGTCGCCCCATTTAGAAGGCATTTTTATAACCGCCTTCTCGGTTAGAGTTGTGTTGCTCATGTTATTTAGGATTTCCTGATTAAACAATAGTGGCGGTTTCCTTATTCATTGAAGCGTGAAACGAGCCGCCAAGCAAAGCCTGTATTAAACGGGCACATCCTGTACCGGTTCAACCTTGTTGTATGGTATGCTTTGGTGGCATTGTTTTAAGTTTAGTACTATAAAAGTATAGCAAAAAAGGATTACAAATGAAAGAACTTTTTAAACGGTAGCTTTTTTTCGATAAGCGGTTAGTTTTAACAAAAAACAGGCGATTTTTTATAAAAACTACTTTATACTATAAAGGCTCTTGGTGTTTTTTGCTTTAATTTTGCAGAGAAAAATTTATTTTATAGGCACTACGTTTTATTTAAATAAAACATCCTTCTGAAGTAAAACTGAAGTTCAAAAAAATAAATACTGCTGCCCAATAGCCAACATCACCCAAAATGTTTTTACTTTGGTGTTTGCTATGAATACCACCATTTTAGTTGTCGAAGACGAAAAACCTCTCAGTGAAGACATCACCCAATACCTTACTAAAAGCGGCATTACCTGCACACAGGCTTATACCTACAACAGTGCTGTTACTAAATTAGGTTCGGCTGCCTTTGATTGTTTGGTTATCGATATTGGTTTGCCCGATGGTTCAGGTATCGATTTAATAAACTACGTAAAAAGAAAAAAATACGAATCGGGTTTAATCATTATCTCAGCCCGCAACTCGTTAGAAGATAAGTTAGAAGGTTTTGAAACAGGTGCCGACGATTTTCTCGTAAAACCTTTTCACCTCTCCGAACTAAATGCCAGAATCAACGCCTTTGTCAGAAGAAAAAAATTCGATAACCAGGAAGTTTTAGAATTCAACGAAATTAGTATTCAACTGCAAAGCAAAACTGTTTTTGTAAACGGAAAGAAAATCAGCCTCACTAAAAAAGAAATGGATCTTTTGATTTATTTTATCTCCAACACAAATAAATTAATTACCAAAGATGCTATTGCCTACAACCTCTGGAAAAACAATGCCGACCTTGCCATATCAAGCGAAATCATTTATACACACATAAAAAACCTGCGCAAAAAATTAGTAGAAAATGGTGCTAAAGATTACGTGCAGGCTGTATATGGTGTAGGGTATAAATTTGGAGAGTAAATGAAACTTTTATATAAAAACATATTAATCAATGCTCTAGCATCACTCCTCATTATATTTGTGGGAGGTGTAATTACCTACTTCTTTATCGTACATAAAATACAACAAGAATCTCACGAACATTTAATAGGCGAGAAACAAGTTGTAGAAAAACAATTACAGCAAGGCATTTCACCCGATTTTTTTAAAAACAACATCGGCGATGAAATCATCTTCAAACAAATTACAGCACTCTCCGGTAGAAAACCATTCTTCAAAACCATCGAAGAAAACGAAGAATATGAAGAAGTAAACGAACAATTAGAGAAAACAAACAACGATGTATTCAACACACAAGCTATCGTGTTCGAGTACGCCGCTAAGGATAAAGATTATCAGGTAACCATCATCAAATCTTCTGATAATGACGAAGAATTAGGCGATAACATTTCACAAGCCGTAACCATCTCTGCCGGCTTAATGATTATAGCCATCGTTTTAGTAAACACATTTATTTATAAAAGAATTTGGAGGCCATTTTATCGTACCTTAAAAGAACTAAAAAACTTTACTATTTCTAAACACCAAGCCATTAAAATCTCTAAAACAAACACTACCGAGTTTAACCAGCTAAACAATGCCATTACCCTAATGGCCGAAAAAATTTCACACGATTATCTTTCTCTAAAAGAGTTTACCGAAAATGCTTCACACGAAATACAAACCCCTTTAGCCATTATCAATTCTAAAATAGAAATGTGCCTGCAGGATAAACAACTAGGCTCCGAACAGGCTACATTATTGATAGAAGCAAGCCACGCCGTAAATAATTTAGTTAATCTAAACAAAGGCTTAATTACCCTTACCAAATTAGATAACAACCAAATTGATTTGCCAAGTGATGTAAACGTAAATGATAAAATTCATAAACGTCTTAATTTGTTTGAAGAGTTTATTCAGGAAAAAGACATCGATGTGAATTTAAAAATAGATAAAAGCATTACCATAAAAATCAATCCTGCCTTAGCCGGAATACTATTTGATAATCTCATAAAAAATGCTGTTAAACACAATATAGATACTGGAGGAAAGATTGATATTGAAGTAACTAAAGAATGTATCAAAATTGCCAATACAGGTATCGAGCCTAAAGTAAGTACCGATAAGTTTTTCGAACGCTTTTATAAAGATAGCAAGCAAGAGTCTTTGGGTTTAGGCTTAGCCATTGTAAAAAAGATATGCGATATATACGGCTTTAAAATTTCTTATAATTATACCGAAGGGCTTCATATTATTATCTTGCATATACTTTAAATGATTTTTATTCCGGTACGTTTTATCCCCCTTATTCTTCTTTTATCTTGCATTGATAACATCATAGCTCAAACAAGTTTTCAAAAAACATTCGGCGGAATTTATGATGACCATTGTTTCTCCGTTAATCCAATAACTGATAAAGGTTTTATTCTTGCAGGATACACCAATAGTTATGGCGCAGGTGCAAATGATTTTTACCTTATTAAAACAGATTCTGTTGGTAATACTATTTGGACTAAAACATATGGAGGTACAGGAGATGATGAGGCTTATGCTGCACAACAAACAACCGATGGAGGATATATTGTTGCAGGATATTCAAATAGCTTCGCTACTTTTTATGATGCCTATCTAATTAAAACAAATGCATTAGGCGATACCCTTTGGACTAAAACCTATGGCAGTAACAAAGATGATTATATAAATTCCATTCAGCAAACAACCGATGGAGGTTTTATTTTAGCAGGCTACACTACTGGTTTTATTTCGGGTGCTGATTCTGGTAGTATCTATCTAATTAAGACAGATGCCAACGGAAATCTCTCTTGGTCAAAAGCCTTAGGCGGTACTAACGGATATAATGACGGGTATAGAGTGAGGCAAACTACCGATAAAGGATATATAATAACCGGTTATACCAATGGTTTCGGAGAACCCAACGGAGATGCCTTTTTATGTAAAACAGATTCTATGGGAACTGTTTCCTGGACAAAAACATACGGCAGTTCAGGTGTTGATTGGGGTAACTCCGTAAAACAAACTCCGGATGGGGGCTATATCATTGTGGGTTCATCAAGCTTTGATAGTACCAACTTAATAGATGTGTATTTAATTAGAACAAATACTATAGGCGATACCCTATGGACTAAAACCTATGGTGGCTTAGGGTATGATTATGGACAATCAGTTGAACAAACTACCGATGGAGGCTATATCATTACAGGCTATACTAATGGGTGCGATACGTGTAATTACAATGTTTATCTTATCAAAACAGATGCCAACGGTAATTTAATCTGGTCTAACACAAACGGTGGGGTAGAGGATGACGAAGGAAATGCTGTTCATCAAACATCTGATGGAGGTTACTTAGTAGGTGGGTTTAGTAATAGTTTCAGCTCAGGTGATGATGATTTTTACATGATAAAAACAGATGCTAATGGAAACTCTTGTAACCAAACAAACGCTACCAACATAATGAAATCTCCTCATACAATACAAACAACACAAACCATGCAACTGTATACGGCAAACACAATTATGCATAGTGCAGCCACCCAAGTAGATACAGGTAATACAACAACAGTTATTTGTTATCCCACAGGCATTAAATCCTTCCATCAAAACCAAGTTTCCATTAATGTATTTCCTAATCCAACTACGGGACTCTTTTCACTACAACTAAACCCTTCAACCGAAAACAATATTGCGGTTACCATAACAAATAATTTAGGAGAAACTGTTTATAATACTGCCATTCAATCGTCTAAAGAAATTAATCTGCAAAACCTTGCAAGTGGAATCTATGTTATACGGGTGCAGTTTTCCTGCGGAATATGTTCTCAAAAAATCACCCTTATTAAATAAGCTGTCGTTTAATAAATCAGTTTTTATACAGAATTACCTTATATATTTACAGTCACAAAAATTGAGTTCAATATGAAAAAAGTAATTTTATTATTAACGGGTGTTGTAATTACGACTATTGCTCAGGCACAAATTTATACAGGTAAAACTTGCATAACACATTTCTTTTCCAAAACATCCATGAAAGATATAGAAGCTACAAGTAATACAGCCAAACCTGTTTTAGATGCTGCTTCCGGTGCTTTTCAAATGCGTGTACAAAACACCTCTTTCAAATTTGAGTCTTCTTTTATGCAAGAGCATTTTAATGAAAATTACATGGAATCGGAGAAATATCCATACGATACCTTTAAAGGAAAAATAAACGAGAAAGTAGATTATACCAAAGATGGTGAATACAAAGTAACTTGTACGGGCACAATGGATATGCACGGAGTTACCCAACAAATTACTACTTCAGGAACCGTAACAGTTAAAGGAAGTCAGGTAACCGTTTATTCAAAGTTTAAAGTAAAACCGGCTGATTATAAAATTAAGGTACCTTCTCTTTATGTAAAAGAAATTGCCGAAGAAATTGAGGTGGATATTACCACAGTGATGGAACCTTACGTTAAAAAATAATGCTGTGCAGATAAAGCCTAAACTTTATCTTTGCATATGCAAGAAAGTATCTTAATTTTAGATTTCGGTTCTCAGTTCACACAGCTTATAGCCCGCCGTGTAAGAGAACTTAATGTGTACTGCGAAATTCATCCGTACAACAAAATCCCTCAAATAACCAAAGACTTTAAAGGAGTTATCCTCTCCGGAAGTCCTCATAGCATTCGCGAGGCCGATGCTCCCAAAGCTGACCTAACAAATGGAATACCGTTCATGTAATATTTCTTAAACGTTAATAATTGTGTAGATTTAAAAGGTAAATTTCTTAAGTTTGAATATTATTTTGTATTCATATCACTTTCTTTGTTGTACTCATTAATATTTTATTTATCCAGTCGTTAGAAGCAAGCACTACTTCAAGACCTTCTATAGACAGTATAGTGTTTACTTTAATTTTTTTCTCTTATAAAAACAGGCGCAAAATTTAACATAGAGTTTATCTCAGGTTAAAAAAGATGAAAAAAGGGCATTAGTTACTAACCCCTATTGGTATTCTGCACTTTGATTTTATTGGGAAAATCTTCCGTCGTAGGGTACAGTATATTATGCCTAAATAAACTTACAGCTTTAGAATACGAGTTGTAAAACTCTCTTGGTTCGTCTGTATATGTAATATATATGTCCCTTGTTCTAAGTTAACAGTTTTATTGATTGTATTTGTAATAATATATTCTTCGGTACTCAATGATCTGCCCGTTAAATCATACCAAGTCATGGTAGCTATTTGTCCAATCATGTTGGCAGGAAATTGTATGGTGATTGTATTCTGAACAGGATTATTTGTTTTTATAAGAGTTTGTACATTCGTTGTTTTATTAATTGAACTTACTGGATTAGCAGGCCCTGTTCCGGTAGTATTATAGGTAACACCAAGCTCAACCATAACAGGATATTTGTCAGACAAATTAAAAATGGCGTTTAACACGTTTTGCGGAGCTGAAGTATTTATGCCATGTGTGGTACTATCATTTACTGAAATGTTTAAACGATCATCATTATTACCAATGGTTGTGTATGAATGAGGTATATATTTAATGTAATCAAAATTATTTGTTAACCAACCTGATAAAAGTATATGAATAAACCAATCGCCAAGACCACCACTTGTTCCACAACTATTTGGAACTGTAGCTGATGCTCTGGTTGTTGTATTAAGATAGGCCTGACAACTAGAACATCCGTTCCATGCCAAAGGGTAATTAAAAACATGGTCTATACCAAATGGTGGGTCATAAAATAAAAAACTGGTATCAGTAGTGGTGGTGTACATTTCGTAACCTGCTTCTGTACTTGTATGTGTATTAAAATCACCCATACTGATTAAATTAGGTAGGTGATAAAATATGTTTTTTAAATTATGTATAACAAGAGTATCCTGTTGATTACGACTTGCTATATTATTGGATGTTGAACCTGAAACTGTATGATTTAATACAAAATACAAAAAGGTGGTGTCATGCGTAGTTCTAAGATTAGGATCTTTGTAATATAATTTATACAAATCAAAATCTTCTTGGATATCACATAAGTTTTTAACTGATACAAAACCTAACTTATTTTGGTTGTAAAATAATACATCCATGTCGTTGTCATTACCATTAGCAAAGTCGGTTAACGTACAATAAGCATATCTGCCCGGATAAGCAGCATCAAGGGCATAGTTAACTACAGAATCGGCAAAACCTACCGGTGATATACCGTTTCCATCAGAAGCACTAAGTTTAATTACCTGCATTTTAACTAATCCTAATACATCGGGATTAGCATATTGCACGATAGTTTTAAGTTTAGAATGAAGGTATCCGTTTGATCCCTGGCAACCATCTCCATAATGCAATACATTATAAGCTATTACTCTTAGCGTATCGTTTTGCGAAAAACAATTCTTAGTAAAGGGCATTAATGAAATTAAGGCGATTAATATTTTTTTTTTCATTTTAACTGATATAAGTTCATATTGAAATTATTGAGGTGCAAAAGTAATTTTCCTTTTTATAATAAGATTGACTTAACAATTCCTTAACATAGAATTAATATTGGCTTAACATTGCATCCTATTCAAGAGTAAGAATAACAAGAGTATCGCTCCTTTTGACTTTATAATTCCTTAACACAAACTTAACATTGAGGTGAATTACTTAACATAAAGATAATATTCATATAACATAGCCTTAACATGTATAATGCAAATTTGCGCTGCATAAAACAAAACTATGTTATCAGGTAAATTAAGGGCAATAAAACCAATTCGCTTGGTAACGAAGTATGGGCTAAAACTTATGGCGGACAAAAACAAGACCAAGCCTATGATGTGCAACAAACAACGGATGGAGGTTATGTTGTGGCAGGATACTCAAGAAGCTTTGATGCCAGTGCCAATTATCAGGCTTATTTGGTTAAAACAAATTCGGTTGGAGATACCCTTTGGACAAGAACATACGGAGGTGCCAAAGATGATTATGTAAACTCGGTACAGCAAACAAAAGATGGAGGTTATATTTTATCAGGTTATTCAACCAGTTTTATTTCGGGTGCAGACTCGGGCAGTATTTATTTAATTAAAACAAATGCAAACGGAAACCTTCTTTGGTCGAAAGCTTTAGGAGGCACCAATCAATATAACGATGGTTATAGCGTAAGACAAACTTTTGATAAAGGATATATAGTTACAGGCTATTCCAACGGTTTTGGAGACTTGAACGGAGATGCGTATTTATTTAAAACAGATTCTTCGGGTAATGTGTTGTGGACAAAAACATATAGCAGTCCGGGTATAGATTGGGGCAACTCAGTAAAACAAACCAGCGATAGCGGTTATGTTGTAGCGGGTACATCAAGTTTTGACAGTCTTACTTTAACGGATGTTTACTTAATTAAAACAAATGGATTGGGTGATACACTTTGGACTAAAACCTATGGTGGCCCGGGTTATGATTACGGACAGGATGTGCAACAAACAACCGATGGAGGTTACATTATTACGGGCTATACCAATAGTTGCGATACCTGCAACAACAGTGTTTATCTGATAAAGACGGATGCTAATGGTAATTTACTTTGGTCTAATACAAATGGTGGCATTGGCGATGATGAAGGCAATTATGTTGTTCAAACGGCTGATGGCGGTTATGCAGTAGGTGGGTTTACCAATAGTTTTGGTGCGGGGGATTATGATTTTTATTTGATAAGAACAGATGCGAATGGTAACTCCTGCAATCAGGTAAATTCTACCAACCCGATGAAAACCCCTAACACCATACAAGCTACCCAAACCATACAACTATATACTGCCAATACTATTATGCACCTTGTTCCCACCCAAGTAGATTCAGGTAATACTACTACAGCGGTTTGTTATCCGGCGGGTATTAAATCTTTCTCCGAAAATCAACCCTCAGTTAATATATTCCCTAATCCAAACAACGGACTCTTTACGCTACAAATAAATACAACCGAAGAGAATGTAATGGTATCTATTGAAAACAATTTGGGTGAAACAGTTTATACATGCACAGTAAATTCTTCGAAAGAAATTAATTTACAAAACCTTTCAAACGGAATCTATTTTGTGAGAACGCAA
>Ga0302280_1002916_pt1 | contig 12710 bp, 9 predicted proteins | sample III_Fen_E1_1_FD_198771 | JGI IMG/M metagenome (GOLD analysis project Ga0302280, IMG submission 198771) | Peat permafrost microbial communities from Stordalen Mire near Abisko, Sweden - III_Fen_E1_1 | ecosystem: Environmental > Terrestrial > Soil > Wetlands > Permafrost | place: Sweden: Abisko...
TATGTTGAGGTTTTCGCGCTGCACGGCATTTTCAATATCCATAAAACCGATACCCGCACCGGTCATTTTATATAGGTCAACGTTTATTTGTATCTCACGATCAACACCCCCTACAATATCCACCCGGGTGATTTCCTTCATGCTTTCAATGCGGTCCTTCAGCTCCTTAGCATATTTCTTTATTTGGTCGAGGGGAAAATCACCCGCCAGGTTGATGTTCATGATGGGCTGCTCATTAATGTCCATCTCCTGTATCTGCGGATCGTTTTTCATGTCGTTCGGCAGGTCCTTCTTTCCCTTTGCCACGGCATCTGTTACGCGCTGCTTGCATACAGTAGGGTCAAGGTCAGTACCAAATTCCACGGTAATAAGTGAAACGTCGGATAAGGAGTTACTCGTTACTTTCTTCACTCCATTTAGCCCCTTTACCTGTTTTTCGATGGGCTTGGTGATGAGCGTTTCAATATCTGCAGGGGTAGCACCTGGATAAATGGTGGATACGAAAATGGTAGGCACTACAACATCGGGGAATAGTTCCTTGGGTAGGTTCTGGTAGGTAGTGAACCCGGCAAATACGATCAGAACGATGAAGACATAAATGCTGGTGGCATTATTAATGCACCAACTGGTAAACTTGAGTTCCTTTAACCGTTCTGTATTCATACTATCTGAGTGAAATTTTAGATTTTAAATTTTAGAAGTTCGATTGAGATACAGTTTCATTAGACTTGACCGTTTTAATTGATTTTGTGAAAATTGCAATCAATTGATTGGCCTCATCCATTAAATCTTTTAACTTTTCCTTAGGCAGGTTTCCGACTCAACGATTAACTCCATCCAATTCAAAGTTTCATCAGCTTCTTCTAATACAACCTGTAGTTTATAAAGAAAATCCTTTTTTGATTTCGCCCTGCAAGCAGCCCGGTAATTAGAACTCACCGAAGTGCCTGACCTAAAAATTTGCTTACCAAACTCATATCCCCCCGTTGTTTTCGGTAAACTTTCAACCACTTTTATTATTCTAAGTGCAAAACTCTTCGTCCGTTCTTTTAATTCTTTTTCCTGCATTAACCGGATTTAAATTTTACTTCTAAAATCTAAAATCTGAAATACTAAAAATCTATTTTTTGTCCGTCTACCACTTCACTGTATCCAAAGGTGATAATGTTATCGCCTTCGTTTAGTCCGCTATTCACCACCGTTAATCCGTTGTATTCAGGACCGGGTGTAATAACTTTTTTGACTGCCATTTTCATCCCGTTATTTGTTTCGGCCACCAACACATAACTACCATTAATGGATTTTTGAACCACATTCGAGGGTACAACCAACACATTTTTAAGTATCTCGTCATTAATCTTGAGTTGAGCCAGCATATTGGCCGCGAATTGATTCAAGTCGTTGTTTAATTTTACTTCCACCCCGAACGTGCGTGAGCGGGGATCAATGGTGCGGGAAACAAAACTGATGGTAGCGTCAATCGTTTTATTGATATCAGGGAACTCTATTTGCACGTGGTCGCCTTCCTTCACCTTCCCAAAATCGCTATCGGCCAGTTTTGCCTTTACCTTAAGGTTTTTGTCGTTGATGATGCGTATACCCGGCATAGCCTGGCTAGGGGCTGCCATATCGCCCACTCGTAAATTTACCTGGTCAACTACGCCATCAATAGGAGAAATTATTTTGGTCATCTCTAATTGTCTTTTCAAGGCATCCAGCCCTTTTTCGGAGGCTTCCATATTTGCTTTAGCCTGTAGATATTGAATTTCACTTCCTATTTTTTGGTCCCAGAGGGCCTTTTGTTTTTCATAAGCCGTTTTTGCCAAATCCACCTGTACCTGGTTGGAGTTTATCTGATCTTGAACAACTGCTGTGTTTTCGGTAGTGCCTAACAATTGACCTTTTGTTACCCGGTCACCCACTTTTACATTTACTGAATTTACAAGGCCTGGTTGCTGGTTAAGGGCTGTAACATTCTGTTCCGCATCCACGTTGCCCTGTACTTCGATATAGTGTTTAAAGTCTTGCTTTTTCAGTTCAGTTACCTGAACCAATTTCGACTTCTGTACTATTTTGTACGAAGTATCCATGCTGGCTATCTCCTTTTCCAGCTCATCTATCTTACCGGTCAGGTTTTTCAATGTGCCTTTGTCTTCTGCCAACTCCTTCTTCTTTGCTTCCAGGTCTTTCTTCTCTGTTTCGCGGCAGGCGGTAAGCAGTAAGATGGCGGTAAGTAATACGGTGATCTGAAACTTCATTTTATAATGTTTGGTTTTTGCAATTTATTTTACTCCCATCGCCTTATCCAGGTCTGCCTTAGCGTTTAGCAGGTTGGTTAAGCTTTGTACATGCTTTAATAAGTTGGTGGTGTAATCCTGCTCTGATTGTTCGAGTTCGAAACTAGATCCAACTCCGTTTGTAAATTTAACCTGGTTGCGGTCATATATTTTTTTACTGAGGTCTAACGAACGTTGGCTGATGGCCTCATCCGCTATGGCTGAATTAAGTGTGGACTGTGCTACCTGGAATTGAAGTTGCGATGCGTTTTTAAAATCATCCAGCTGATTTACCGCTTTATCCATCTCAACTTTTGCCTGCTTTATCTGGGCATTTTTTAAACCCGAATCGAAGATCGGTACCTTTATACTAAAACCTACGAGGCCTTGCTGATACCAGGAGCTGATCTTAGTAGTAATACCATTTTCGGTAATAGTTTGTGCATGGAATATACCGCTAAACGTAGTGCTTTGCGAGTTTTCGCTATAATTCAAAAAGGCATTTATGTAGGGATAATATCCGGCCTTATCGCGCGCCATATCGTACTTGTGTAATTTTACGGATGTAGTTAGCAATTGAAATTCCGGACGCATCGATGGATCGAATTTATTTTCCAAAACAATGCCAGCATTTGCTTTTAAGTCGGCCAGCTTATCACGCAAAATAATTTCATCGCTCAACTTTAAGCCCATCTGGTATTTTAAATTGGCAACCGCTACATCAGCCATCCGGTTCTGTATGTTTATCTGGCTTTCCAGCGTGGCCTTTGCCAACTCCAACCGGTTCACATCCAATTCTTCCGTTAAACCCTGTTCAAAAACCTTCCTGGTATCATCCAATAATTTATCGACCGCCTTCATATTGTCCTGCAGCAGGCTTTTTGCCTCTTGTGCCGCCTCGGCCTGATAATAGGCTTTGGTTACGGTGTTTTTAATGTCCTGGTCGGTCGTTTCGGTAGTAAGCCTGCTGGTTAGTAGAAGGTCTTTGGTAGCTTTAACGCCTATAAAATACCGGGCATCAAATACCAATTGGGATAACCCTACACCCGCAGTAACCGTATTCGGTAACACAAACGAAATGTTTTCAAAACCAGCGAAGGCGTTATCTATTAAACCAGGTAGTTTTGAATCTAAAGTTCCAAACTCATTAATTACATTGTTTATAGAAGTAGCGGCGCTGCCCGATGAAAAATCCTGGCTGAATGCAGGTACGATTGGCACTTTGAAATAGTAATTATAATCCAGGTTGCCGTTTATTTGGGGCATGCCGGTGGTCAGTATCTCCCAGTTTTTGGCTTTGGCTTTGACTTCATCGAGTTTCGCATTTTTAATGTTATAGTTATTCTGCAATGCAAAATCAACCGCTTCCTTCAGCGTATATGCCTTAACGCTGGTTTCCTGTGCCGGAAGCATAAGCATAGCGAGAGCGGTAAGAGTGGTGAAAAGAAAGATCTTCTTCATCAAATTTGTTTTATCAGACGTTCAGTTTCTGAATAAATTGTGTTGTTCGACATATTCGAGGCCCTTCGGGGTTACCACTCCACGCAAATGATATTTCAGAAACTCCTTGTAAATATCAATGAATACATATTTTTTCGAGGGGAATAAGCGTTGGTCAATTAACAGATCAACGGCGCCAATAAAGATTTTAGAAATGATATCAGGATCAAAATCGTTCCGGTAATATCCTTCCTTAGCTCCGCCCTTTAGGTTATCGGATATAAGCGACAATGTGTATTTATAACGGTATTCATTATACACGTCCCATGTTTCAGGATAATACTTTTGTATATCCAGCAGCACATAGGCATCGAACTCGCGCACCTGGTTAAAAAAATAAGCTATCATCTTTATCATTCCATCAACGGCGTTTTCAGATTGTGTCACTATTTTTTTCAGTTGAGCCTGGTCACCCTCCAGGTAAAACTGCATGGCCATTTTTACCAGGTCAGCCTTATTTTCAACAAACCGGTAAATGGTTTTTTTGCTCATGGATAACTCTTTGGCAATATCATCCATGGTCAGGGTTTTTACACCATGCTTTTTGAACAGTTCTGCCGACCGGTTAAGTAATAATACTTGTTGTGCGTTTTCCATGTGAGCGGCGCAAATGTAGAATATAAATGGAATGGAAACAAAAAAAGAGGTTAAAGTTTCCACAGTAAAAGGCCGGTTGTACATTAAGTGGCCAGTGTTATTTCACAGGGAAAGCAAGTAATTATTGGTGATAAATGAAAATTAGTAAACCGAAGTTGACTTTATTAAGTTATGTTAAAAAAACAAAGCGGTTTTATAGTTCCTTCCGCAACCGTGCCACCGGAATGTTGAGTTGTTCACGGTATTTAGCTACCGTGCGGCGGGCTACATTATAGCCGCGTTGGTTAAGGATTTCAGTAAGGCGTTGGTCGCTAATAGGGTCGACTTTATCTTCGGCACCTATCAGGTCGCTTAATATGCGCTTTACTTCGCGGGTCGAAACTTCTTCACCCGAATCGGTAGAGAGCGATTCGCTGAAAAAATATTTTAAGGGAATGGTTCCAAATTCGGTTTGTACATACTTGCTATTCACCACCCGCGAAATGGTGGATATATCCAAACCGGTACGGTCGGCAACATCCTTTAATATCATGGGTTTCATCAGGGTTTCATCGCCTGTGCTCAGGTAGTCTTTTTGTAACTCCAAAATGGTTTGCATGGTAAGCAGCATGGTATCATACCGTGAGCGGATAGCATCAACAAACCATTTAGCCGAATCAATTTTCTGCTTTACAAAAAAGATAGCTTCTTTATCGTTTTTGGTTTTGTTCTTGGTTTTGGAATAGTGCTGCATCATCTCCCTAAAATGCTTGCTGATGCGCAGTTCGGGAGTGTTGCGCGAACTTAAGCTCAACTGTAGTTCGCCGTTGGTATTGGTAAGGATAAAGTCGGGGATAATGGTCAGTTGCGGCTCGTTGGTATTACCGGTGTAAGCGCTACCCGGTTTGGGGTTCAGCTTTACAATTTCATCAATTATTTTGCGCAACCTTTCCGGTTCAATACCGAGTATTTCCTGCAGGCGGGTGTAATGCTTCTTTGCAAAAAGATCGAAATTTTTTTGGAGTATCAAGATAGCCATTTCTGTATAAGCGTTTGGCTCTTCCCTTCGCTTTAATTGTAGTAGCAGGCATTCCTCGAGGGTGCGGGCGCCTGTGCCAGCGGGATCCAGCTTCTGTACCTCATGCAGGATCTGGTTCAACTCTTCCTCGTCGGTATTTATGTTTTGGCGGAAGGCCAGGTCGTCAATAATGGCGTTCATTTCGCGGCGCAAGTATCCATCATCGTCTAAGCTACCAATCAAATGAAGGGCTATTTGCTGCTGGCGTTCATCAAGGTCCAACATACCCACTTGCGAGGCGAGGTATTCATGGAAAGAGGAAGAAACAGCTACCGGAACGCTCTTTTTATCATTTTCGGGGTCGTGAAATTCGCTGGGGTCCTCGGTTTTGTAATCCGATACTCCTTCATCGTCCTCATCATAATAATCGCTCATGTCCACATCATCCTCCACCTTAACATCTTCTTCCGGGGCTTCCTTTTCAATTTCGCCATCTGCTTCTACTACTTCCGGTTCACTTTCGGGTGCGGTATCCTCCTGAATTTCGGGTGCTTCGTCCTCTTCTCCTTCCCCCTCTTCCAGGGCTGGATTGCTTTCCATTTCCTCCTTGATACGCTGTTCCAGGTTGGCAGTAGGTATCATCAACAGCTTCATTAATTGAATCTGCTGTGGGGAGAGCTTTAAGGATAGTTTTTGTTGTAATCGCTGCCTGAGCATGCTGCAAGTTTAAAGAAATCGCTGCAAGTTACAGCATGTTTTATGCGATTTTTGCAGCAAAGATTATACCAAAATTTTTCACTAAACTTCTTTTCCTATATTCGCAATCCCCGGATGTCCTATATATAAGGTCTATTTGCAGGGATGGAATTTGTCATGTTTTTATAAAATGTTTATGGCTTACATTAAGGAATTATCAAAGTTTGAAGGAGCGGAAGTAGAGCTAAAGGGCTGGAACGCTCAGAAGCGCGACAGTAAAGGTATTGTATTTATGACTTTGCGCGATGGTACTGGTTTTGTTCAATGTGTTATTGACCTGAATGCTGTGGGTAATGATTCATTTGAGGCGGCTAAATCCTTACCGCAGGAAAGTTCGCTGATTGTAAAAGGCAAAGTAGTAAAAGACGAAAGGCAGTTTGGCGGCTACGAAGTACATGCTACCTCGCTGCAAGTTATTGCGAGGGCGGAAGACTATCCGATCACTCCAAAGGAACACGGCGTTGACTTTTTGATGGATAACCGTCACTTGTGGCTACGCGCCAAAAGGCAGTGGGCTATTATGCGGGTGCGGAACGAAATTATATTTTCCATCCACCGGTTTTTCCAGGAACGTGGTTTTGTGCAAATGGATGCGCCGATATTTACCGGCAACGCTTGTGAAGGCACTTCCACGCTTTTTGAAACTGACTATTTTGGCGAGCCTGCTTACCTGTCTCAGTCAGGTCAGCTATATGGCGAGGCGATGGCGATGGCTCAAGGGCTTATCTACACATTTGGGCCCACCTTTAGGGCAGAGAAATCAAAAACACGCAGGCACCTTACTGAGTTTTGGATGATAGAACCCGAAATGGCCTTCTATGATCTGAAAATGGATATGGACCTGATAGAGGATTTTATTCGTTCAGTTGTTATCAGTGTGTTGGATAATTGCAAAACTGAATTAGCAGTATTAGAGCGCGACACATCCTACTTGGAAAAAGTTCGCGAACCCTTTATTCGCATGAAGTATGAAGATGCTGTAAGTATCATAAAGGGAGAGAAGGAAGTGAACGGTAAAACCTCACTGCAAATGTTGGAGGAAGAGGAAAACGGTTTGAAGTTGAGCATTAGCAATTTGCAAAAGGAAATAGGTGAGCGGGAAGCGAAAATTAATTCTGGCGAATTGAAGAAAGGCGAGATAAATTTCAACCGCTCGAAAATTGACCAGATAAAGAACGAAATAAAGGACATACAGGAAAAGCTGGACAACATACCCCAATGGTTAGACAGTGCCCGCAACTTTGAGCGCGGAAATGATTTTGGCGGTAGCGATGAAACAGTACTTACCAAAATGATGGGCCAACCTGTGATGGTATACAACTGGCCGCAAGCGGTGAAGGCCTTTTATATGAAGGAAGATGAAGGCGATAAGGGTTACGCAAAGGGTGTTGACCTGTTAGCACCCGAAGGTTATGGTGAAGTAGTAGGCGGCGGTGAACGCGAAACTGATATTGAAAAACTGAAACGGAAAATTGTTGAGCACCAACTACCTATGAGCGCCTTTGAATGGTATCTTGACCTTCGCAAGTATGGCAATGTGCCACATGCGGGTTTTGGTTTGGGGCTGGAACGCTTAGTAGTATGGACCTGCGGCTTGCAGCATATACGCGAGGCAATTCCATTCCCCCGTTCGTACGGAAGGCTAATGCCATAAATAAAGCAGCGGCGCCATGAAATTGGCGCCGCTGCTCTTTATACAATCAGCAATCTTATTTGCAATAAACTTTAAGGGCAAATTACTTATTCGATACCTTCAGGTAATTATCGAGCGCCACGACAATGGTGGGTGCTTTTTCAAGCGGCGCCATAATGTGTAGTTTCAAATTATTATTCAAAATGGCATCCGCCGTATTTTTTCCGTAAGCTGCTATCTTCAGGTTCTCCTGTTTAAACTTCGGGAAGTTATGAAGCAATGAATGAACGCCGGTAGGGCTGAACAACATCAGCAGGTCGAACTGGTGCATATCCACCGCCTTTAAATTGTTGGGCAGGGTACGGTACATTACGCCTTCCACGTAATTGAAGTTGTTCGCATGCATAAAGGCGGGTATCTCATCCTTTTTGGTTTCGGCGCAGATATATAAGAACTTAGTGGCATCGCGGTGCTTGATCAAAAGCGTGCGCAACTCCTTATTATTATTCATATCGCCGAAAAACACTTTGCGCTTTCTGTATTGGGTATATTTCTGCAAGTACAAGGCAATGGCTTCGGAGGTACAGAAGAACTTCGTTTCCTGGCTCATCTTTACACGCAGCTCATCGCATATCCTGAAAAAATGGTCAATGGCGTTACGACTAGTGAAGATGATGCCACTGTAATCGTTCAGTATAATGCGTTGCTTTCTGAAATCCTTTCCGGGTACCCCTTCCACCAGGATGAAGGGGATGAAGGTGAATTTGAGTTTATACTTTGTGGCCAGGTCGAAGTAGGGGCTCTTGGGGCCTTCGGGTTGTTGCTGGGCTACTAAAATGGTTTTGATGCGGGTGGGGGTGTCCTTTGAGATAAGTTCGGCATAGTTCTTTTCGGGGCGTTGGGGGATGATGATCTCGGGCTTGGCTGGCTTGGACAAAAAAGAAGTAGCACTCTTAGCAGGTGATGTCGCATCAGCCTTTTTCTTGAGAGTGCTACTACTGTTGAATGTTTTGCCGTCTTTCTTCTGCTTCTTGATTTTCGAAGCGGAATCCTTTACGGCGCCTTTTGAAAAAGTAATCGGTTTAATTACTTTTTTTTTCCGCCTTTCTTAGCTGCCTTCTTGGCTGCTTTCTTCTTGGCGGCTTTCTTTTTTGTTGCCATGGTTAGGTAATTGTTTTGGTTAACAATTTGAACAGTAGAAATATCGATGATATCTCCACAACACAAACGTAAATAAAAAAATGATACACACTTCTATACAATAATTTGTATGCTGTGGATAACCCCCGCCAAATGGCCAACAGCAGCAACACCACAAAAATAACGACCGTGCATGCAAAGATAAAATCCAAATAACGAACCGGTGCGGTATAAAGTATAAATAGTGCGGGAAGCAGCGTCAGTCCTAATAGTTTGCACACCATCACGAAGTTAAAGATGTATTCATCGCACTCATCCTGCATTTCGAAAACAAGGCCGATGGTTTTTATTATCATGATCTTACCTAGATAAAAAAATGTGAATAAAAAAATGAGAAGCAGGGTGGAAGAAATTCCTTCAACCGGTGAAACGTGAAGATAATGGAACATGATGAACTGCACATACAAGCTGATCGTGATCACAAAGTTGAAGTGAAGCACCGCAGATGAGAAGGTAATTTCACCGCGTTGCATCCGGAATATCTGTTGCGCTAAATTCTGATTGATCAATGATTGGAACAACTCGTCGAAGTCCTTGCTGAACGCTACCTTGAGATATGTAATAATGATGAAGAGTAACAAAAGGATGATGAACACCATCGTATTCCGTCGGGTAGATATCATTTGCTCTACATCGCTTACCAGCGTTTTGTTGCCATCACTCCAGGTCGTGGAAGTGTTGTTTGTAACGGGGATGATGTGAGTAGCCAAAGTATCGCCGGCAATTTTTTGATGGATGGTTGCCGTGTCTGGAATTTTAAACGCGTTATTGTTATCCGCTGCCTGCAAACAAGTGCCAGCGAGCATAGCGAACAAGGTAATAAGGAGAAAACAAACAATGTCCTTCACTAAAAATAATTTATGTAGCCAAAGTGAATCTTAGCAGAGTTAAACGTAATGGGATTTCCCTCCTGGGTACCCATGGCATAGGTGATTCCAAAAATTCCGGCCTTGGTTTCAATGGCGGCGCCTACTCCAAATCCATACGGCACGTCTATCGGGCTTCGGCCAGCTATTGCATTTTGAACTACTGCGGCATTAAAGAATGCATTAAAGAATGAATTCTTCGATAAGATGAATCTGTACTCCAGGTTACCCATAGCGTAATAAGGCGTAAATATCGATTGATCATCGAATCCCCGCAAGGAATTTATTCCACCTAAACGGTATTCTTCATTTTGATAGACTGTTTTACTACCCAGGTACTTTCCGTCGAACGATGTTTTAATGGTATGCCGGGCCGCTAAGCGCCAATATTTATCAATGCTTAAGCCTATGTGGAACTCAAATGCGTTTAACTTGACAGTATCATATAGAAAGGCATACGTACCACCGGTTTCCGGGTCGTTCAGGTTCAGGATGGTACTATTCTTTTTAATGGTACGCACACCTGCTGAGCCCCCAACGGTAAACGTGTACCCCGAAGTAGGATTGAACTTGTAGTCTAACTTCTCTACAAAATATTCCAGGGCAAATTCATTGGTGCTCAGGTCGATGTTGGGCGGTAAGGTGTTGTACTGCAGAATGTAACTGGTGTCTACGTTGGTGATGATACTAATGGTTTGTTTGAGCGATGCCTTAAGGTAACTAGTACCCGAGATCTGGTATTGTATACCGTAATCGCCATTGATGTTCACGTATGACGTATCACGTTTGTAAAGCGAGAAGCTTGCATTGATACCTACCGGCAAGCCGAGAAGATAAGGATAAATGAACTTTACATCCAGCGATTGGGTTTGCGGCTGCAGCTTTTGCCACTGTAATGAAAACGACTCGCCCATACCAAACGGACTGGTAAAGCTAATATGGGCATCGCCCGTTACCAATAGCTTTTGACCGGATGAACCGGGCAGAAAGCCAACAAGGCCATCGAACTGGCTGGCCTTTTTATCCTTTAAAAACAAAGTTGGTATGGCCTTGCCGTTTCGGAATATGATCTTATCGGGCTGCAGCACATCAACGCTCGGCAGGTTTTTTAAGCGCTGGGTTATCTTATCAATGGTTGATTCATTGTAGGGCCTGCCCGGCTTTATGCCCAGGTAATTTTTCAGGAAGGCCCTCTTGGTTCGCGTTTTGCCCAAAAGCTTCAGGGTGTCATAGCGTATCAGTTCATTCTTTTCTACATAGATCTTTGCGGTTATCACATCCTTGCCTTCCGTAATGCTATCCAGCCTGACGCTGGCAAAGGGGAACCCCGAATTTTCGTAGGCATGTAGCAAGTTATTTTTAGCAACTTGTACCTGGCCTATATCTATTGGTTGTCCGTCGTACAGTACATTTTTCAGCCCTGCATCAGTTATCCGCTTGTCATCTGCATTTCCGTTAGCCAGTATTACATGCGCAAATTTTTCACCTACATATATATAGGCGGTGGTGTGTAATGAATCAGCGCGTAAGCTATCTACGGAAGAAGCAAGGAATCCATCCGTTTGGAGCTTATCGATCAGGTTTTTAATTTCAGTCCTGGCCTGTACCGAATCCTGTGGATGATTATTGTAGGCATATTTTTTCTGTTGGAAAAAGGAAGCGGGCCGGTCGGATGCGTTCACCTGCAATACATGCTTACCCTGTCCGAAGGAAGACTTCAGAAAAACGCACAACATAATAATAAGGGCAACCCGCATTTTTACAAACGACTAAGATAACGATAAAGCTAATTTTGTATTTTGAATCACTGATTTAATAATGGCCGGCATATACGTACATGTACCTTTTTGTAAGCAGGCTTGCATATACTGCAACTTCTACTTTTCTACCTCGTTGGCTAATAAGCAGAAGTATATCGGAGCCTTGTTAAGGGAAATTGAACTGAGCAAGGATTACCTGGGCGGCGACAAAATTGAAACCATCTATCTAGGCGGGGGTACCCCATCGCTGCTTTCGAAAAATGAAATACGGGAAATAGTAAGCAAGCTGAGCAAGCAATATGATTTGAGCAACTTAAAGGAGTTCACCATTGAAGCTAATCCGGACGACTTAACAAAAGAGAAGATAAGGGACTTTAAAGAATTAAAGGAAGTGGGATTCAATCGCTTCTCGATTGGGGTTCAATCATTTTTTGATGATGACTTGCGATACATGGGCCGGGCTCATAATGCTGATGAGGCGCTTGCGTCTATTAAAAGGGTGCAGGATGCGGGATTTGAAAATATGACCATCGACCTGATCTACGGCACCCCAACCATGAATGATGAAAAGTGGAGGGGGAACTTAGAGGCAGCCTTTGCGCTGGATGTTCCCCATATCTCGTCTTATGCTTTAACAGTTGAATCAAAAACGACGCTGGATAAGAAAATCAGGAAGGGAGAACTGACCCCGGTAGATGAAGAGCAATCAGCTAATCAGTTCAAAATACTGATGAGTGAAATGAAGAAGGCGGGATATGAGCAATACGAGATTTCCAACTTTGCGAAACCGGGTAAGTATGCGGTGCATAACACTAATTACTGGTTTGGGAAGAAATATTTGGGTTTGGGGTCCTCGGCTCATTCATTTAATGGTGTGGGCCGAAGATGGAATGTAGCTAACAACGTCAATTACATTAATGAGATTGACAAAGGCAACATACCTTATGAAGAAGAGATACTGACTGATGCACAAAAAGTAAACGAAAAGATAATGACCTCGCTGCGGACGATGTGGGGATTGAATATTGCAGATTGCGGATTGCAGATTGCGGATTTGAAAAACAGCCTTCAGGAAATTGATGGTTCATTGTATGTTTTGAATGATGGAATAATGAGGCTTACCGA
>Ga0302280_1002917_pt1 | contig 12708 bp, 8 predicted proteins | sample III_Fen_E1_1_FD_198771 | JGI IMG/M metagenome (GOLD analysis project Ga0302280, IMG submission 198771) | Peat permafrost microbial communities from Stordalen Mire near Abisko, Sweden - III_Fen_E1_1 | ecosystem: Environmental > Terrestrial > Soil > Wetlands > Permafrost | place: Sweden: Abisko...
ATAAGAAAAATAAATAATAAAAATTTTATTGTGGTGATAAAAAATAAAAAATTCAATATATATTTTATCACAATTTTTACATATTATATCAACTTCTTATGTGTGCTAATTATACAAAAAATAAAAAATAGCTTTCTATATCATTTTTTTATATTCATTGTAAAAATTTTAATAAAAACTGTCCAAAGTGTCCAGAAAAAATGATCATTTTTGAAAATACATAAGGAATTTTATTGTTCTCGAGGAGGTTTCAAAAATGATGATTTTTTCTGGACACTTTGGACAGTTTTTATTAAATTTTTTATAATGAATATAAAAAGTACATATGGGTATAAAAAATAATCCAGTATTTAATTAGTGCCAATAAGAACAATCAATAATAAAAAATTATTGTGATAAGTACCAAATGATAAATCCAAAACATACTTATCACAATTTTTACATATTATACCCACTTATGTGCACTAATTATGCCCTAAACCAATTAGTCATCTATATCACTTTTCAATCAGTACATAATTAGTGAAAATAAGAAAAATAAATAATAAAAAGAAGCAAGATTTAAGAATTTGGTGGAATTATTAAAGGAAAAATGTGATATTTGAAGAGTTATATTTGTTTACATAAAAAAAGTTGAAAAAGTAACATATTGAAGTCTCCATATAGAGTTATATTATATCAAAATTCTTACAAATAACAAATAACAATAAATAAGAATAAATCAAACAATGAAGCAATTTTTAAAAAAGAACAAGAGAGAAGTATCAAAGGGAAAGATAATAGACCAAGATGATCCAATGAACAAGAAGATGAAGAATTATGAGAACAAGAATAAGAGAATTGTGAAAACATTGAACAAGACAAGAAATGAGAAACATGAATCAAAGCCAATGATTAAGAGAGAATCAGAAGAACATGTATTATTGAGATTGTATGGTGACAAGATAAGTAAATATATACATACAAAGAATCAAAGAAAGGAGATGTTAGAGATATTTCAGAAAGTAAATAAATCATTTAGGGATGAACCGTATAAAAACAGGAAGATTAAGGAGATAATTGATTGTATTGAGGATCAGGGAGTGTATTGTGGGAAGTGTCATGAGGAACATATGAGAGATTTAAGCAATGAATATGATTGTTTGGATATACACGATGATGGTTTTGCATGTGACATGTGTTTAGAGGATCATTTCAAGAACAAAAAGAAAGATGATAGATGTATGTATTGTGAGAGAGAGTTGAAGAGATTTGAGTTAAAGTGGGCAAGAGAGAGAAGTGATAGGGAATTTGAGAGAAATATGCAAAAACAAAAAAAAGAAAGAAGTGAGAGAGAACAGGAGATTCAGGAGATTTATGAAGATTTAATGAGAGAGGAAGAAAGATTGAGACCAATGATGGAATGGGAACATGCACAGGAGATTGAGGGAACTGAAAATGAGATTGATGAATTGAAGGAGCAGATAGATACATCAAAAGATAAAGTTGAAAAAGATGAATTGAAGCAAAAATTGGAAGTTAAGATGAAGAAATTGGACAGATTAACTGGAAAATCAAAGAATAAAGATTTTGATTGGGATGATACATATGATTTTTGATGATTTTGATGATTCCAATGGTATGTTGAACTTATTGGTTTAACTTCACTGTGATTGATAGAATTGATTTATTTATTTAAGAGATAAATATACAAATAATTTTTTTATGTATTATGAAAAGATAAAAAGTTGAAAAAGTAACTAATTGAAGTCTTCACATAGTATTATATTATATTAAGAATTTTTGGACAATAAAAGATGAAACAATTTTCAAAGAGCAAGAGACAAGATGAATTTACAAATAGTGCAAAGAAACCAAAACATGAAAAAAAAATATTAGACGAGTGTGAGATATTGGAACATTATATGAGTGATATATATGGTTATAAACATGAAGAGAAGCAGAGAAAAGAGATGTTAGAGATATTTCAGGATGCCAATAAATCATTTAGGGATCAACAATACAATGATAATAAGATAAGAGAGATAATAAATTGTATTGATGATCAAGGAGTGCATTGTGTAAAGTGTCATGAAGAGCATGTGATCAACAAGAATATGGATGAGAGATGTATGTATTATGAGAGGGAGTTTAAAAAGAAGAGTGATGATGAGAAAAAGAAGATAGTTGATGAAGATTTCAAGGAAAAAATTAAGGAATTAATATTGATATGTGAGTGGAAGAAGGAGAATGAGATTGATAGATTGGAATTTGATATAGAAGATTTGAAATTTGATATTTTAGTATCACACGATCCATATATATCATATGAATTGGTATCAAAATTGAAATTATTGGAGATAAGATTGAGGGATTTGAAGGAACCTTCAAAAAAAGATGATTATAAATGGGATGAGACATATGATCAATATGATCATTCATTTGATGATTAAATTTGTTTATTTATTTGTGATGAATTAACAAATTATTTTTTATTGAAATTGTGTTTATTGTGTTTATTGTGTTTAATCACGCAAAGTGCCATGTAACAGCATCTAGCAAATTATCGAATACAAACTATAATAGTCATTTAAAATAACACTAATTAGTATAAATAAAAAGTAAAAACAATATGTAAAACTTGTGAAAGACATGTAAAATATAAATTTTAATGTATTTATCACAATTTATATATATTATAATAATATCTCATGAACAATAATTATGGCCAATTAAAAGTATAAGAGTAGACCATTTATAATGCTATATGAATTAGTATAAATAAGAAGTAAAAATAATATATAAAACTTGTGAAAGACATGTAAAGTATAAGAGTAAACCATTTCAAAAAAACATAAAAAAATCAATTATTTAGAGAATGTTGCATAATAAATTTAATAACAATCATACATATACCTTTAACAAAGAATTTATTAGATTTACCAACATGTCTACTTTTAGAGACAAGCAATAATATGACAATTTGTTTATTTAATATATTTTTAAGATCAGTACTAATGGGCCAACACTCATGAAGATAATAATTCCAATCAATATTTTTAAAATTAACAAATTGGCCAATATAATAATTATATTGTTTGCAATAGATTGAGAAATATTTGGCAGCCAAATTTAGATCAACACTAACACCAAATCCGGAAGAATACATAAGACCAATACAGAATGATGCTGTAGAATTATTTTTATTTAATGCCATATGAAATAATTGCAATGTTTTTTCATGATTAACAATGATACCATTTTTGATTTGAGTCATGTGTCCCAAGCTATCCATAATGTGATGATTATTTGTATTGATTGCCATTTCATAAAGTTTAAATGCAATATCAAAAGGTTTATTATAAAAACCTTTGGATTTGTAAATATCAGCAAGATCCCAACATGCTTTATAAAATCCTTTTTCAATTGCTTGTTCATATATTTCAATAGCATCATTGACATTTTTATCAAAAATCCTGCCATCTTTGTAGAGATTTGCTAGATTTTTTATGGAATTATAATTTCCCAACTCTCTGCCTTTTTGATACATTTCAATAGTTTTATGAATATTTATGTTTGAATAAATATTTCCCAGATGATTGAAAGAACAATGTATATTTTTTTCAGTGCCCAATTCAAAGTATTCAATCGCTCTATTAATATCAAATTGAAGATAATCACCATTTTTATACATTACACCCATATTATTAAAAACACAACCAATGATTTGCGATGAAGCAGTGTTTTTGGCAAGAATATATTTATAATATGTAAAAGCCTCATCATGTACATTATTAATATGACAATACAATGCATAATAATATAATATTTCATCACATTGATAAAAGTTTGCAACTTGATTATTAAAAAGTATATTATAAACAGTTTCAATATTTTCAGTGGATATTTTTATATAGATGATGGATCTATAATTACAATATGTTATGATTTTTTCTTCCATATTAATTTTATGACTAGATTATGAATAAGGATATGATAAGTATTATGATTTTCAATTTTTATGAATATGGCAAAGAACAAAAAAGTTGAAATATAAAGTCATTGCGTGCTCCATTAAAAAGCATCATTATCATTGATAATTATATAATAAAAATAGTAAATTATCAAAAAACATGTCAAAGAATCAAAAGAATTCAATTAGAAGAGAGGAAAAAAGATTAAAAAGATCATCAGATAAAGACCAAATCCAAGACAAAGATATTGAGAGAAGAATTAAGAAAGAGAATAAGAAGAAGAGAAATGTTATTTTGAAAAACAAGAGAATGGAGAAATCCGGATTAAAGACATCAAATTCAAAGTTTGAGTATCAAGCAAAAGCACAAGAATCAGTGTATTACAAGTTTTGGGAAGAGTTTCAAACCGAGATAGAGAATTATGGACATAAAATAGAAGAGAAGGATAAGATGTACAGAATATTGAGTTTGGCAAATATTAATTATTGGACTTTTAATGATTATTACAAAAAATTAACAAATTTGGAGAAACAGTATTACATGAACAAAAAGATATACAAGATGATAGAATGTATTTATGACAATGGTTATTGTGTGAAATGTCATAAGAATCACATAAAAAGTAACAAGATAGTTGATATGTGTCAAGAGTGTGAGATGATAAGATGGAGAAAAGAATTACATGATGATGAGATGAGAAAATTGAAGGAATCACACAATGAGCATTTTCCAAATATAGGTTTTGTGAAAGATTGTGAGAATTGTATTGAGATAAGAAAACATAATATTCACATATCCATGAATGAAGAAGAAAAAGATTGTGAAAAGAACAAGAAAGCATTTAATGATTATTACAACAATGAATTTATTGTGAATTTAACACATAGATTTTACAAGATACAAGTAAAATTGGATGAAAAAATAATAGAATGTGAGAACGATTATGATTTGGTATATTTTGATGATTTGGGTGAACAGAATGAGTGTGAGTTTGAGGATTTAGAAAAATTCAAGACAATAGAAGAGAATAAGAAAGATACAAGAAGAAAATTGATGATAGATTTGGAGAAGAAGATAAAAATATTGAGAAATGATGCAAATAGTAATAAGAATATGATAATAAGATTGGAGAGTGATGATGCATTTAAGAAATTATGTAAAAAGTATGAAAAAATAAAAGAAGATTTTAGACATTTAGTATTTTTGATAAAGAAAAAGAACAATGATAATGATTTAGATGATGATTATGATGATTTGGAAGAGAAAATAGAGGATGATGATTTGTGGAATTATCAAATGGAGAATGATTTTGAGGAGAATTACAGTGTGTGGGGAATTGGTGATTATGATGATTCATGTGAGAATTTTCACCAAGGCCAACTAGATAAAAGTTGTGATAATTATGATAATGAAAGTAACAATAGTTATGATGATTAATTTTTTTATGACAAAAATGTTTTTTAATGGTGTAATGAATTCATGAGAAATTTAGCAACAAGTAAACACAAACCTTTAACAAAGAAATTGCAGTTTTCATTTGAATTTCTATGTTTAGAGATTAACAACAACATAATAATTTGTTTATTAATTAATGATTTATTGCATGGCCAATATTTGTGCAGATAACAAGTCCAATCAAGAGTTTTAATGTCAATATTGATGATATCAAGATGTGTGAATGTTTTATTGCAATAATCAACATAATATTTAGCAGCCATATTAAGATCAATATTAACACCATATCCAAATTGATAAATAATGCCAATACATTTTGCAGCCATAGCATTATTTTTGCAAAGTGCTTTATGAAGCAATTTAAGTACTTTGTTATAATTTTCAGATGATGGTTCATTAATGAATATATCATGTGGATCCATTTTACCAATGGTATTCATGGCAGGGTGATTATTTGTATTAATAGCAATATCATATAGATCCATGATAGATAGATATGATTTATTATTGGGATAATGACCATTTATTTTATAGAATTGTACAAGTTTTAGCAAAGCATTTCTTTTTAATAATAATATATCTGTGGAATCACATTCTTTCATTTTGATAATTTTTTCAGCCAATTGGATGATATTATCAGAATATTTTTGGTTGGATTTATATAAAAAATACAATTCATCAAATGCAGATATATTTCCAAGTGCAATTGCTGTTTCATATATTTTTATTGTTTTATTGATGTCAGATCTATTATATATAGAAGCAAGATTGCAGTATGCTTGATGAATTCCATTTTCAATAGCATTTTCACATATTTTAATTGCTTTATCAACATTTTTTTCAATATATGTGCCATCTTTGTATATATCACTCAAATATTTTATAGATTTATAATTGCCCAATTCGCATCCTTTTTCAAGTAATTTAATTGCTTTATCTGTATCATGTTTACCATACAAATTCATTAGATATACATCAGCTAAATTTACATATGCATCATAAAATCCATTATTTATTGCTTCTTCATAGATTTCAATTACTTTATCAATATTTCTTGCAATATAGTCATCATTTTTATAAATATTGGCAAGACTTATTGCTGAACTGAAAGATTTCATTTTGATGGATTTATTGAATAATCTAACGGCTCTTGTTATATTAGGTTTAACATATGTCCAAGCAAGATTGTGAAATCCTAATTTAGGGTTATGTTTGATTGATAATTTATAGTATTTAATGGCCAATTTAGTATTTATAGGAACTCCATTTCCATGATCATATAAAATACCGAGATTATTACAGGTTGAGCCAATGATATGATTTTTTGTGAGATTTTTATTATTATTAATTATTTGTTGATAATAAATGAGTGCAATATTATATTTTGAGTCAATATGATTATATAATGCATAATAATATAAAAGTTCATAATGATCATCAAGAGATGGTATGTGGTATTGGAATAAGATATTATGAATAGTATTGATATGTTCATTTGATATATCAAAGTATGTAATTTCATGTTTATTGAAGAATTTAGCAATATCATTTTTGATATTCATTTGATGATTATTGATTTAACAATACATTATCAAGTATATCGATTTTCAATTTTTTGATTATAAATAAAATATTTATTCGCTGATGTCAGAGTAAAAAAGAGTATCATCAGATTCAGAATATTCAATGGCCATTGTATCATCCAACAAGATTTTCATGAGGAAATTAACAACGATTAAACAGATGCCATTGACAAAGAATTTAGAAAGTTTGTATTTATTTCTATTTTTGGAGATGAGTAATAACATGAAAATTTGATCATAAAGATTTTCTTTAATTTGTGGATTAATCGGCCAAAATTTATGTAATTGTTTGGTCCAGTTAATGTGTTGAAATTTGATGAGATCATGAATACTATTTTTTGCTCCTTCACAATGTATAGCATAATATTTGGCAGCCATATCAAGATTAACATTAACACCTAATCCCATTTCATACATAACACCAATACATTTTGGAGCCATAGTATTATTTTTATCAAGTGCCAAGTGAAATAATTTGAGCATTTTTTCGGGATTATTTTTGATGTAATTTGTACAATGATCATCAAGTCCCAAATTGCTCAATGAATTCATGACAGAATGATTATTCATGTGAATTGAAGTTTCGTAGAGTTCAATATAAGCATGTGGTGGTTTACTGCCAAAACGTTTTTTTACATATAATTGTGCAAGTTGAAAAAGTGCAAATTGGTTATTTTTTTTGATTTCATTTTCGCATAATTCAATTGCAGTATCAATATCATTATTAGTTTCGCATTTGTCAGTGATATATTCAAGAGCTCTTGTGCAACAATCAAATGTGGATAATTGATTATGGGACATTACTGATTTTTTGAACAATTCAATTGCTTTATTAGGATTATATTTACCATAATTAGTATATGCATATATGGACGCAAGATCCGAGTATGCTTTATGGAATCCATCATTGATTGCTTTTTCATATATATTTATCGTTTTATCAATATTTCTTGATATAATATTATTGTATAATTCATCAGTATTTTCAAGAATATGACCATCTCTATACAGATTAGCCAAAGTGCGTATGGAACTATAATTTCCCAATGTAATGGATTTTTCATAAAATTCGATTGCTTTAGGAACATTAAGATCAATATAAAGATCAGCAATATTATGAAATGTAATTTTAACATTATATTTAATTGCCAATTCATAATATTGGATTGCTATTTGTAAATTTTCTTCAACACTATAACCATTTCTATATAACAATCCAAGATTATTGAACGTGCAACCAATTAATAAATTTTCGTGTGATATTTCGGATGTAATATTTTTATTGATAATTGTTGTATAGTATATGAATGCTATATTATAGCATCTTTTAATGTGGTTATGTAATGCATAATAATATAATATTTCTATATGATCACAAAGAGATGCATTATATTCATTGAATAATATATCATGAACAGTATTGATATTTTCATTGGATATTTCAACATATATTGCATTTACATTATGTAGGAATTGTATGATTCGATCTTTGATATTCATTGATATATTTTGATGATAGAGAATATATGAATACTTAGTACTATTATTTTCAATTTTTTACAATATTATGCGAATGAAATGAGCTTAGTAAACAACATAAGCGAAACACTCTTTAGAGTGTTTTTTTAATTTTTTATAATAAATTAAACTGTTATAGCATTTTTCATGAGAAATTTAATAACCATATGACAGATGCCTTTAACAAAGAACCCTAAAGATTTACACAAATTTTTATTTTTGGAGATAAAAAGTAATATTGTAATTTGATTATCCAATATTAACTTATGTTTTGCGAAAACTGGCCAATGTTTATGAAGAAGTGTAGTCCAATCAACATTATTTTTAAAGTCAATAAATTCAATAAACTCACCCATATGTACATTTATTTTCATATTACAATGTGTGGCATAATATTTGGCAGCAGCATTAAGATCAATTGGGACACCACATCCATATTGATAAATAGCACCAATACATTTTGCAGCATCACCATTATTTTTATTAAGAGCCATATGAAATAATCCAAGTGCTTTTTGTGGATTTTTGGTGACATCGTCGGCTAATTGTTTCATATCACTTAATATATCCATGGCCTCATGATTATCCATATTAATTGCAGTTTCATATAATTCATAGATTACTTCTATTGCATTGGGTTTACTTTTAATATATCTATTTTTATATAAACATGCAAGTCTGTTCAATGCATGTTGATTATTATGTTCAATTTCATTTTTACACAATTCAATTGCAGCATCATCATTTTCATTTTCTATTATATAAAAATCAACAAGAAAATCCAAAGCATCATCACAGAAACTATATAAATATTTATGAGAATCAACTTGTATTTGATTTTTAGAGGCAATAGCTTTTTTGTACAATTCAATAGCCATACCATAATTATATTTACTATGATCTGGACATTGATATATTTCAGCAAGATCTTCATATGCTTCACAAAATCCATTTTCAATTGCTTGTTCATATATTTCAATTGTTTTATCAATATTTTTTTCAATTATACATTCAATTTCATCATTTTCAGATGTGCAAAGAAGTCCATTTTTGTGAAGATTAGCCAATGATTTTATTGAGACATAAGTACCTAATTCAGCTGATTTTTTATACAATTCAATAGCTTTTGGCGCATCAATATTAACACAAGCATCAGCAAGGTGATGTGATGCAGATCCAATATTATATTTGATTGCAGATTCAAAATATTCAATTGCTTTATTATTATTTTTGATAACTCCATCTCCATAATAGAACAGCAATCCAAGGTTATCAAGTGTGCAACCAATAAGATAATTAGATGCAGTTTTTAGTTCGATAATTTTAAGATAAAATTTGTGTGCAATTTCAAACATTTCTGTGACATGATTATACAATGCGTAATAGTATAGTATTTCATTATGATCATCAAGAGAAGCATGATATTGATTGAATATTATATTATGGATTGTATTGATATTTTCATTGGATATTTCAACACTGAAGACATTTTTTTTGTAAAAGAAATTGATGATTTTATTTTTATGTTCATCATTAACATTTGACATATTTGATGTGTATATATATTGATTAAAATATAAAGAGGATATTAAGCATTATGATTTTCAATTTTTTGATAAATTAAATTAGATTGTTATTCAATCAATTTTTGACTGAAAGGACATTTATCATTGTGCCATTCATTAAAAATTTAACAACAATCAAGCACAAACCTTTGACAAAGAAATTAGAATATTTACCAAATTTTCTATTTTTTGATATTAACAGTAATGTGATTATTTGTTTATTGAAGAAAACAATATTATCAACATGCCAAAATTTATGTAAATAACATGTCCAATCAACAGTATTAAGATCAATAAAATGTGTGATATCTTTATTATAGAAATTGCAATGAATAGCATAATATTTAGCAGCAATATCAAGATCAGAACAGACACCATATCCATGATGATAAAAAATGGCAATATTTTTTGCAGCCATATCATTATTTATATTGAAAGCTTGATGAAACAATTTGAGCGCTTTATTATAATTTTTTGGATGAGAATTTCCAAGAAGAAAGTTTAAGTTTAACATATTCATAACTTTATGATTTTCCATGTTTAATGCAATTTCATAAAGATCAAGAGTTCTATCAACTGTTTTTTTGAAAGGAATATCAGTTTCATATAATCGTGCAAAACTATCTAATGCATCATAATTACTTGTGGCATAAATTTTGCATAATTTAATTGCAGTGTCAGCATTATTTTCAATAAAATATATATTAAAAAGAGGATAATAAGCATCAATTTGTCCAACCATTATTGCATTTTCATATAATTCAATTGCCTTATCTATATTTTGTTTGCCATATTTATTGAAATTATATATTGAAGCTAGGCGCAAATATATTTTATGAATTCCATTTTTGATTGCTTGTTCATATATATGAATTACTTTATCAATATTTCGTGGAACACCATCACCATTTATGTACATTTCAGCCAATGACAAAACAGCATTATAATCATCCAATTCAATTGCTTTTTCATATAATTCAATTGCTTTATTGATATTATATTTACCAAGAAAATTACATTTATATATATTGGCAAGATCAGAATATGCTTCAACAAATCCATTTTTAATGGCTTCTTCATAAATTTCAATTGTCCTATGAATATTTTTTATGACATGGTCACCATTTCTATATATGGTTGCCAAATAATTGATTGAGTTATAAAATCCAAATTCAATTGATTTTTTGTATAATTCAATTGCCTTATTAATATTTTGTTTTTTATATTCATTAACAAGATATATGTGTGCAAGTTCATAATATGCTTCATTGTGTCCAATTGTGATAGCTTTTTCATAAAGTTCAATTGCCTTATCAACATTTTGTTTATTACATGTATACATGGCCGCCAAATTCATGATTGATTTGCATGAACCCAATTCAATTGATTTGTTGTACATTTCGATACTTTTGTTGTTATTAATGGATTTGTATGCATTGGCAAGATTATACATTCCCACTCTAATATTATATTCAACAGATAATTCCAAATATTTGATGGCACAATTAATATTTGATTTGATACCATCACCATTTTTATATAATATTCCAAGATTATTGTATGTGCATCCAACAATTTCATTGGACATATTATCACAAGTAATAATTTTTTTATAAAATATTAGTGCAATATGGTATTTTTTATTGATATGATTTAGCAATGCATAATAGTACAAGATTTCTGGATGATCATTCAGAGAAGGTATATATTGATGGAACAATATTTTATGAACAATATTGATATTTTGGTTGGATATTTGTGCATAGATGATATTATTATTTTTGCAGTATTGCATTATATTGTATTCAATATCCATTTTGATGATAAATTTATGGTAAAGATGATGACAGATATAATGAATTTCAACTTTTTTATTGATAATATTAGATGATTTATAATCAATTCGGCAAAAATACATGTAACTGTTTGGCTCAATTGATACAAATTATATGAAAAAAATGAAAAATGTAGTGTGGAATATACAATACAAAAAGACATATTTCATTAATACAAATGCATGCAAGTATACAATAATATATTTACAAGAAATATATTATGTTTTTGTGATAACATATGAGAAACTGTATATATTCTATAGATAAAAATATAATATCAATGTATATAATGTAACACGTACACAATAAATTGAAAAAAGTAAATTTTTGCAAAAAAGTTGAAATAAAATGCAATTGCGAACAACACAACATTATAAAAAATCCATATGATGTTATATTACACAGAAAATGAATTAATGGAATTAACCAAATGGAATGAAAAAAAGGTATTACAAGATGACATACAAATTAAACAATTAGTTTATTTTGGTAATAGGCAATTAGTAATATTATTGACATATGATGGTTGTGTGTATGAGTATGAGTGTAATAATAGTCATTGTGTGAGACCGCGTATTTTGATGCAAGATAAAAGAATAAGACAAATAGCATGTGGATGGAAATTTGTATTAATTTTGAAAAGTGACAGAGACATATTGGGTTATGGGGAAAATGCTGATGGATGTTTGGGAATGTCAAGTAGATATTCGAATATATGGAGACCAACAATTCTTAATACTAGTATGATAAAAGAAAGAATTAAATCAATATCTAGTGGATATCATCACAGTATTATATT
>Ga0302280_1002924_pt1 | contig 12674 bp, 7 predicted proteins | sample III_Fen_E1_1_FD_198771 | JGI IMG/M metagenome (GOLD analysis project Ga0302280, IMG submission 198771) | Peat permafrost microbial communities from Stordalen Mire near Abisko, Sweden - III_Fen_E1_1 | ecosystem: Environmental > Terrestrial > Soil > Wetlands > Permafrost | place: Sweden: Abisko...
TGGTCATTGAAATATCCGACCGGTGCGCGGTTGGGCCACATGCCGTTCCTCAATTTCTGGCGAATGCCGCGTTTGATGTTTTCAGACAGATTATCAACGTAGTATTTGCTCTGGCTGAAGGCGATGTTGAGCATGAATTTGCCATGTGCCGATGCTTCAAAGCGGAACGTGGGAAAGCGCAAATCTTGGATTTTGCCGATGTCCACCAAATACACGATCCTCCCGCCGTCAACGCTGTTGCGGGCAAGGCGGTCGGGATGCCACGCCAGAATGCCCTGGGCTTTGCCCTTTTCGATTTCGCTTACCTGGGTGCGTCTGGTGGCCCACGCGGGGTTCCTCTGCCCTCTCGCTCTGGCCTTCTTCAGTTGTGTTCTCGCTAGTGCCGTGGTAATCATTTGGGCTGGACGTGACCAGGCGCCTTGGCGCTGGCGAATTCGCCTACTGCTCTACCCGGCGCTCATGGGGCTGACTTTCTATCTGATGCCATCCGTTGTTACCGCGATCCAGGTGCCGCGCGCCGACGCGTTGCTGGCCAAATGCGACGCGGTCTGGTTGGGTTCAAAAATCAATCTCGCCATCCAAAGCTGTGACCTTCCAGTTCTCACCGACGTGATGATGCTGGCGTACATCTTTTTCTTTTATTATCTGATCGCCGGCCCGGCGTACTATTGTATCCACAATCTACCCCGCTTCCGTCAATGTTTTGCCGGCCTTTTCGTAGTTTATGCCTTGGGGTTCATCGGCTACACATTCTTACCCGCCGTGGGACCGCATTGCTTTCTTCTATTTGCGCAACCGTTGACAGGAGGTTGGATTACCAAAATGGCGAAACCGACGCTGGACTACGCCAGCAACGGGGTGGATGCGTTTCCCAGCATACATGTGGCTGTCTCCCTATACTTACTCGTCTTCGATCGATGGTATTATCGTCGTCGTTTCTGGTGGCTGCTCATTCCCTGCATGGCCTTATGGGTTTCAACCATTTACCTACGTTATCATTATTGTGTGGACGTGATCGCGGGATTTGTCATCGCAATTATCGGACTTGGAGTGGCTACCCTCTACGATAGAACGAGTCTAAAAACACTTGGCCCAAACAACATTCGTCAAATACATCTGGGCTAATGCACCTCAAATTCAGCCAGCACCACCGAAAGCGATGGAGCCCAAATCCTGTTGGGTCGGGTCATGTACTGGTTCACTTTGTTGCGCATCTTTTCGAGGGATGGCCGTTACATCGGAGAAACCTTAGACCAATTGATAACAGGAATGCGCCTCAAGTTGGACGTAGCGGTCGTTAAAAGTTCAGATGACCTCGCTCGCTTCAAAGTCTTGCCCAACGTTGGGCTGTGGAGCGAACCTCTGGCTGGTTGATGCTCACCGACGACTCGTGCACGATTGCAAAACCACCGAGTCCAGTGCCGAAGTTTGTATCTAAATCGCGATGCGAACCTCGCACCCAATTAACGTCGATTTAATCCCACATAAAATTGCCCATTTTATTTCAAAGGCTTATGATTAGTGAAACAAGTTTATAGTGAGAATAAATATGTCTGATTCCGCATCACATCCAACGCATTCCGACGAATCTCCCAGGCCACTTTCGCAGCCACCGGCCGGCAAAAAACGCCGCCGCTGGTTTTACATTGGAATATTAATTTTGCTGGTGGCGGGAGTTGCCATCCTTTTGCGACTCTGGGTGCCATCGCGATCACAAATACCACCGACGAACGGACGCGGTGGTGTGGGCCTGGCAACCATCATGGTGAGCACGGCGATGGCGCAGACGGGTGACATTGGGATTTATGTCAATGCGTTGGGCATGGTGACGCCGCTCAATACCGTGTCGGTAAAAAGCCGCGTGGACGGCCAGCTTGTGAAAGTGAATTATCAGGAGGGGCAACTCGTTCAGGCGGGCGACCCGCTGGTGGAAATTGATCCGGCGCCTTATCAGGCGGCGCTCGACCAAGCCATAGCCAAAAGAAACCAGGACCAGGCAACATTAAGTCTTCAGCAGGTCGAACTGAAACGTGAAGCCGCACTGCTCGCTGCAAAAATTGATTCACAGGACGCCTACGATCAGGTGGACGCCCAAGTGAAAGAACTTGAGGCTGCTGTGAAGTCGGATGAAGCCGCCATCGCCAGCACTAAGGTGCAACTGGCTTATTGCCATATTACCTCGCCGATCTCCGGGCGCGTCGGCTTGCGGCTGGTGGACGCCGGCAATATCGTGCATGCGAGCGACACGACGGCCCTGGTGGTCATCACAGAGCTGCAGCCGATCGCTCTGATTTTCAATGTAGCGGAAGACGACTTGCCGAAAATTCAGGCGCAGTTAAAGGCGGGAAATACGCTGGCCGTGGACGCCTTTGACCGCGCGCAGACCAAAAAACTGGCGACCGGAACTTTGTTGTCCGTGGACAACCAAATTGATCCGACCACCGGCACACTCAAGTTGAAGGCAGTTTTCACCAACGCCGACGAAACACTTTTCCCGAATCAATTCGTCAACGCGCGACTGCTAGTGGACACGCTAGAGGACGCGACACTCTTGCCGAACACGGTGATTCAGCGTAACGCCGACAGCGCCTTCGTTTATCTCATCAAGCCGGATAAAACCGGCACGAACCAAATCGTTTCAATGCAGACGGTCACCATTGGAACCACGGACGGAAACGTTTCGTCGGTGGATGAAATTGATCCGGACACGATGGTCGCCGCCGATAATTTCAACAAGCTGACCGACGGCGCAAAAGTGACGGTTCGTCCCGCTGGCGGCGGGGCGGGCAAAGGTGGCTGGCACAAGAAAGATTCCCAGTGAGTCCGTCACGGCCATTTATTTTGCGGCCGGTGGCGACGTCACTGCTGATGTTCGCCGTGCTGCTGACCGGCTTCATCGCCTACAAGCAACTCGCCGTTTCCGCCTTACCGGAGGTGGATTATCCGACGATTCAAGTGGTAACATTTTATCCCGGCGCGAGTCCCGATGTGGCGGCGTCCGCCATCACCGCGCCGCTAGAACGGCAATTCGGCCAACTGCCCGGACTGAATCAGATGACTTCGATCAGTTCCGGCGGCAGTTCCATCATCACGCTGCAATTCGCGCTGAACCTGAACATTGACGTCGCCGAACAGGAAGTGCAGGCGGCCATCAACGCGGCGCAAACTTATCTGCCGACCGGCCTGCCGTCGCCACCGATTTATAGCAAATCCAACCCCGCCGACGCGCCGATCCTGACGCTCGCCGTGACGTCAAAAACCTATCCGCTCTCGCAGGTCGAGGATTTCACCGACACGCGGCTCGCGCAAAAAATTTCACAGGTCACTGGCGTTGGCCTCGTGACCATCAGCGGCGGCCAGAAACCGGCGGTGCGCGTGCAAGTGAACCCCGCCCAGCTTTCATCATACAGCATAAGTCTGGAAAACCTCCGCAGCGTCCTGCAATCGGCCAGCGTAAATCTAGCGAAGGGGAATTTCGACGGCACGCATCAGGCTTACGAAATCAATGCCAACGACCAGCTTTTGAGCAGCAAGGATTACCAGTCGCTCGTCGTCGCGTATCGTAACGGCGCCCCGGTCGTTTTATCCGATGTCGCGAACGTGATTGATGATGTCGAAAACACCAAGCTCGCCGCGTGGGCCAACCGCACACCAGCGGTGATCGTGAACATCCAGCGGCAGCCGGGCGCGAACATCATTCAAGTGGTGGACCGTGTGAAACAATTATTGCCGCAACTGAAAGCAACCTTGCCCGCGTCCATGGACGTTTCCATCCTCACGGACCGGACGACGACGATCCGCGCCTCCGTGCGCGATGTGCAGTTTTCGCTGATGCTTACCATCGCGCTCGTTGTGCTGGCGATTTATTTGTTCCTGCGCAATGTTTACGCGACGATCATTCCGAGCGTCGCCGTGCCGCTCTCGCTTGTCGGCACTCTGGGCGTCATGTATCTGCTCGGTTACAGCCTGAACAATCTCACGCTCATGGCCCTGACGATTTCCACCGGCTTCGTCGTGGACGACGCCATCGTGATGATCGAGAATGTTTTCCGCTACATTGAGCAGGGTGAGCAACCGCTGCAAGCCGCGTTGAGAGGCGCGGAACAAATCGGCTTCACCATCATTTCGCTGACGATTTCGCTGATCGCCGGACTGATTCCGCTGCTGTTCATGGGTGACATCGTTGGCCGGCTGTTCCGTGAATTCGCGGTGACCTTGAGCGTGACGATTCTGGTTTCCGCCTGCGTTTCCCTGACGCTCACGCCGATGATGTGCTCGCGGTTGCTCAAAGCAAAAGCCGACGAGAAAAGACACGGTCGTTTTTTTGAAGCGACCGAACGCGTTTACGATCGTATCGTGAAATTTTACGGACGCACGCTGCAAACGATTTTGAAACACCAGACCGCGACGTTGTTCGTGGCCGTCGGCACGCTGGTGTTCACGATTTTGCTCTACATTATCGTGCCCAAAGGGTTTTTCCCGGTTCAGGATACCGGCGTGATCCAGGGTATTACCGACGCCGCGCAAAACATTTCTTTCACCGCGATGGCCGAACGGCAACAGGCGCTGGCGCAGGTGATTTTGAAAGATCCGGCGGTGGAGAGCTTGTCGTCCTTCATCGGCGTGGACGGCATCAACGCGACGCTCAACAGCGGACGCATTCTCATCAACTTGAAACCGCTTGAAGAAAGAAAAATCAGTGCGAGCGATGTCATCCGCCGCTTGCAACCGGGGCTGGCGCAGGTCGAGGGCATCACCCTGAACATGCAGCCGGTGCAGGATTTGACAGTCGAAGATCGCGTGAGCCGCACGCAGTATCAATACACGCTCGAAGACGCCAATGCAGATGAATTGAACCAGTGGACGACGGCGCTGGTGGCGAAAATGCAGACGCTGCCGCAGCTCCGCGACGTGGCGACCGACCAGCAAACACACGGTGCGCAGGCGACGCTGACAATTGACCGTGTCACGGCTTCGCGGCTCGGCATCACGCCGGCGGCGATTGACAACGCGCTCTACGACGCGTTCGGCCAGCGGCAGATTTCCACACTATTCACGCAGCTCAATCAGTATCATGTAATTTTGGAAACGTTGCCGGATTTTCAGCGCAATCCGTCGAAGTTGAATGACGTTTATGTCCTGTCAACTTCCGGCGGTGCGGTCCCGTTGAGCGCGTTCTCGCATTTTGAATCCGGTGTCGCGCCACTCGCCATCAATCACCAGGGACAATTTCCGGCGGTGACGATTTCGTTTAACCTCGCGCCTAGCGCGGCCCTCGGTGAAGCGACGAAAGCCATCGAGGCCGCGCAGAAAGAATTGAACATGCCGTTGAGCGTGCAGGCGTCTTTCCAAGGTACGGCCAAGGCGTTCATCGCCTCGCTCGCGAACGAGCCCTGGCTGATTCTCGCGGCGATCATCACGGTCTACATCATCCTCGGTGTTCTTTACGAAAGCTACATCCATCCGATCACGATTCTCTCGACGCTGCCGTCCGCAGGCGCGGGAGCAATTCTCGCGCTGCTGGTCACGGGAACGGAGCTTGGCGTGGTTGCGCTCATCGGAATTATTCTGCTCATCGGCATCGTGCAGAAGAACGCGATCATGATGATTGATTTCGCGCTCGACTTGGAACGGAAGGAAAAAAAGCCGCCGCAAGAAGCCATTTATCAAGCGTGCCTGCTGCGCTTCCGGCCAATTTTGATGACGACATTCGCCGCGCTGTTCGGCGGTTTGCCGCTGGCGTTTGGCAACGGCGTCGGATCGGAGTTGCGCAAGCCGCTCGGTATCGCCATCGTCGGCGGCTTGATCGTGAGCCAGGTGCTTACGCTTTACACCACGCCGGTGATTTATCTGTGGTTTGGCCGGCTCGCTGCAAGTTGCGCACGGCCGGAGGCGGCGGCCAAAAAAGAGGATGCTGTTCACGCTGACGTTGGATGAATATCTCCGCGCCATTCATCCGCCGTCCGGTTGGCACGGCGCTGCTAACGACGGCGATTGCGCTGGCAGGCGCGGTGGCGTATTTGCAACTGCCCGTCGCGCCGCTGCCGCAGGTGGATTTTCCGACCATTAGCATCGGCGCGTCACTGCCGGGCGCAAGTCCGGAAATCATGGCGTCGTCCGTCGCCGCGCCACTCGAACGGCAGCTCGGCCACATCGCGGGTGTGAACGAAATGACTTCGTCGAGCACGCTCGGCTCGACTTCGATTACGCTGCAATTTGATCTGAACCGCGACATCAATGGCGCGGCCCGGGACGTGCAGGCCTCGATCAACGCCGCTCGCGCCAATCTTCCCGCGAATCTGCCGAGCAATCCGACCTATCGCAAAGTCAATCCCGCCGACGCGCCGATCATCATTCTCGCGCTGACCTCGGACATTTACAACCGCGGCCAGCTTTACGACGCGGCCTCGACGATCATCCAGCAAAAACTCCTGCAAATTGAAGGTGTGGGCACGGTCAACATCGGCGGCGGCGCGCTCCCGGCTGTGCGCGTGGATGTCAATCCGACTTTGCTGAACAGCTTTGGCTTGAGCCTCGGCGACGTGGGCACGATGCTGGGTCAGCAAAACGCCAATCTCGCGAAAGGCCAGCTTGCCGACGACCAGACGACGTTGGACATTCTCGCGAACGACCAGTTGCTCAAAGCCGCCGACTATAAAAAACTGATTGTCGAGGTTCGCAACGGCGCGGCCATCCGGCTCTCCGACGTGGCCAATGTGCAGGACAGCGTGGAAAATGTCCGCGCGGCGGGCTATCTAAACGGCAAGCCAGCCATCCCGATCATCATCTTGCGCCAGCCGGGCGCAAACATCATTGACACCGTGGACCGGGTGAAAGCCGAGCTGCCGTCGCTCAAAGCCTCCCTTCCGGCAGGAATTAAAATAGACGTGGTGCTCGACCGCACGACGACCATCCGCGCGTCGGTCCGCGAAATCGAACGCACGCTGCTCATCGCAATCGCGCTGGTCATTCTCGTCGTGTTCGTTTTTCTACGCAGCCCGCGCGCGACGCTTATTCCCGCCGTCGTCGTGCCGGTTTCCCTGATCGCCACGTTTGGCGTGATGTATTTGTTCGGCTACAGCGTGGACAATCTGTCGCTGATGGCGCTGACCATTTCCACCGGCTTCGTGGTGGACGACGCGATTGTCGTCATCGAAAACGTCACGCGTCATTTAGAACTAGGTTTGCGGCCGATGGAAGCCGCACTGAAAGGCGCGCAGGAGGTCGGTTTTACGGTGTTGTCCATCAGCCTTTCGCTCGTAGTAGTGTTCATTCCGATTTTGCTGATGGGTGGCATCGTCGGCCGCTTGTTCCGCGAATTCGCCGTCGTGCTGTCCACGGCTATTCTCGTCTCGCTGGTCGTTTCGCTGACGACGACGCCGATGATGTGTTCGCGCCTGCTGCGGCATCGCCGGCCGGAGGAGCACGGAAAAATCTATCGGGCGAGCGAAAAAGTTTTTTCAGTGCTGCTCCATGCGTATGAACGCAGCTTGACGGTCGTGCTGCGGCATCCGGCCGTCACGCTCGTGACGCTGTTGCTGACGATGGCGCTGAACCTTTATCTATTCGTCATCGTGCCGAAAGGGTTTTTCCCGCAGCAGGACAACGGTACGATCATGGGGGGCATTCAAGGCTCGCAGGATGCCTCGTTCCCCGCGATGCAGGCGGCGGCGGTGCGGTTTGTGCGGGCCATCACCAACGATCCGGCGGTGCAAAATGTCGTTGCCTTTACGGGCGGCGGTGGTGCGGCCAATAGCGGATTTATTTTCATGGCGCTCAAGCCGCTGGAAGAACGCAAGATCAGCGCGGACCAAATTATTGCCAGGTTACGCCCGAAACTCGGCGCCGTGCCCGGCGCGTCACTATTTTTGCAGGCCGGACAGGATTTACGTATCGGCGGACGGCAAAGCAACGCGCAGTATCAATACACAATTCAAAGTGAAAACCTCGACGACCTCGTAAAATGGGGACCCATCCTAATGGAGCAAATGAAAAAATTGCACGGCTTCACCGAGGTGAACACCGACCAGCAAAACAACGGCTTGCAGGCCTCGCTCGTTTATGACCGTGCGACGGCGGCGCGATTGGGGATTTCGCCGCAGACCATTGACCAGACTCTTTATCAGGCGTTTGGGCAGGCGCAGGTTTCGACAATGTATTCCTCTTTGAACCAGTATCACGTCGTCATGGAAGCCGCCCCACAATTTTTACAAGGTCCGCAGGGGCTTGATGGCATTTATCTGCATGCGACCAACAGCAGCGCCATGATTCCGCTCAGCACCGTCGCGCATTACGAGCCGACGACCGCGCCCATCGCCGTGAATCATCAGGGACAATTCCCGTCCGTCACGCTCTCGTTTAATCTCGTGCCGGGATTTGCCTTGAGCGATGCCGTAAAAACCATCCAGCAAATGGAACAACAAATCAAGATGCCGGAGACAATTCACGGCAGTTTTTCCGGCACGCTGCAGGCCTTTCAGCAATCGCTGACGAACGAAGGCTTTCTAATTCTCGCCGCGCTGGTGGCGGTTTATATCGTGCTGGGAATTCTTTACGAAAGTTACATTCATCCCATCACGATTCTGTCCACGCTACCGTCGGCCGGCGTGGGCGCGGTGCTCGCGCTACTGATTTTCAAAACTGATTTGAGCATAATTGCCATCATCGGCGTTTTGCTGCTCATCGGCATCGTGAAAAAAAATGCGATCATGATGGTGGACTTCGCGCTCGTGGCAGAACGCGAGGAGGGAAAAAATTCGCGTGACGCCATTTTTCAGGCGTGCCTGCTACGCTTCCGTCCGATTTTGATGACGACAATGTCGGCACTGTTCGGCGCGCTACCGCTGATTTTAAGCAACGGCACCGGCTCGGAACTGCGGCGTCCGCTCGGCATCACGATTGTCGGAGGCCTTCTCATGAGCCAGGTGCTGACACTTTACACCACGCCGGTGGTTTACCTATATCTGGATCGCCTACGCTTGTGGCGTGAGCAAATGCGAACAAGGAAAGTAGATCATTTTCGGCCAATAGCGGCGGCTGCACAATAATTGTGCGGGGACTTTCTTCAAAAAGAAATGGCTGGATAAAAATGCCGTTTCAGAAAAATGCCGTTTCAGAAAAGCAGGCTTGGTACCGAGGTTGTCCTGCCGGGTCAGCTAAAGGCCGCCACGGTCCGCTTTTCAACTGCCCGTAGGTATGACTTCAATTGGCATTCGGAGGATTGCGCCGCACTGCCCACCATGTGACCAGCCCAGCTCCGGCGCAAATGATTGCCCCCACCGCGATGGTCCACGGAACGCCCGCGGCATGAGATAAAAATCCAGACTCAATGCCGCCCAAAGGCATCATGCCCCCAAAAACGAGTGCCCAAATGCCCATCACCCTCCCGCGCATCGCATTGGACACACTGCTCTGGATGAGGGTGTTGGTAGTTGAGAAATAGAGGATCATTCCCCAACCGCCAACCGCCAGGCACAAAAGCACCAGCGGATACCAACGCACCATGGCCAGCAGCGCCAGCATGGCTGAGAACAACCACAGCCCACCGAGAATCATCAGTCGTGGCCGCACGCGGCTGCCATAGGTCGCCACCGTCAGCGCCCCCAAAAGTGCCCCGAATCCATTGGCACTGAGCAGGACTCCATAGCCAGTTTCGCCGACATGAAGAATGTCGGTTGCATAGGCTGGCAGCAGCACCGCATACGACCATCCAAAGATGCCCACCACCCCAAATAGCAGCAGCAAAATGCGCACTCGACGGTGGCCGGCCACATACTTGAAACCTTCCATGATATGCCGCCCCGTTGAGTGCGGTTTGGGTCGGGGTTCGTGCTTGGGCAGACGCATCATCAAAAGCCCCACGATGACAGCGATGAAGCTGACACCGTTCAGGATGAAACACCAGGTGATGCCAACGGATGCCATGAGCAAGCCCGCCACAGCGGGGCCGACTACCCGTGCGCCATTCACAACGGAACTGTTCAGCGACACCGCATTCATTAGATCTTCGTGACTGGTCATTTCGATCATGAAGGCCTGGCGTGCGGGCATGTCGAACGCCATCGCTACACCGCCTATCGCCGATAACAAGAGAATATGCCACGTTTGAATGTGGCCGCTCCCCACCAGCCCGGCAAATACGAAGGCGGTAATCATCATCGCAATCTGGGTGTAGAAAATGACAGTGCGCTTGGGATGTCGGTCGGCCACGGAGCCGCCCCACAGGGAAAACACCAGCATCGGCAAAGTTCCGACGGCCGCCACCGTGCCCAATAACACCTTCGATCCAGTCAATTGATATACGAGCCAGCCTTGAGCGGTGGTCTGCATCCAAGTTCCGATCAGCGACACGAGTTGACCGATGAAGAACAGCCGGAAATTGCGATGTTTCAGGGCGGCAAAAGTATCACGCCACGACACGCTCCCCATTGGCCGAGGCTGCTCAATGAATTCTGGTGGAGCACTGGCGGCGGGTGTAGGTATTATAGATTCTTCAGACGGCATCGGCGATTAAATATTACCCGATTGCCTCGTCCTAATCGAGTCTCAGGATGAAAACCATGTCGTCCGGCGAAGCATTTATATGTTGATGCGAATGGCCATGAATAATGGCAATATGCTTGGCATGAAAACCGCATTCATTGACCGGGCCAAGACGGCGCTGGTTGTCATTGATCTCCAAAAAGGCGTCGTCGGGCGGCAAACCGCTCCCCATGGAGCCGACGGCGTCGTGAAAAAAGCGGCTGCAATTGCCGCCGCTTTCCGAAAAAACGGGATGCCAGTATTTTTGGTGCGGGTAGCATTTTCTGCAGACGGCAAAGACATGCTGCGTCCTGTTGTTGACGCACCATGGCGGACGCAAACCCCGCCGCCAGACTGGACGGAGCTTGTTCAGGAAATGGGGCCGAAACCGGGCGACTTCGTGATTACCAAACACCAGTGGGGTGCTTTTTATGGGACAGAACTTGAATTGGCGTTGCGAAGGCGCGGTATCACAAGCATTGTCCTATGCGGTATCGCGACCAACATCGGGGTCGAGAGCACCGCCCGGTTTGCTTTTGAATATGGGTTCAATCAGATTTTTGCGGAAGATGCCATGGCGGCCTTGTCCGCCGAAGAACATGCGCTTACGGTAGCCAAGATTTTCCCCCGCATTGGTTTAGTCAGACAAACCAGTGAAATTCTAGAAGATTTACTGCCCAATTGATTTTTTATCGAAGATTAGAATGGTTGCTGAATAATTTCCGACCTGTCGCTTAGTTTCCACACCGCAAGGATATGGCCGGTGGCGGTTTGTTCCAAGGTGCAATTGATAATCGGCCAAGTCACCATCACCACCGCGGTTCCGGCGGCCCGGGTCGCGATCACTTGGCGCGGAACCATTTTAGGGAGTGACTTGGCCGGGGAATATGTGGTCAGGTGTGACAATCCCAAGGTCAAAGAGGCCTCGCGCCATCAAGTGGGCGTCTGGTCTTGCAAGTTGGTAAGGCCATTGAGCGCCCCGAACCCAGACGAGGCGGGTGCCGCATGGGTTTATAACGACGGAACTGAAGAAGGGCCGCTCACTGCCGAGACGTTTGACCAGCGCCTGAAGGCCGGTGAATGGCCTCAAAACGCTATCGTCGGCCTGGATGACCGAACGACGTGGTCGACGGTGTTGGCATGTTTGGAGAAGATCATAGCTTTGGCCGCTGCCCGGAATTAACTCTGTCTCCCATGGGAGACAAGGTCGCGCTGCCAGTCTGGCCAACAATCCGGAAAACCGGTTAATCCTATTCCCCAGAATATTTTCTTCGTTTCCGTTTTACACGGCGATGCCACTTCGCTACACCATCCGCCCGTTTTCAAATGAACGAAGCGCATATCCATAAAATCGCCGCCGAACTCAAAGTTCAGCCGCGCCAGGTGCTGGCCACCGCCAAACTATTTGCCGAAGGCGCCACCGTGCCTTTCATCGCCCGCTACCGTAAGGAAGCCACTGGCATGCTCGATGAAGTTGCGGTGACCAACATCCGCGAACGCCTGATCAGCCTCGCCGATTTGGATATTCGCCGCGAGGCCATCATCAAATCACTGTCCGAACGCAATCTACTTTCCGACGAGCTCAAGGCGGCGGTCAATCAAGCCGATACGGTGATGCAGCTCGAAGATATTTATTTGCCCTACCGCCCGAAGCGCCGTACCCGGGCGACCATCGCCAAGGAGCAAGGTCTCGAACCCCTGGCGGATATTTTATTCATTCAGCAGTCCACCGCCGATCCCCAAGCCGAGGCGGCAAAATATGTCAGCGCCGAAAAAGGCGTTGCCGACATTCCCGCCGCGCTGGCCGGTGCCCGCGACATCATCGCCGAAAGAGTGAGCGACGATGCCATGGCGCGGGCGAAATTGCGCGAGCTTTATTGGAGCGAAGGCGTGGTGAAATCAAAAGTCCTGTCGGACAAGGTGGAGGCCGCCGCCAAGTTCAAAGATTATTTCGACTGGAGTGAACCCGTTTCCAAGATTCCCAGCCACCGGCTGCTCGCAATTCGGCGCGGCGAAACGGAAGGGTTCCTGATGCTGCGGATTTTGCCACCCGAGGAATCCGTGCTGCCGATGCTCGAACCGCTCTTTGTCACCGGCAAAGGCCCGGCGGCCGAACAGGTGCGGCTGGCGGTGCAGGACAGCTACAAACGGCT
>Ga0302280_1002927_pt1 | contig 12670 bp, 20 predicted proteins | sample III_Fen_E1_1_FD_198771 | JGI IMG/M metagenome (GOLD analysis project Ga0302280, IMG submission 198771) | Peat permafrost microbial communities from Stordalen Mire near Abisko, Sweden - III_Fen_E1_1 | ecosystem: Environmental > Terrestrial > Soil > Wetlands > Permafrost | place: Sweden: Abisko...
CGATTTGATACATACTTTTTATAATTAACAAGGCAAGCAAGCTTTGAGTAGTTGTAATTTCTATTTGTATCAATATCATTTTTAAAAGGAGGCCCCGAGTGGTTTTATCCACATTCATTCATTAAAGCCCTAAAACTTTAATGAATGCACAGCACTTCTGCTCGAGGCCATATATTTTTATATAGAGTCTATTTTTGCAAACAAACTATTTTGCTTGAAGGGGTCTTGACATAATTTCACTTACCTCAACAGTTCCTCCCTGTTGTAATATAGGGAAAGCCTTGGCTAATTCAATAGCTTCCTCATAACTTGCTGCCTTAATAACTATGGTGCTAACTATTTTAAGGTTGTTTGCACTAACAGTTTCTTTCTTTACTGTTTTTTCCGAACCCGATATTACATACCCTTCGTTTGGGAAAACAAAACTTGTAACAAATATGCTATCTGCTTTATATTTACCCATAACATTGTTCCAAGTTTCTATTACTTCTTTTGCTTCTTTTCCTCCATAATTAAGAGGTACTCTGTTTAACAATATGTATTCTTTCATTTTAATTGATTTTTTAGATTGATTATTACTTGTTTGTGCGATTGCGCTTGAGAATAGTATTAAAGCTATTCCTGTTAAAAATTGATTTTTCATATTCGTTTTTTGTTTATTGGTTAGTATGCGATTTCTATTCTTGATTTAAATGTGTTTTTATCATCTAATTTGCTTAGCATAAACTCAGCAAGGTCAGCCCGAGAAATTATCGGTATTTTTTTTAATGGTTGATTGGTAATTATTCTGTATTTACCGGTTTGTTTTCCATTAGTAAGTTTAGGTGCTCCTATTACAGTCCAGTTTAAATCTGAGTTTGAAAGAGTTTTTTCCATTAATGACATATCAGAATAGATTGGTTTGAATAGGCGTTGTAAAACATTTTTGAGCAGAAAAGACATTATGAATGAACTATTAGGTGGGGTAGTAATAGCACCAGATGAAATACAAATTATACGATTTACTTCAACCTCTTTCATTGCCTTTACAATGTTTTTCATGCTTTCAGAATAAAGTGTGGTTTCCTGTATCTTAGGTATTCCTAAGCAGGAAACAACAGCATCATTTCCCTTGAGTGCCGTCTTAAAACTGGCAAGGTTCAATACATCTCCTTTAATTATTTTTAGATTCCTATTCTGAAAATTGAATGCTTCCGGGTTTCTTATTATGGCCGTTACTTGATAATTCGCTAGTAAAGCTTGTTCAACTACAAGTTTACCCGTACCGCGTGTAGCACCGAATACAATTATTTTTTTCATTTTTTTGTTATTTATACGAGACAAAGGTATATTTGTACTTACTTTAATACAAGTACTAACCCCAAAGTATGTAATAATGACTAAAATAAAAGAAAGCTCAACGATACAAGAAAATAAGAGCAAAGCTTTTCAAGAATGTCCTATTACCTATGTAATGGAAAAAATAGGAGGGTATTGGAAACCCGTAATACTTTTAAATTTACTGGCAGGCAGTAAGCGTTATAGCGAAATAAAAAAAGCTATACCACAGATAACAGAAAAGGTGTTGATACAACATCTTAAACAATTGGAAGACGATAACTTAATAATAAGAAAAGCAAAACCTGTTGTACCACCGTATGTTACATACAGTCTTTCGGCAGCAGGAAAAAGATTACATCCTGTGCTATACGCAATGGCTGTATGGGCAGTTGAAAGCACAACAAAAAATTCTAAACTAACACATAAAAAGCTTTCAGAATTTCCTAAGCTTAGATAATTCCTGCGTTAGGGATTGTAACGCCACAAAAAAACAACCTATAATAAACACCCAAAGTGCATACCTAACGTTCTTAAGTATTAGCGTGTTGTAAACTAAACTAAAACTTCGCATTGATAACCGCTTGTATATATTAGTTCAATTATTTTTTCAGGCTCTATACTTTCCCCTTCTATTCTTAATATTTTATCACAATCATTAAGGTCAAAATTGATTTTAAGATTTGGATATTTATCTGATAGTAGGTTTAGCATTCTTTGCGCATCATTTTTGGAGATGATGTTTGTTTTAAAAATTTCTACCATTGTATCATCACTCAATTCCCCAGTAATTTCTCTCATTCCTTTTTGAAGCTTTTATATTTTGTTCCATTCCCAAATGCCATATTTTAGTTCATCAGGTATTTTAAAACCACAATTTTTTAAAGTCAATAAAATGTTACCCCTGTGGTGTGCTTCATGTGAAATAAAATAACCAAGTAACGGAACAACCCCACGTTTAAAACCTTTTATCTCTCCATTTTTCTTAATTCCGTCCTCTAAGACTTTACCAATGCGTTCTGCTGAAAGTGTGTGGCAGCCTTTGAACATTGAAATTGTTTTTGTGTCCTCTGCTGTAATTGTTGTAAGGTCGGTAATCAATGATTTGTCATACTTTTCAAGTTTCCAAAACCTCACGTTGTAAATATGGGCAAGCTGGTGTCCTACAGTTCCGCCTCCACGTTTTGAAGTAGTATAATCCAATGCCTCTTCCGTTAATGAATTAATAAGTAATAAATTGGTTCTATGGTTGATGAACCACGTTTCTATTATCTGTTTTTCAATTATCGTCATAAACTATCTTTAGGGTGACGAAAAAGCATTTATTTTTTACAAAAAAAGCCATCAAAATGTGATTTTGACTTTATCCGTTACCAAACTTTACCCTAATATCTCTACAATTTAGAAATTTTGTTCATCAGCACTTGGGCCATAGCTACCCGGTATAGGTATATTTAATAGACGTAAATATACTCCCAACTGTGCACGATGATGTATAGTTTGAGAAATTGCTACACGTATAGTATCTCCCTTTGTAGATGTATTATAAATTGTATCACCATTGCGAAGTATCCATTTTCTTGATAAAATTGCATCCTCTACCTTATTTAAATCTATAATGGCATCAGCTAATGATTTTTCAAAATATTGTATTAATTCTTTATTGTTTTTGATAACTTTTGGTTCATACTTATTATTACTAAAGTCAAGCTCATCTGTATTTATAGCCATACTTACCCAACCAGGTAGTTCAGCAATGTGAGTTGCTAAACGCTGCATAGTCATGCTTTTTTCGTGTGGTTTCCAATCGTACTTTTCTTCGGGTACGCAAGCTAACATTTTACGTGTTGTTTTAGCTTCTTGTTCCAATTCTTTCAGGAACATGTTAATTATTGTCTTCATTTTTGATGTTTTAAGATTTAAGCAAACTAACCATCTTGAAGTGACAACTCTATGTCAACAGTAAAATATTTATTTTATTTTTAAATGAATAGCTGTAGTTATTTGTTTTACTACCGTTTTTAAGTTATCAGGTCTCACTATTTCTGCTTTATCACCAAACATAATATACCAGCGAGCAAAACTTTCTATTGAAGAAGTTAAAAAGGTCATTTCTATTGCATTTGCCAATTCTTTTTGCGAAACAAAACCATTGTAGAATTTTTGATTCCCAAAGTATTTTATTATTTCCTTATTTACCCGAATAACTATTGCATGCAATTCTTTTTCTTTAGAAATTTCTTTTAAAAAGGATTTTAGTGTTGGATGTTGTTTTTCATAAACCAAATTTGTTTGCAAAATTCCTGACACACGGTCTATTCTAAAATTTCGATAATCGTTTCTTAAACGACAATAAGCTATTAAATACCAATAGTTATTCATAAAGAAAATGCCAACAGGTTCTATGCTTCTTTTGGTTTTTTCTTGGCTGTGATTTGCAAAATAATCAATGGAAATAACATTTTTTTCCGATATGCTCTTTAAAATGACCTGAAGAGAGTTTTGGTTTACTTTGTCCTTTGATTGATAAGGATTATTAATAACTTGAATTTGTTCGTCTATGTTTTCCAAATAATCCTTATCAGATGAACGCAAAACGGCTTTAATCTTATACATTGCCGATTTGTAATTTTCCTCGGTAGAAGCATCTGTTAGTTTTTCTATTAACTTTTCAGCAGTGAGAAATGCTGTTGCTTCTTCTTTAGTAAACATTACAGGGGGCAGTTTGTAACCATCCATAATAGAATAACCCACTCCTGCTTCACCTACTATTGGTATTCCAGCTTCTTCTAAAGTTCTAATATCTCGATATACAGTACGTAAACTAATAGAAAAGCGCTCGGCAATATCTTTTGCTTTTATAACCCGTTTAGATTGTAACTGAATAAGAATAGCTGTTATTCGGTCGAATTTATTCATTCCATTTACTTTTCTATACAAACGTAATAAATTCTATTTTAAATAATATTGTTGTTTTACGTTGCAAACTTTGCAATTAAAATATTATTGCTTAATCATCCCTAAATGCCTATAGAACTACTCTAAAATAAAGCTTTCTTATTTCCATTTTTTCTGAATGGTATCGTAATTATTCTTTAAAGCAAAAGGGTTTTTAGACTTATTTGTTTCCACCCTAACACAGCCTAAAGCATTCTTTTTAAAATTTTATTGAAAAATAATTTGTGTAACTGAATTGTTACATATATATTTGTAACCGTTTTGTTACACAATAAATAAAAAATAATGAGAAGAGATGTATTTCAGGCAATAGCCGACCCAACCAGAAGAGAGATTATTGATTTAATAACTCACAAGTCTTTAAACTTAAATTCCGTAGCAGAGAACTTTGATATAAGCCGCCCTGCTATTTCAAAACATATTAAAATCTTAACAGAGTGTGGGTTAATAATAATTAAACAACAAGGCAGAGACAGATACTGCGAAGCTAAACTAGAACAATTAAGTGAAGTATCTGATTGGATAGAGCAATATCGTAAATTCTGGTCGGATAAATTAGATTCACTTGAAAATTATCTAAACAAGTTACAGTCTAAAAATGAAATGAAAAGTAAAAAACATCCTAAAACTAAACGCAAATAACTATATGAGTACAGAAATCTATTTTGATTACTCATTTAACATATAAACTAATAAAAAAATAAAGCATGAAAAAAGAAGAACAAAGCACAAGCGAACGAGAACTTTCAATGACACGTACAGTCAATGCACCCATCAAGCTTGTTTGGGAAGTATTTACAAAACCAGAACACATTAAACATTGGTGGGGCCCGGATGGGTTTACAAATACGATAGATAAGATGGATGTTAAAGTAGGAGGTATATGGGAATTTATAATGCATGGTCCAAATGGAATGGATTTTAAAAGCAAAAATGTTTTTAAAGAGATTGTAAAAGAAAAGCGCATTGTGTTTGAAAACGCTTCAGGTCAAAATTTTTTAACCACTTTAAGTTTTACTGCCGAGGGAAAAAAAACCACTATTAAATGGGAAATGCTTTTTGAATCGAAAGAACAACGTAACGAGATAGTTAAAACGTATAAGGCAGATATTGGCTTGAAACAAAACATAGATAAGCTGGAAGAATATTTGAAAAAGTATAAAAAAGAATAAAATAATTTTTTGGGCAACAACCATCATCATCTTTTGCTTGAAGGCGTAATCCCTGCTCTTACTGTGCGAACCCGAAACAATGTAAAATGACAAACAGAAAACAAGTATAAACAATTAAAAACAAAAATGAAATGAGCAAAATTATCTTTGACAGCGGAATATCACTTGATGGCTTTTTCGCAGGCGACAACAGAAGTCCAAGAAACCCAATGGGTGGTGTTTCAGGAAAATTACACCAGTGGATGTTTAAACAAAAAGCATTTTGGAAACATATCAAAATGGAAGGCGGTGAAGAATATGGTGCAGACAGTAAATTAATTGATAATGTGTTTGCAAGAACAGGTTCTTACATTATGGGAAAACGAATGTTTGAAGAAGGCGAAGTCGTTTGGGCAGAAGATTTATACGAAGCAGATGTTTATGTGCTGACACAAAAAAAACGGGAACCTTGGGTTCAAAAGGGGACAACAACTTTTTATTTCATCAATGACGGAATACAAAGTGCATTGGAAAAAGCAAGACAGTCAGCCAAAGGAAAGGACATAAGAATACAAGGTGGTGCGAATACTATTCAACAATTTCTCAATGCAGGGCTTGTGGACGAATTTTTCATTCACATTGCGCCCGTTTTTTTAGGAAGTGGTATCCGGCTGTTTGACAGCATTGACAAAGACAAATATGATATTCAAATTGCAGAAGTAATACCATCAGACTTGACAACACACTTGAGATACAAATTGACGAAGAAATAAGAAAATGGGGGGAAAGAAATACCTGTGTAACGTAATCTATGCGAAGTTTTAGTTTAGTTTATAACACGCTAATAATAAAAAGCCTCCGAGAAGTCGGGGGCTTTTTATTTGTAGTCCCAATAGGATTACCCAAAAGGCTTTCCACTACAATCCCTAACGCGCATTTATAGTAGCAGCAAAATTAATTTGCATGTATTAAAATTATATATACTTTTACCGACCAGTCGGTCAGATTTTAATGAAGGATTCGAGAGAACTTATACTTATGGAAGCTTACAAACTCTTTTTACAAAAGAGTTTTAAAGAAGTAACCATGAATGAAATAATGGGCAAAGCAGGTCTTTCCAAAGCAGCCTTTTATCATCATTTTACAAGTAAAGAGCAGGTTTTTAAAGAAGTAATAACCCACTTCTATCTTAATGCTATTAAAACTGATTTTAATACATTTTCTCACCAATCATTAAAAGAATTTATACAAGATAATTTTAAGGCAATAAATAGTATGTCTTCTTTTTTTAAGGGTGGAAAAGGAGAGGAGAGTATAGGCATAAATTATTTCTTACCCATGTTTGATGCAATTAGGTTAATGCCTGATATTATAGGCCAGTTTGTAACACACCAAGAGAATGAATTAAATGCATGGGTTAAAATAATTAAAATAGCAAAAAAGAAAGGTGAAATAAAGTCGACTCTTAAAGATGAACAGCTTGCCAAGCTATTTATTTATGCGGCAGATGGCGTAGGTATCAGCTCCATTTTAAGAGGTAAAGGAGAAAAAATGGCAAAAGAATTATTAAGTATGTGGGAAGGTATTTATGCCGGAATAAAAACTTAGTTTTTTTTTGACTTTGTATTGACCGACCGGACGGTAAATTAATAATAATAATTAAAAACAAAAATAATGATGGCCGCACAATCAAATTTAAGAATTGATGACACTAAATCAAAGACTATTGCATGTCTTGGGTCGAGTACCGTTGCATCTAAAGGAACTTTTAAATGGATTGATGAGCTTGCAAAGCGAGAGCAAAATAAGGAGTTTCATTTTGTAAATTTAGGTGTTGGTGGAGACCTTGCATATAGTGCCCTGCAACGATTACCTGATGTTGTTGCTTGTAAACCCGATAAAGTAATTATTATTATCGGGAGCAATGATGTTTTAGCATTGGTTTTTAAAAACGTTAAGCGATTCTTTTCAGGGTGGAAACAAATGCCAGACGAAGTGTCTCCCGAAAGTTTTAAAAAAAATCTTGAAGCCATTGTTAATAGATTAAAAGAAGAAACCTCTGCTAAGATTGGGCTTACTTCATTATCTCAGATAGGCGAAGACCCTAACCCAATAAATCCTATACAAAAGGAGCTTAACGAACGCATCAAACAATACAATCAAATTATTAAAAAAGTATCAGAAGAGCATGGTGTTAGTTATATCCCTTTTTATGAACGTATGCATGAACAAATTGTCGCTTCCCCAGGTAGAGCATTTATTAGCTTTAGCATTTTAGCATTATACAAAGATTACTTACTGCGAGAATTTATCCTTAGGCGTAGCTTCGATGAAATTGCAAAAATGAATGGGTATCAATTTCATATTGATGGTATTCATTTAAATACTCGTGGGGGAATGATATTGGCTAATGTTGTTCAAGAATTTCTCCAATCATAATACTAAAATGAAACCATGACAAACACAGAAACAAATTTAAACGAAACCAATACTAAACCTGCAATTCCTTTTAGTATCAAAATAATTGCAGGTTTGATGATTCTCTTTGGCTTAGCAGAAGTAGTAACGGGTTTTACGCATTACTTTTTCGGGCTTACAACTTCAAAAGTCACCATCTCTACATATATAGGTGTTATGCTTGGTGGATGTTATTTTGTAGGTGGATTACTGCTTCTTACTAAAAAGAAATGGGCAGCATTTATTGCAGTTGTCTTATTATGCATAGATGTAACCGGACGGTTAGGAATGGTTATAACAGACTTATATCCTGTAAATACATTCTTTCAGATTACAGGTATTACAATAGGCACATTAATAGCCGCTTTCTTTGCTGTATATGTTGGCTTAAAGTTGAAATACTTTAAATAAGAATTGGGAAATGAAAACTCAAAAAATAATGACTACTCAAGAAGTGGCTACCCGATTAGTGGAACTTATGCAAGCAGGGAAAATAAAACAAGCCCAAAAGGAATTATATGCTGATAATGTGATAAGCATACAACCTCCTTATGATGCTGAAGAATCTATAAAAGGTAAGGCTGCTGTACTTAAAAAAAGTAAAGAGTTTGCAGCAATGATAAAAACACCCTATAATAATTCGTTCTCAAAGGCTTTAGTGGCGAGTGATTGCTTTAGCTGCTGTGTTACTTTAAATATTATTGTTAAAGGCTGCCCGGCAATAAGGAAAGAAATTTGTGTGTTTGGAGTTAAAGATGGTAAGATTGCTTATGAACAGTTTTTCTTTTAGATAAAACGAATCAATAATTAAAAAAAATGAGCTCCAACATAGTTGAAGTATTTAAAACAAATATCATTTATAAAAAAGATGCCAAAAGAATTTTGAAGCTACTAGCACATAAATATCCCAATCTTAAAATCAATATTGACCTTGGCGATTGTGATAAAATATTAAGAGTAGAAGGAGAAAATCTGGAGTCTGAAAAAATAATTGAATTAATCAGTACAAATGGTTATCAATGCGAAGTTTTAGTTTAGTTTACAAAACACAAATGATAAAAAGCCTCCGAGAAGTCGGGGGCTTCTTTATTTCCTTTAAATCCTTTGACAAATGAGCTATGTAGGCGATAACTTCATTTACGATTGGAGTTCGATAATGCTCAATTTTCACATCATATAGTAATCCCTTAGGAAATAACACATTTTGAAACATTTGTTTTTGGTAGTAATTGCTGGAATCCCAAACAGGCGCGAGATTAGAGGCAAGTTTACAAGTAAAATGAATCAATTCTTTCGGGTTCGATAATTTTTTGTCGAGCTTTTCAAGAGTTAAACAACCGCTTCCTTATTATACTTCCCTTTATATTCTAATGGCGATAAACCTGTAATTTTTCTAAACACTTCACGAAATGCCTTTACATCTGAATAGCCAACTTCATACATTACTTCATTAATTGTTTTGCGACTGGTTTCAAATGCTTTTTTTGCTGATTCTATTTTCACTCTTTGCGAATATTCAATAGGCGTATTTCCAGTGGCTTTGATAAACCTTCTGTCAAAATTTCGTCTACCTACAGAGAATTTAGAAGATAGGTGTTCAACTGAAATTTTTTCTTGTACGTTACTTTCAATATAGACTTGCACTTTTTTTATTATTTCATCCCCATGTAGTTTCTGTCCTGTAAATATGGCAAATTCAGATTGGGTATTCCTTTCTATTTCTATCTGAAAAACTTTTGAGCAAAATATGGCTGTTTGCCTGTCATAATATTTCTCTACCAGATAAATGATCAGGTTTAGAAAAGAATAAGCACCCCCATTGGTATAAATACCATTTTCATCCGTAATCAACTTATCAGTTTGTAAATTCACTTTAGGAAACATTCTTCTAAAATTTTCTGAAACAGCCCAATGCGTAGAACAACTTTTCCCATCCAGCAAACCGGCTGATGCAAGCATAAATGCACCTGTACATATACTAGCTATTTCAGCACCCTCTTTATATTGTTTCGCAATCCAATCAATCAGTGCCTTGTTTGCCTTCACCGCTCTTTCATAATTGTGGTTTAATGATGGAATAATGACGAGATTGGTTTTTTTTATAGCTGCAATGTTTGTATGCGGCTTCACGGCGAACAAGCCATCATAGAATTCAACTTTTTTTGAGAGACCAGCTAACTGAATTGTAAACAATTCTTTTTTTCCGTTTTGTTTCCAATACTCATTAGCTCTTGTAAATATTTTATAAGCACCTACCATGCTGCTTAAATTATTTTGCCCGTCGGGAACTACTATAGTAAGATGTTTCATTTAAAATGTTTTTCCAAAGATAAAAATTAACTATGTCCAAATCAACCCACTATAAAGTCTATTTTACACCCCCAATACATCCTATTTAAAAAAGATATTTGTCGCATAATATTTTTAACCAATCTAAACAAAAAATAAAATGGCAAAAATGACTGCGATTTACAAAACACCAAAGGACAAAGAATTTTTTGAAAAGCATTATTTTGATGTACATGTTCCATTGGCAAAACAATTACCCGGCCTTATAAAGTATGAAATAAATGATGGTCCAATTGCCTCAACTACTGGACATACAGAAATTTATCGCATAGCCAACTTATATTTTGAATCATTTGAAGCAATGATGAATGCTTTTCGTTCAGAAATAGGACAAAAATGTGCTGTTGACAGAAAAATATTAGCAAATAATGAAGACGTGCAGATTTATTTGTATGACACAAAAAATACCTAATAAATCTAAAAGCGCAAATCATAATAATAAATTTTACATCAATCGAAAATTGAAAAATGAATTCAACTTACACTATAATTAAAATGGTTTTAGACAGATGGAATGGAGCTTTAAAACATTTTGATACGCAGCTTAACTCCATAACTGATGAACAGTTGCAAAAGGAAATTGCACTAAATAAGAACAGAGGAATATACTTGTTAGGGCACCTTATTGCTGTGCATGATGACATGATTATACTTTTAGGTATGGGTGATAAATTATATCCCGAATTACATAAAACATTTATTGATTCCCCTGACAAATCAGTAAGCGAAATTCCATCTGCAAAAGAATTGAAAACATATTGGAGTAAACAATGCGAATTGATGAAGCAAAAATTTGAAAGTTTGCAACCAGAGGAATGGTTTGAAAAGCATACTGCTGTTTCTGCTGAAGATTTTAGAAAAGAACCACATCGCAACAAATTAAACATTATCATAACAAGAACAACCCATTTAACTTATCATACTGGACAATTAGTATTACTTAAATAATTTTCTAAAACAAAAAATCAAAATGACAAAATTAGATTTTACATCTACCATATTAGTACGCCAATCTCGAAAAGAAGCCATAGAAGCCATCAAGAATGTTCGCGGGTGGTGGTCAGAAGAAATTGAAGGTAATACAGATAAACTGAATGATGAGTTTACGTATCATTACGAAGATGTGCATCGTTGTAAAATGAAATTGATAGAATTGATTCCAAACGAAAAAGTTGTTTGGCTGGTAATGGATAATTATTTTAGTTTCACTAAAGACAAAAGCGAATGGGTAGGTACAAAAATCGTTTTTGAACTTTCTAAAAAAGAATTCCAAACACAAATCATATTCACTCATGAAGGTTTAGTGCCCAAGTATGAGTGTTATGATATTTGTCAAAACGCATGGAGTACATATATCCAAAAAAGTTTATACAGCTTGATAACTACAGGTAGAGGACAACCTAATGGCAAAGGCAAACAACAAACAGATTTTACAACTATCATTTTGGTAAACCAAACTCCAAAAAAAGTATTTGATGCAATAAATAATCCTCAGGCTTGGTGGTCAGGAGAAATTAAGGGTAGCACAAATAAACTTAACGATGAGTTTACTTATCGTTATAAAGAACTTCATTTTTCAAAGCAAAGAATAGTTGAAATAATTCCTAATCAAAAAGTAGTATGGCTTGTTATTGAAAGTAAAATTAATTATGCTGAAGACAAAATGGAATGGACTAACACAAAAATCAGTTTTGAAATCTCTGAAATTAATAACAAAACGCAACTTCGTTTCACTCACTTGGGTTTAGTTCCAGAAATTGAGTGTTTCGATAGCTGTTCAAATTCATGGAGTCAACTTATTCAGCAAAGCCTATTTAGTTTAATTACTACAGGTAAAGCCAAGAATATTTTTTTAGGGTAAGGTGTATATAAAGGAAACCTATAAAACGAGAATATAATTGCAATAGAGTGCTATATATTGCTAGAATTTTTAGTCTTGTGTTTCCTAAAAATTATTTATCCTTTTGAATACGTTCAATTTGTTGGTGTAAAAACCCTTTCAGAAGTTTTAGGATTACGCTTTACTTTTGGTTGTTTCAATCCGCTAATCAATTCCTTTACCCGTAATGGCAATTTTTACAAAGGCGTTTGTAGTGGAAAGCCTTTTGGATAATCCCAAAAGAATATAGCATAAAGCCCAACTTGGTGTGTATTACTTTCTAATTGTGCAACCGAGGGTTGCACAATTAGAAAGTAATAATAAGGTCTCATTTAGAATGAGTTATTATGAATCATTTTACACCCAAATTAAATAAAAGAAGCAGTAGTTTAATTCATTTTACTGACATTTAATTTGCTATAATGTGAACTCGTCGGGTTCTTGTAAACGATATTCTAACTTATTTCAGAGATAATGCCGCATGATAATTTGCATATTGGATTGTATTAACCTCCTTTTGTCTTAACACAAAAGGGAGATAAAAAGTCAAGACTGCTAA
>Ga0302280_1002930_pt1 | contig 12669 bp, 12 predicted proteins | sample III_Fen_E1_1_FD_198771 | JGI IMG/M metagenome (GOLD analysis project Ga0302280, IMG submission 198771) | Peat permafrost microbial communities from Stordalen Mire near Abisko, Sweden - III_Fen_E1_1 | ecosystem: Environmental > Terrestrial > Soil > Wetlands > Permafrost | place: Sweden: Abisko...
TTTATTTGTATATTTAACTGCATATTTTCACTTCTTAACAATACTATCTTGAACTACCTGCCAAAAACATCATATTTGTTTTATTTTATTCACAATCAAATATATATTTTTTGGCAGATAGTTTTAGATAGTATTGTTAAGAAGTAATATTATGCAGTATATCATAAGTTTATTTGTATATTTAACTGCATATTTTCACTTCTTATTTGTTATATCTAGAATTACTTGCCAAGAACATCATATTTGTTTTATTTTATTTTATTTACAATCAAATATATATATTTTTGGCAGATAGTTTTAGATAGTATTGTTAAGAAGTAATATTATGCAGTATATCATAAGTTTATTTGTATATTTAACTGCATATTTGCACTTCTTATTTGTTGTATCTTGAATTACTTGCCAAGAACATCATATTTGTTTTATTTACAATCAAATATATATTTTTGGCAGGTAGTTCAAGATAGTATTGTTAAGAAGTAATATTATGCAGCATATCATAAATTTATTTGTATATTTAACTGCATATTTGCACTTCTTATTTGTTATATCTAGAATTACTTGCCAAGAACATCATATTTGTTTTATTTTGTTCACTATCAAATATATATTTTTTGGCAGGTGGTTTTAGATAGTATCGTTAAGAAGCAATATTATGCAGTATATTATAAATTTATTTGTATATTTTACTGCATATTTGCACTTCTTATTTGTTATATCTAGAATTACTTGCCAAAATACACTTAACACAGTAAATTTATTATATTTTCAATAAAATAATATTAAATTTGTTACTGAAAATACGCGCATTACAAACATATCATTTAGAGTGAAAAATTACAAACAAATGATATAATTACAGTTATACAAAACACCTTGATTATCAAGTTGGTGACTAAAAATTGACTTATAATGAATACGTGATTTAGATCGAAAAATTATAAGCAAATGATATAATTATAGTTATATAATATATTTTCATTAATGGTTTTTTACATTTTCTAAGATCACGAATTATATGTTGAGCATTCATTTTAATATATTATATCATAATTAAATCTTCAATTTTTTATATCAAAAATAAATCAACCAGTCAAATAATCCTTAAATTCCATCAATGTCTTTTTCTCATCATTTCCAAGCAACATTTTAATCTTTGCAATATGAGTTTCCGTGATCTTATCATGACTAAAACAATCATTACACAACAATATCATTCTTGAGTATATTTTATCATGATGGAAATAATATGCATTTCTATGTTTAATAATATCTTTGATCACATCATTAAAGTTCTTTTTATGATATAAATGATTGTTAAAAAGAACATCCGTAAATTTTATAATATCATTAATATCATTTTTTAGATCAATTAATATATTTTTATATGTGTGAATATTTTTATATATGAAATAATTTAATATATCATTATCCATCAATTTGAACATATCATTTGTTATTTTAACATCAATATTATTATTGATCATATGATTTAATAGTACATTCACAGTTTCAGCAGTACTATCTTTTTTATTATTCATAATTGCATATGTCAATGGTGTTTTACCATTATTATTACTTACATTAATATCAGCATTATATTGCAATAATAATTTAACTGTTTCAATATTACTCGTAGTATTTGAATTTGCACACGCACTCATCACAGCAGTAACACCATGCTTATTTTTTATATTAATATCAGCATTACTTTCCAATAATAATTTAATTTTTTCAATTCCACTGTCTTTATTTGAATATGTGGATGCAAACATTAATGCAGTATTTCCAATGTTTGTTTTTGCATTAATATTAACATTTGAATTCAATAATAATTTAACAGTTTCTAAAGTGCTTTTTTCGTGTGAATCTCTTGAGGCCAATATCAGTGCGCTAAAGCCTAAATTATCGACTAAATTGACATCAGCATTACTTTCCAATAATATTTTTATTATATGTAAATTATTACAAATACCTGAATTTGCACATGCTATCATTAAAGCAGTTTTACCAATATTATTTTTGTAATTAATATTAGTATTTTTAATGATCATTTTTATTAATTCTGGATCAACATTCTTTATCAATACAAGTTTCATCAATAAACTCCATTGAGTTGATGTGTCACTACCATAAATTGAACACTGGTAAGTCTTGTTCACATCAATAAACATCAAATCTTCATCCTTAAATTGATCACAAACTATATCACCCATTATATTACATTCATTTGCATTAAATGTGTGCAATAAATATTATTTTCAACTTTTTTTCATAATAAAAAGTTGAAAATGCCATTGCTTGATAATTCTATTTTAAGTTGACATCAAATAGAAAAGATGGAAACATTTATTGAAGAATACAATAAAAATGCATTAGCTTTGGATAAAAAATCAAGAGAAGATCTTGAAAAAATACACAAAGTAATAATTAATGATGAATATATTGAGACTTGTGAAGATTGTGAATTATTATTTCTTTGTGCATTCTATCATCATTTTGTAACAAAAAATTATAACATAGCAATAAAACTATATGAAAAAACAATAAAATTGTATGAATTGTCCATAGAATCATACACAGTTCATTTCTCAGAAGAATCGATGGCTAATCTATATTCAATAGCAATGGATTCTCACAATGCTAAACATACAATGCATATTCTAGAAATGTTGGCAAAATTCAATCATGATAATGCTATACTAGAATTGGCTTATTGTCATTATGCTGGTTGGCGTACTAAAAAAGATATTCAAAAAGGTATTGATATATTGGAAAAAGCAGCAAATCTTGGAAATACGTGTGCAATGAAAAAATTAGGACAAATATATTATCGTCCAGAATATCACCAACAATTTGGCATAAAACGAAATAATACTTTAGCAGCAATATATTATTCAAAATATGCAGATCGCATTGGTGCACTCATGAGTAGTTTTATTATATTGGATTGGATTACTCTTTGTTGGCATGAAGAATTGCATAAAATATGGCCAAATAGACAATTCCTCAAAAATCAATTTATTACTCTTCTTTTGATTTCAAAAAATAGAAAACAAGCAAAGTTAAATTGGATGGTTTTTGGTATTGCCAAAATAATAATTAAACATTTGGGAACTCTTGATAAAGATCTTCAAAATACATACATAAATGAATATATAAATAGCAATTGTTATAATAATAACATTGATACTAAAATATATGATATAAATAATAAATTAATACATGAAGGATGTTACAAAGAGTACATAATTTTTGACAATAGAATCGTAATATGTAATGAAGTTGAAACAAAAATCATATATTGTGGATTAAGAAGTAATATATGGAAGTTATAATTTAATGCAACATATTAAAATTTGTTTATACAATAAACTTGATAATTTCATAAAGTACAAATCTTGGTATCTTGATTCCAGTGTCTATTTGATGTCTTTTCATGCACAACAAAAATGCCCAAATACTCACTCTAAAATCCAATGGAAAATATTTATGGTTTTCACATGACCACATCAATATTTGTGATGAATTTGACACTAATTTAATATTTGGAAGTGTAAAAGCAAAAGTGGGAAATGAAAGATATTTTTCTGTATCACTTTTAATCAAACAACCACTTTTATTATTACCAATTATAAAAACATCACCATTATTTTTCACTATGGTTGAATGTTGATGATTAATACTTACAAATTGTATATTGGGATCTTTCATCAATAGTGTAAGATCATATACGCGATTTGTGCTTGGATACCATTTACTACAATATTTATTTCCACACATAAACAATTTACCATCATTCAATAAAATTATCGATTGATAAAAACCACAATATACCTCTCTTATTTTTGAATTTGTCATTAATAAAATAGGTGTACCTCCCACATATCTTATATCATTGCCAAGTCCCAATTGACCATAACCATTATCACCCCAAACAAATAATTCACCATTGTTTTTTAATATCATAAAATGAAAAGAACCACCTCTAATTGATTTAATTTCATTATCTATCATTAATAATTTTGATTTGTTACTTCTCAAATTGAATAACTCTCCATTATTTTTCAATATCAATAATTCATCTTTGCCACAAACAATGGATTTTACATTTTTCATTGATAAAGTGAATTTTTCAATATAATCATTGTACAAATTTTGTTTTTTTATTAAAGAATTTATATGTCTGTAATAATTTTTTCCACATACAAATAAATCTCCATTCTCTTTCAAAATCATTGATCCATATAATCCACATGCAATTGTTTTAATACTAGGATCAACCATTAATAATTTTGGAAAGTTAATGAATCTTAAATTTTCAATATTCCTTTTATTTGGTATTCCCAATTCATAATTCTTATTTGATCCAAACACATATAACTTTCCATCATTTGTTAATATCATATAATGAGTAATTGAATTGGCAATTGCTTTTATTGATATATTATTTTCTGAAAAGAATTTATTGCACATATTGTTCAAATATTTATATTTTACATTATGGTTTCCATTATATCCAAAAAATGTTATTTGTTTACCATCATATAATAAACTGGCCATATATCAGTAAATATATGTTTTATCAACAAATATACCAATCATTGTATATTTCAATTTTTTATAAAAATTGAAATTCCCAATGAATCACAAACCAAAACACAATAAATAACAACAAATGCAACCTATCTTTATAAATTTACCCATATGCATCATTCAATACATTGCAGATAATTATTTGCAATTCATGGATGTTATTCATTTAAAAAAAGTAAATAGAAAGTGTAATAAAATAAAAGTGAAAAGTTTTGGTAAAATAAAAAATATTGATACATTTACTTTTGATTTAGATGATAATTTTTATTATGTATTGACTGATGATATTTTAAAATTTTATCCTCATTTGGAAGAATTACATTTGAGAAATAATGTTGGAAATATCGATCATTTGACTAATTTGACAAAATTGATTGCTCCATATGCACAAAGAGTTACCAATGAATATTTGAAAAACTTGATTCATTTGGAGGAACTGAACATTTCAAATTGTTTTGGCATCACATATGTTAATAATTTTACAAATTTAAAAAAATTAAATATGTCGCGCAATAAAAAAATAAAAAATATTGATAAATTAACAAAATTGGAAAGTCTAGATATATCTTACACTAATATTGGCAATCAAGAACTCAAACATTTATCCAATTTGAAGTCTCTAAATGTGTCCATGAATGAATTGATCACAGATATAAATCATTTATCACAATTAGTAAGATTGGAAGCAATTGGGTACGATTGTGGTATTTGTGATGAAAGTATTAGAAATTTGACAAATTTGGAACATTTGTTCATATATGCCAATAAAAAAATTAAATATGTCAATCATTTTAGTAATTTAAAAACATTAGATTCAGAATGTGATTATAAAATAAATAATAATATCAATAATTTGACAAATTTACAAAAATTATACATAAAAGATTTAAATAATATCACAGATCTTAATCATTTGGTCAATTTAACAGATTTACGTGTAAGTGGCTCAAATAATATCACCGATGATAGTATCAAAACACTTACAAATTTAATAAAATTGGATATAGACGAGAATAAAAATATAACAAATTTGAATCATTTTGTGAATTTAAAAAAATTACGTATATTTAAAAATTATGCAATAAATAATAATTGCATAGACAAATTGGCAAATTTAGAATATCTTTATCTTGACGAAAATTATTCAATAACAAATATTAATCATCTTGTAAATTTGGTGGAATTACAATTGTTAAGTGATAAAATTATTACTGTGGATGGTATTGATAAATTGACAAATTTGAAAACTTTGCATATTTATGGTAAAAGTAATATAACTAATGACAGTATTGCATTTTTAATAAATTTGGAAGATCTACACATTAGAAACAATCCACATATTTACAACATTAATCACTTGACAAAATTAAAAATATTGAATGCCTCTGGAAAGCATTGTGGACTTGATAATAATGGTATAAGAGATTTGATTCAGTTACGACAAATTAGTGCAAATTGTAATGACAAAATAACAAAAGTGAATGAATTAAATAAATCCAACTGTTTAAATTTTGATTATTTTGGATCAGATAGTGAAAGTGATGATATATAATAAAAATTGAAAAAACATAATATTTGATATGACAATATGATTATTATGATGCAAATGAAAGCTCTTGTAAATGTGTTTGGCATACATATCATATGTGTATTTTTAAAAAGAAGAAATATAAAATTGCCCAAATATTTAGCTTATGAAATAATTGGATATTTGGGATTTTTTTGTAAAGATAAATGTTTGATATGTCAAATTTACCATTTGATCAATAATCAAATTTCATTTGATCTTTATGATAAAAAATCAAAAGTGTTTCAATTTAATGGAAATTTGGCAAAATATATTTATTTGAAACAAAAAAGAGATGTTATGAATATGATTGTGAAACATGACAATGATAAAATTATTTGCAATATTCTATTTAGTATGTCAAACTATAATGATATAAAATATTTGGAAATAAAAATATCAAATAATAAATTTACAATAAAAGAGTGTTCAAGTTTAATTTCTAGATTTATGTGGAATACTACACTTCCTGCCACAAAAGTTCGAGATGTAATGTTAGATTATCATAGTGCAAATTATAAAAGAATATACTATGGATATAATCCAAATTATGTTAATTGTGAAATATATAATATAAAAATTCATATCCCAAAAAATGTTATTAAATAAAAGTATATTGTTGTTTTTTATGATTTTTCCAAATCAAAATGCATATTATTATAATAACAAAAAGCACTGATGGTATTATAATTAAGAGATATATATCAATTGATTTGCATGGTTTACTCATATTTGCTTGAAAATCATATTTGATAATTCCAGATTGTACCTGACATGACCATTCAAAAGTATTCCCATGGTCAGGTATATTACAGAATCCATTCATAATGAAATATAAATCATTATAAAAGGCAAATTGAATGGTAACACTGTTTTTTGATGATAATGGTGTTGTAATATTAAATGTGATATCATATGGATGTGCTGAATTGTGAATTTGCGTGTTGTTGCAATATGCTTTGAGATTATTACATGATTTGTTTAAAATGTGAGTGCAGTTATAAGTATCAAACAATTGGGAATTAACCAATAATACCATAAGTGATAATATTAATAATAATTTTAACATGTTGTTGTTTTCATTGTTTTTTATTATTGTATGTTTCAATATGTTCATATTTCAATTTTTTATATTCGAATAAAAAGTTGAAATTAATAATAATTGTAATATACATTTATTGGAACATAAATCAAGATGGAAAATTCATCAAAAACATCATTAACAATAGATATACCTAAACATGGAATTTTTCAAAGTGGTGATGATTTCCAACAAATTTACATTTGGAACAAAGAAAATCCAAAAAAATGTTTGATTTGTGAACAAGTAAATTTATCTGGTATTGTCATTGAAAAATTTGAATTTAATGATTTATATTCAGGCATTATATTAATGGCTATTTGTAAAAATTGTCTTCAGTGTAAAATGAATAACATTTCAAAAAGTTATCAAATTGGACACTTGTTCAAACGTGTTTTTGCAATCAAAAATATCACAAAATCTATCAATTTATGTCTTTGTTGCAAAATAACAAATAGTGATGGAGTAATATATTTTGTATGCCAAACTATTGAAAAATCATGGAATTTTTGCATTGATTATTCAAATATATTTTTTAAAAGTGATTACAAAGAAAAAAGTTTTGATGAAACATTTTTGTGTATTTCTTGTATGTCTAGATATGCAGAAAATCTTGAAAGAATAGATAAAAATTATTATGAAAATGTCCTTGTGCAAACAAATTTCTATTGTGCACCTTTAAAATATGATGCAAAAATTGCATTGTTTAGAAGAATATGCAAAAATAATGAAGCATTAAATTGTAATTGGGAATGGCAAAAAATTGAAGATATCAATTGTTCTATCAATGTAATCAATTCAAAATGTAATACTAATGTATTTAACTGGAGCAAAAACGCGCATGAATGTCACAGATCTGAATGTAAATGTGAAAAAGGAATTTTAAATCCATATTTAACACAATTATCTGCTCCAATTTGGACATTTGATAATCATCATAGATTCCCAATAACATTCAAGCAGAAAATTGCTATGTTCATGATGTGTTTGAAAGAAATGCAAAATGTATTACATCAAGTATATGTTCCAAGACTATTATTACCATATATTTTTGGCAAGTCATTTTAATTTATTGAAAAAATTGAAAATGATAATACTTGTTATATTCATTTATTCAGAGATACATACAATATAAATAAATCATAAACAAGAAAAATATGGCAAATTTATTAAAATCAAAAAATGTGCCTGAACATGGCATTTATGAAAATATGGGTGATTTTCATCAAATTTCCTTTTGGAGCAATAAAAATCCAATATGCACTTGTTGCCAAAAATCACATAATATTGAGAATATTATGTGCCAAAAATCACATAATATTAAAGATGAATGCAAAGAATTTATTGGGAAATTCCAACAAATAAAATGTTTCATTTGTCAACAATTCAACTCATCTGGAATCATGATTGAAAATTTCGAATTTGATACCATTCGAGAAGAACTAATATTAATGGTGATGTGCAAAGAATGTCTCCAAAGTAACATTAAAAATATATCAAAACAAATTCATATTGGATGCAAATCAAAATATGTAGCAATAAAATACATTTCAAAATCCATAAATAAATGTCTTTGTTGTAAAATGGCAAATATTAATGGATTAACATATGTGCACAACTCTAATGATTTTTTCAACAATAATAGCGCCGATTATTTAAATTCATTTCTCAAAAGTGATTGTCAAGAAGATTATTTGCACCAGACCATTTTGTGCAGTGAATGTATATTTCGATATGCAGAAAAACTCAAAAAAAAAGATGAAGATTCTGATGAATCAATACAAACTGGGTTTTTTTGTGCACAAATGAATTGTGATGAAGATCGCAGAACACATCAAATGAATATGGTTTTGGAATATACTGCATTTTACAAAAGATTACAATTCACAAATAATGATTTGTTACATTGTGATTGGAAATGGTTTAAAGTTGAAGAAATTCCAAAATACATACATATTAATACACTAAATCCAATGTGGGGTGGAACGTGTGCATATCAATGGTGTCAGTGTGATCAATTTAATTGTGAATGTGAAAAAAGAATTTCTAATCAGTTTTTGACACAACTATCACCTCCAATTTGGACATTTGAATATCATTGTGAATTTCCAAATATATTCAAACAAAAAGTTCTAATGTTTATGATGTGTTTAAAAATAACAGAAAAAATATTACATAAAAAATGCATTCCAAGGCTATTACTACCTCATATTTTTAAGAATTCATTTTGATTTGCGTGTCAACAAAGTTTTAGTTATGAAGAAAAACAACATGTATAATATTGTACATTTAAATATTTTTATAAAATAATGTTATTCATTATAAGTCTTATTAATGGTTTTGGCAAATTTATTTCTTTATAGGATCTTTTCAATATCATTTGTAAAATCATAAATTCTTGTTTATAGGATATTTTCAATGTCATTTGTAAAATCATAAATTCTTGTTTATATATGTGTTTTTTTATGAATTCTATACCACATGCAATATTTCCAAATTTATCAAATGATTAATATTTGTTATTTTTTTATTTGATGATATGTCCAATTTCCTCAAATAAATTAAATTACAAATACTTTCATTGATAATGCCACATATATATTGAAGTACACATACAGACATATAAAGTTACTCTTTATTGTAACATAAATCAATTTATACTATGCTAATTTCATTTGTATTGTTTTTAAATTTTGAATTATGAGGCAAATATACTTTTTCAAATTTGTTAAATGTTTTATACTTTCATCATTAACAACAAAATTATTGTCATGTGCCCATAATATTTTTAAATTTGTCATGTGATTTATATTTGTGATTTTTTTATTGTACGATGTACTCAAACGTTCCAAATTTACCAGATTTTTTATACCATTATCAGCAATTCCACAAGATTCACCATTGGCAAACAATGTCTTCAAATTTTTTATATTGCAAAATATTCATTTGAATGAATTGAACATAAATAATTTAATTTTTTGAAATTTATTTTTTATATCATCTGCATTATGTTTATTTAATTTCACAGCCTCTATACATATCTCATCTGTCTGATTAACAACATATTGAAATGCATAATACCATTGTTTAATAGCTTCCAAACACATTTGATCAGTTTGTTTTTCAACATATTTCAATGCACTACCAGCTTGTTTAACTGCTTCCAAACATATATTTTCTGTTTGTTTCTCAACATATTGCAGTGATATTCCTGTATTTTTAACAGCCTCCAAACATATATTTTCAGTTTGATTTATTACATATTTCAACGCATGTCCACATTTTCTAACGGCTGCAATACATATTTCTTCTGTTTGTACTTTCACATACTCTAGTGCTCGCCATTCTTGTTTAACTGCGTCTATACATATTTGTTCAGTTTGTATTTTAACAAATTCCAATGCATATCCATTCTCTTTAACAGCTTCTAAACATATTTTTTCAGTTTGCTTTTTTACCCATCGTAGTCCTCTACCATATCCTTTCATAGCTGCAATACATATCTCTTCATTTTGGTATGGTATATATTGTAAACTATCTGGATCATATTTTACAAATTCAAGATATAATTCTGGTGTTATTTCTTTCATTGGCACATCTTCAAATTTGTTTTTCCTTATTAAAGTAGTATAATAATTATGTTTGCCCACATCAAATGCAATTTTATTATAAATATGTTTATCAATAAATTTCATATAATTGTGTCCATACTTTTTATATAGTATTAATAATTTTAGTACTCTTTTGATGCATATATTCATTACATATCATATTATTAAATACAATATCATAAATATATATTTTCATTTTTTTTTAAATAAACAAATTCGTAATGATCATAAACTTCATATATTTTGGCATCTTAGCATGTCTGTTCATAATACATAATAACATAAAAATTCCAATTTTTGTATTTTTTGTAAAGTACTTGACATTTTCATCTAAATTATGAATTATTTCATTGCCAAATATATTTCTGCCATTGTATTTGCTAATTTGTCCATCAAGAATTATTTTTTTGATAAATTTTCCATTAATATCATGCCATGAGACACTAGAATCTTTTCTAATTATTATCCATTTTCCAAACTCAAATAATATATCAATAATATCATCACTATCACAATTAATATCAACATCATCATTTTTTAAATTATTAATATTGGTGTAACAAATAATTTTGGATTTTGTTCTATAATACACAGATTTATTTAATTGTGATACACTACTTGCATATATTTTCATTATATTTACATTTTGATATTTTTTATAAAAATTAGGACATTCACATGATTTGTAAAGAATGCTGCGTGCAACATTTGAATCATATAATATGTTACCCAATATATTTACTTTAACAAACCATTTTTCATATAATATATCAACATGATAACATAATTTATTCATTTCAGAATCACATGTGACAAACACTAATGCAATGTAATCATCAAAAAATTCATGTGCCACTTTATCTTTGAATTTTAACTCTCTAAATGATTTTCCATCATAATACATTATGTTTTTCTTATCATTTTCACACAAAAAAGTACCGCATGAAACAGTACTTATGTTATCAATATTATCTGCAATTTTTATGTTATTATTATACAATTCGCCGCTATATTTCAAATGTATCATTTCATCTTTATATTGCTTTTTAATATCATGGTTGAATTCACATTTCACAAGTGTCTCACTGTGATAATTTATTACATATTCATTATTATTATTTAATGTTATGTATGGATCCATTTAATTGTTTTGTTGTTTTTAATGAATGATCCTTAATACAGTGCTCAAGTAAAGAAGATAACAATATATTGTATTTTCATTTTTTTAACATAACTCATCAATACTCATAAAAAAAGTACCAAGTCAGGTCTATTCTTCAATTATCTCTTTGTAATTTCATCAGTTGTGCTCGCATACACTTTTTTTAGCATTGTCAAATCTTTTATACCATTATTAGACAAATCGCAATCATATGCTTTTAAAATTTGCAATTTTTTCATATGATTAATATTTGTTACATTTCTAGTGTAACTAACATCTAATTTTTCCAAGTTTACCAAATTTTGCAAACTTTCATTACTTATAAAAAGATTTTTATATGCAAATACATTTTTTAAATTCACACAATTACTAAAATATATAGGTGCATATGAATCATTGATTTCCAAAAATTCCAATTTGGATAAATTATTAATGTCATGTGAATATAAATTGCGTGACAATAAAAGACATTTTAGATTGACAAGTTTTTTGATGCAATTATTAATCAAATTTGTATGTCTTGCCAACTTTAATAATCTCAATTTAGTCATATTTTTCAAATCAATCTTACAATCAGTTATGTAATTAAGTGGATACGTTTCTGTCAAATATAATTCTTCTATATCATTTACATATTTTAACATACCATAAG
>Ga0302280_1002932_pt1 | contig 12664 bp, 16 predicted proteins | sample III_Fen_E1_1_FD_198771 | JGI IMG/M metagenome (GOLD analysis project Ga0302280, IMG submission 198771) | Peat permafrost microbial communities from Stordalen Mire near Abisko, Sweden - III_Fen_E1_1 | ecosystem: Environmental > Terrestrial > Soil > Wetlands > Permafrost | place: Sweden: Abisko...
AATAATCACAACTACACAAAAAGTAGCATTTAGTATTCTATGCACAAAGCAACTAACTAACAGTAGTGTATGGGTAAAATGGGCTGATGGCTGGCTATCTGGCTTGGACAGAAGCAGAAAGGCTGCTCTTGATAATACTTATTTTTATGGTAGTGTTGATGCTACTTATAATGCTGCTAATGCTGCTGTTGCTGCTGCTGATGCTGCCACTTATGCTGCTTTTGCTGCTGCTTATGCTGCTAATGTTGCTACTAATGCTGCTAATGCTGCTGATTATGCTAATGCTAATTCTTTGTCTGTTGACTTTGTAGAACTAGCAAATCAAGCAATGAAATATTAACATGACAACACGAACTCATCCTACTACTGGTGTGAAGATAGCATTCTACTCTCCATGTGAGATTGCAGATAGTATCCCTCCAGAGAAGCGTCTTACTCCACAGAACTATGATGGTACTCCTTACAGAGTCCTTGGTTCTGAGAAAACAGGTCCAATGAATAACAAATCTATCGTGAGGAGTAAGCCTAGATAAAACGACGTGTAAAGTGAGTATTGTACTACATTGCCATACCTTCTACCAGACACTCTCCAACCTCTTGGCATGATTCTTGCTATAGTGGTTGGGTCAGTCACCCGTTCCAACTAACAAATCAAATTATGAAAGCATCTATTGTCCCCACACAACCACAACCAAAAGTCTTCTCTTAAACTTTCACCTTTAGTGAAACAACCTTAATGTTCAGGTCAGGTTGCTCTTAACAAAGAACCAGAACAAAAACAAGAAAGTAAATATGTCCTCCGAACACAAACACAAATACTCGAAAGAAAATCCACCATTGGTGACACGTAATGGTATTACTCTTCCTCTGTCTGAGACTGCCTTTGGCAAGACGAGCAATCAGAAGGGTAAAGCCTTCTACACTATTCTCGGTACGTCAACTACTCTGGCAGACATTCGCAAGTTTGTTGGTGAGTCGATTGAACTGGCACAATGGAATCGGTTCTTCCGCCGAATTGGTGCAGACATCTTCACTTCGGACAAGAACACTGTTGATGGGGTGATCAGTTGGCCCGACATCCTGGAAGATTGGGCTGAGTTTGATACTGGTGGGTCTACGTTGGCAGACTTGATGAAGGATGCTGACTTGCTTGTTGACAGCAACAATGCACTGATGGAGTCCGATGGGTATCAGTTGCAGGTTGATAGTAATGGTGAACCTCTGATTGGTGAAGATGGCCGTGGTATTCCGGTTGATCCTGCTGAGTGGAATAGTATCCATGCGCAGATTCAGTCGAACATTGCCCGCCAGCGCAAGATCAAGCTGGATATTGCCGGCATCCGCGCGAAGTATGAAAAGCGCGCTGAGAAGCGTCAGGCAAGTACAGAACCCAAGGTTCCTGCCGCTGCGTAAGGGGTAAATAGAACATGGTCTGACTGGCACCAAGAAGTCCAGTCGACTAACTTGAAAGAATAGATAGGCGAAAGCGCTCTAAGACAGACGAAGGCAGTGGGATTTATTCCGTATCTGTAACCCCACTCTATCTATTCTTTCAAGTTAGTCACTCCCAACTAAGAAAGCGGACTGGTCAGGGTGATAGGTTCATAGTCTGTTCTAGTTCCATGTCACCGGGTAGATGGTGTAAACCTACTAATTGAAACCATCGAGGGTCAGATAGTCTTTTGACGCTGATTACCAGTAAGAGGGTACCGACGTAAGGGGTTGGAAGTGACTCTCCAATTTGCAGAACCATGCTTGATGAATACATAATAGTCAAGACCCTTGTGTATACAAGCTACGAGCCAGCATGAAGGTAGTCGAGTCTCTGTACCACACAATATGTACAAATGGTTCTGCAATTCAATTTAGGGTGAAGTTGAAGAAAGCGGTTAGTGCGAGTCAACACTAACAAGCCTGTTCAAGGTCCCACTGCCTGGGATCGAGTCAATAATAAAGTACTGTGTATTGCGAGATGACAAGCTCACATCTTTTGGTGGTGTAGTACAACGTACCACTGCCAAATGGATACACGTACTGAATAGACTCACATTGTTGGTGAAAATCCAACCACCCTGTTAATTTACTTATGCAACCAAATCACACAACAAACTACTACGACTTAGAGTCAGACATCTACTCTAACGATGGTTGGTGGCATTCTTAGGCAATCACTATGTCCACACACCCTTACGTCAAGAAACAAATCACAATCTCTCTTGACTCTTTCATCACATTAGTCCTAGGTCCTGAGCAGAGAGGTTCTAGGGAACTTCCCTCCTTAGACATAGCACTAATAGTTGATGTCTTAGTCCGGAAGGATCTTCTGTTCAAAGTCCAATTCACAGAGTGGTCAGGTGAGCCACTTGAGAGACCACTCCTTTGGTCGTACAACGACTGGTACGAGTCTTCCACGAACTATAAGAAACAGAAGGAAGACTCTGATCGTCGGAGGGATGAGTATCACGTCTTCCAAGCTAATCTTAAGATCATCAAGGAGGCTCTTGAGACTGACTTCTTCTATCCACCTGACTCTGCCTCTGCATATGCCTATCATCTCCTGAAGACTAAAGCATGGGGGAAAGTATGGGCAGTCATTGGCGTTGACCAAAAGATCATCAAGAAAGTTGAGGAGATACCATGAACACATTACTTCTTGTGGTAGTATGTATAGTGTTCTTCTACCTACTTAAACAACCAAACAAACCGAGATACTAAGATGGCCAAACTAACCCCTCAACAAAAAGAAGATAAGCGACGAAGAGATCAACTGTGTGTCTCTAACAATCGCCTACTCTCCGCGCGGAACTTCGGGAACCTTTCAACATGGGAAGAACTGTGTAAGTTGTTAGGTATCCCCAACGTCATAGGTCATAGTGGTCCTCTCACCTTTCAAGAACTAAAGGACTACATCAAGTTGCGTGAGGAGAATCTTGAGAGAGAGATTACTATAGCCAATGCACCAACACCAGAGAAAGAGAAGGAACTACGTGAAGAAATCAAAGCCAACAATGGGGCCCCGGTCGCCGGGGAAAGCAAAGTCCAAGGGACACAAGATGTCATTCTGCCCGGGGCAGTTCGAGAGTTGGTGGTGCAGTCTCCAACCATACCAACAGCAATATCTACAACTCCTTCTCCTGGGCGGTCCAGTGCTAAAGAAGATCACCAGTTCTCGCAAGAAAACAACTACGGTTTCACCCCCTCACCAAATGAAACAGCAAAGCTCTTCTGGTTCCAAAAGAAAGCGGTAGCAGAAGGGATGGATAAACTATTATGACAATCTACTTCCCATCTAACTTGTCGATCATTGAGTGTTACTACTGGATAGAAAGACGCTATCCAAACAAGACAATCTTCCTCAACCTTGACCACCAAAGATACGCACTAGACGTGTTACTCTGACACGTAATCGCACGTGCCGCAGGCGCGGGCGGCAACCACAACCACTACAAAGCAATGCAGGAGTAATAACACTGGCACAAAAGGAAGCCTAATCCCGCCCAGTGTGTGGATCATGCGCCAGCAACCAGACGCAAAGTGAGTCCGTAGGACGAACGAGTGGCCATTTGGTGGTTGAAGGATGGAGAAAGGATTTATGAACAAATATGAGCAAGAATCTTAATAGCATACTTATCCTATCAGGTACAGGTACAGGTAAGACATGGATGGCTGGTGCTATCCTTCGTCGGTTCGCTGACATTGACTACGCAAATGGTAGGACAATGTCACACATACCTTACCTCTACGTGACACGTGCTTCTATTGTCGTACAAACAGAGCGTGTCTTGGAGAGAGACTTCTCCCTTGGACTTGAGTCTTTGTCTGTCATCAACATAGAACAACTCCGCGCGCAGGCTGGAAGATTTTGGTTGAGGAGAGAACAAGTAGTTGTAGGTGGTGAAGAAGAAGAGAAGTGGACATGGAAGAAGAACATCCAACCGGCAGTTATAGTGTGGGATGAATGTCAAGCTCTTAAGAACCCAGGGTCACAGCAACATCAGATTGCTTGTGCTCTTAATGAGATGGGTCGTCTATATCAACCAAAGCAGATCTTTGTCTCTGCTACTCCCTTTACCAAGGTATCAGAGGCAAAGTGCTTTGCTGTCTCTACACATAAGTCTCTTAAGTTTATCTGTGGTAAGAGGTCAGGGTTTGATGAGAATGCTATCTTGACGAATGAGACTTGGCCTCAGTATGCTAAGGTAATTGCAGGTGAAGGTGCTCCTGAGGACTACAATGAAGCAGCAGTCGAGAGGTTGATGGATGACCTGAGTGAGTATGTTGTCAGGGTGAAAGGTGTACGTCCGCAGTTTGAAGCTGACAACAAAGTTCAGATGATTGACTTCCAGTCAAGGGAAGAGAGGGAGTACTATGAGAAAGCTTGGGAGAGGTATTTGGAGGAGAAGGCAAAGCTGGAAGCAAAGTCACTTGCTGGTATTCCTACAGGCATGGCTCTACTGGTACAGTTCCTCAAGTTTCGCATGGCTGCTGAGTACATTAGACATAAGTACTTAGTCAATAGGATGATGGAGATCGTCGAAGGTGGTAAGGCAGCAGTGTGTGCTCTTAGTTTCAAGCCTACAATCATACAGATGATTCTTGAGTTTGAGAGAAAGGGAGTAACACGAGATCAAATCTCCATCATCTGGGGTGGTGGTCAGACTCAGTTGACAGAAAAACAAAAGGCCAAGTCAAAGATAATGAGTCTGACAGACAAGCAACTACAAACACAAGGAACTACACGTGAAGAGTTGCTTGAGGCTCTAGCTCTTGAGGATGTTGAGGAGAGGGAGATTCTTGATCTGCCAGAACACCTTCGTCTTGGGATGCAGTCCTTCGAGGAGAGACAGAAGGAGATAGACAAGTTCCAATCTGGTAAGACTTTATACTGTATCTATACGTTGAAGGCTGGTGGTGTGGGGTTGTCTCTGCATCATACTGATGAAGTCTTTCCTGCTGAGAAAAGATGCAGGAGAAAGGAGTCAGGGTATGTTGTGGAGGAGGATATTCCACTGATACCTACCCGTCCGAGAGAAGTTCTCGTTACTCCTACGTGGTCACCAATTGAACTAGTCCAAGGTGTTGGCCGCGCGCCAAGACTTACCTCCCTGTCAGTGACTAAACAGTGGCTTGTTTTCTACAAAGGAACCATCGAAGGTCGAGTGGCAGACATTGCAGGGAAGGGGTTGAGGTGTTTGTCGAAGATAGTGAAACACAAAGAACCATGGAGTAATATGGTAGTCGGTGGTCGGACAGAAGACATAGAAAAATACAAAGAAACCTTACCAGATGATCTTGAAGGAGACGGTCTGGTAGAACAAGAAGGAGAAGAATGATACCTTTCACCAAACCAATGCTAGCTGCTTCTTTGTTGAGTTCAGAGTCAGATCACTCTGATTCTTCCATCTTAGAAGCAATGAAGAAACTTTGTTACCCAGTCATTGCTTCCTTAAAGAAGGATGGTATAAGAGCAATCAAACTAGGTGACTTGGCCTCTAGGACTCTGAAGAAGATCCCCAACAAACTGCTCCAGCAGAGGTCAGACTCCCTTCCATATGGGTTTGACATGGAGTTGTGGAATAAGGACTTACCTTACGACCAAGTAGAATCAATCGTGATGTCAGAGGAACATCCTGACTCTGACAAGATACAGTTCCATGTCCTTGACTGGTGGGATAGAGGATACAATATGGGGTACAAAGATAGGATAGATACTGCTATCTTTGAACGACCATCACTACCTCCTTTCTGTGTCTTACCTGAACTTGTAGCTTGTACATCCCCCCGAGAGCTGTTGGAATTCTTCCACGAATGTGAAGAGCAACAAGGTGAGGGTATTTGTTTCCGAGCGCCTTACTCTCCTTACAAGCAAGGTCGTTCTACGCTGAGGGAACAATACCTAGTCAAGCTAGCTCGCTTCACCCGGTCGGAGTGCATCATCATTGGATTTGAAGAGCAGATGTTGAACTGCAATCCAGAGAAAAGGAATGCAGTTGGTAAGATGGACAGGTCATCAGCTGGTGCTCTACTGGTTGGCAAAGGGACATTGGGTGCATTCCTTGTTCGTGACAATGTTGGTCTTGAGTTCAGGGTTGGGACTGGTGTTGGATTGACCGACCAAAAGCGTCGAGAGATTTGGGCGGACAAAGATAAGTGGTTGTGGAAAACAATTACAATCAAGTCTAAGTCCCATGGTGTTAAAACTAAACCAAGAAGTCCTATCTATGTAGGACTTAGAAATGAGATTGATATATGAAAATCAAAGTTCACAGTTCGTTGAAGAATATTAAGTCGATGGTTCAGTGTGGTATCACACTGGAGAATGCCATTGAGTTGGCAGCTAGTACGATCATTGATGCACAGTTGGCACGTGGTGAAGACTCCTCAATAACATTTGCTTGCAATTGGGTTGACCCAATCTACGGTGGCAATTGGTATCTAGACAGTGCACAATACACCATCATTGAACGATGAAAAATAATCGCATAGTCGTTGACCTAAACAAGGTTCAGTACGCTTGGACTGGTTGGTGTACAGCTGATGGGAACTATAGGCGTCAGTCAAAGCCAACTCAACCAACAGTTCATGGTCATGAGTTTGAGTGTGAGGCACCAGCTATTGTTGTGTATCCTGGATTTGTTGGTGCAGGGTCACAGCTTCGAGAGGAGACAACGATGCTAGAGAGAGCATTCTATCTTGGCATCATTGACGAATGGATTCCATACACCACTCTTCAAGTCCAAGCAAACCATCGACTCACTTACACCGGTGAGAAGGCTCAGTCCATCTGGAAAGCATGGTGTGAGAAACAATTTAACAAATCACAAAAGGAGAAAGGAAACAAATGAGTTCTCCAGCAGAAGTTACTTGAGTATGATGACTTGATCGCGAAGTACAAGAAACTTATATGACACCACCCACTACTACCCCCACTAAAACACTCTCTCGTTTTCAATTAGAGATGCAGCTTGCAAACGGGGAAGACTTTGTTCCTATCGTCCAAGACTATATTGATAGAGGCAAACTTCCATACACAATTCAACCGTGTACTGATGGTTCCTTTCGTCTTGTTGATACGCTCTGTGCAGGTGAGTTGAAGTTGAAGAGATTCATCACAGAAGATCAGGCAATGTTGGAGATGAAAGATAGAGCACTCAAGGCTTCTAAGAGTCAACACGCTGTTCTAATCTATGGTGCAACTGGTACAGGCAAAGAGATCATTGCATCCTCTATGATTGCCGCCCGCAAGGGTGCCTTCAAGGCAGTGAACTGTGCTGGTATTCCTGAGACACTTATTGAGTCCATTCTCTTTGGTCACATGAAGGGCTCTTTCACCGGTGCAACTGGAACAAAGAATGGCTTGATCTCTGAGGCCCAAGGTGGTGTAATGTTCATGGATGAAGTAGGAGAACTGCCACTTGGAATGCAGTCAAAACTCCTACGGGTTCTCCAAGAGAATAAGATCTGTAAGGTAGGTGCAGTTGACGAGGAGGACATTGACTGTAAGTTTGTCTTTGCAACTAATAGGAACCTAGAGGAGATGGTTAAGACTAGGGAGTTCCGTGAAGATCTTCTTGCTCGTATTTCTACGTTGACATTGAACATCACTCCATTGAAGGCTCGTCTTGGTGACACAGTACCTATTGCTCGATCTCTATCTGACTCTGGGAAGTTCTTAGAGCAGTGGGGCGGAGCATTAAAGGCTGGTCAGTTGGACTTGTCTCACAATGTCCGATCAATCCAGAAGTATGTTATTCGTTACAATGTGTGGGGGAGTATATCATAGTTAGGAGTTATACTTGCCATATTCTTGGCACAGAAATTGCTGAGTAAAACATCCACACCAATCAAATCAAATCACTATGAGTTTAAACAACACAGAGGAACAGCCTCCACTTCCCAGCTTTCCACCCGCACCAAAAGAATCCAAACAGATGTGTATGGTCTGTGGTTCTTACGTGGCAAAGACATTCATTGATCTCTCGTTCACAGAGAACCAACAACCTACTCGTATCCATCTCTGCTACCAAGATGCAATGATCCTTCTTCGGATGGCTTGTCAGTTTGAGCCAGGTGCAATCGTCAGAACTCACAAGTTTGTGATGGAGCAAATCTACGAGAAGGAAGTATGAACACTCCTGAGGACCTAGCCAAGGCACTCTTCCCTTCGCAGAAACTTTCAGAGAAACTAGTCAACATGTTAACATCAACTAAACCAGCAGGTTGGTCACACCGATCTAACGCACCTTACTACAAGAAGGTATATGCCCTTGAGATCAAGGAGGCCATCGACGCGATGATTCAAACTGGTGAGAACATCATCTACTACTACTCTCAATGGTGTACACCTGAGACTGGAGTGTCATCACAGACTCTGTATAATAGAGTCAATCAATCAATCAGATTCCTTGTTGAACCACAGAATGGACTAGACAAAGCTGGCATTTATGAACGGTGGTATGACTCTGTGAAAGTAGAACGAGTCAGGGAACTCGGTGTTCGTATCTCCTTCCTTGCTGGGTTGTCTGGGACTGATGGTCTAAAGCCAGTCCTTGTCGCCCCGCGCGAAGGCAAACCAGTCTGGTATAGGAAGATGACAGATTGGATAGAGGACTCTGACAACTGGGAACCCTTCACACAGGACAACTTAGCCCTCTCTCCAGAGGAGATTGTTGACATCAAGACGATGTTGTCAACTGTCCGTGGAGTACAGTACGCCGTTGACGAGAGGCACATCAGTATCATAAGGACATCGCTGTGACTCTTACCCAACTGCTAGACTGTTCTGCTGATCAGTTGGAGAAGTTATCTGATGCAGAACTTCTAAAGCATTTCGAACCATTTCTCAACGTCACTAGACCTGAGAGAGCAAGAACAATAACACCAAAGAAAACTGAACCAGCTCCTTATATATCACCAAGCAAGAAACGAGCAATGGATGCTCTGATTGCGATGGGAGTTGATCCAGAGTTTATCACAAAAAAGAAAGGAAGAAAATGAATCAAGAACAAGCTAAGAAGATGTGGCCAATCATTAAAGCATGGAGTGAGGGTAGTACATTGGAGATTAATCTTATCCAATACCAGACTTGGTCAGCGATTACTCCAGGAGAGACAATCAACTTCTCTAGCCCGCCTGAGTACTATCGCATCAAACCAGAACCAAAGTATCGTCCTTGGACTGTGGAGGAAGTTCCGGTGGGAGAGGTGGTTAGTAACCCCCTTGGCAGGGGACTGATCACCAGTGTTGATGATGGTGGTATGTGTATTAATGCTGTTTTTCTCTCATTCAAGTATGTTGTAGAAAACTACACCTACAAAGGTCATCCAGCAGGAGCACTTGTAAATGAGTAAACTGATTATCAATATCGACTCCACTTCTCTAGGTCACTCATCCTGCATCCTAGATTTCTACCGAACAGTTGTTGGTAGTGTTGCAGAGAGTGGTCAACCAACAGGTGGTTATAAAGAACTCCTGAATGGACCTGAGTTGACATATGGAGTTGCGGTTCATAAGTTCATTGACGTGGCATACAAGACTGGTGGGCAACTGCCTATTGCACGGAAGTATGCTCTTGATGCGTTTAAGATTCCCACAAGGGACCACCCCAAGAAACCTTACCTGAGAGACGAAAGGCACCTATCGACAGTCTGTATGAATCTGTGGACTGATTTTGTCATGCAAGAGAACTCATTCGAGTTACTACAACTAGTCCTTCCTTGTTGGAGGTGTAGAGGGAGTGGGCAGTTAGATCAAGGTCCTTGCCCTGCCTGCAAAGGTGAGAAGAACTTACTGCAACCAGCAACAGAGGTTACCTTCTCAATCAAGTACTACGAAGACGATTACATCATTGTAAACCTCTGTGGAACAATCGACAAGATCGGTAAGTTCAAGAACGGTTGCTATGCTCTTGGTGATTGGAAGACTTCTGGCACTTGGGACAATAGAGGTTACTTCCAGCAGTACGAGTTGTCAAGGCAATTGAGGATGTACAAGCTAGCGATCAAGCTGATGGGCACTATGCACCCTACATCTGTACTTGGTCAGTTAGGTCAGACAAACATAGGTTGCTTTATCGACGCAATCTTCCTCGACAAAGACCCTAATGCTACATCCTTTGAACGCTCGGAGGTATTCCTCACTGCGGGCGGAGAGATCGACAACTTCCAGTTGATGGTTGATGCTAAGATCAGGGAGATCTCAGAAGCAATCAGGACTAATTACTTCCCAAAGACTGGGATCATCAATGGTACTTGCATCAAGTATCAGAACGTATCTGAGAAGAACTTTGTGAAGTGTCAGTTCTGGGACTGTTGCAGGAATCCAGACAACGTTGCGAACGTCCTTCTCAAGAGAAATTTCAAACAAGTACACCACGATCCACTTAACTATAATGACATATGAAAATCATCGGAATCTCTGGTAAGAAGAAATCAGGCAAAGACACAGTAGCATCTCTACTTGCAGCCAATCTACCGAAAGGTAGTGCCATCAGGTATCACTTTGCTGATGCTTTGAAGCGCGAAGTAGCAATCATGTACGGTGTTACTGTTGACTTCATTGAGAGTCACAAGGATGCCTTCCGTCTTATCTTACAGGGTCATGGTACAGACTACAAACGTAATCTATATGGCCATGACTACTGGGTAAGGAAAGTAGAGGAAGCACTTCCTCAGTTCGAGAGGTCAGGGTTTAAAGTTCTATTGATACCTGATGTTCGCTTCTTCGACGAAGCAGAGTGGGTGAGAAAGCAGGGTGGTTCTGTCATCAGAGTGACAAAGATGTATGACGACACCACAGACAAGCATCCATCAGAGATTGAGTTGGATGACTACAAGTTTGACAAAGTGATTGAGAACAATGGAACATTGAAAGATCTACTAACAAAAGTATTGGAGATAAAAGTATGATGAAAGAGCAAGAACAAGTTCGTGAGTTTATGTTGAAGGCTGAGCAAGAGTGTCCTGACAGGCCGACAACTTTACCAGACCGTGCAGATATTCGTGCATTAAGAGTTGCACTAATTCAGGAAGAACTGGATGAGTATAATGCTGCTCAATTCAGAGAAGATCTCACAGAGATCGCTGACGCAATTGCTGATCTGTTGTACGTCGTACTTGGAACAGCAGTAGCTCATGGTATGGACATTGATCCTATCTTCCAAGAAGTCCATTCATCCAACATGTCTAAGTTCATTGACGGGCACAAAGACAAGAGTGGTAAGTGGATCAAAGGACCTTCCTTCCGCTCGCCGGATCTTAAGCCACTGTTAGACAAACAAATCACAAAGCAATGACACCAACACCTACACCCATGATGTGGTCTCTGGAGGAAGCTCTAGTTGTAGCCAGAGCTCTTGAGACAAAGATCGAGAGGATCTACAATCATTATCATGTAGCTCTTGGAGGTTCAGTCCTGCATAGAGGTAGTAGTACTAAAGATTTAGATATCTTTATATACCCACACAAGACAGGTCAAATTGACAGAAAATATCTCAACAAGATGTTGTCAGAGTTTGGTCTTGTAGATGCAGAAGACAGAACCTCTATCCATGCAGAGTACTATGATAACAAAGAAGTCATCAAGTACATGTACAACGGTAAACGCGTAGACATCTTTTTCTTATCATGACACCATACACACCCAAAGGCTGTAAGTTCCTTTCGCAGACAGAGGACAGTCAAGTACGATTGATAGTGCAGGGAGCACCGTTCTCTGGTAAGACTACCTCAGCACTGACGTTCCCTAACCCAGTCATCCTGTCTTTCGACAGGAAAGTCTCTGCACACTTGCACAGGTCTGACATTCCAATAGCACCATTCTATGATCCTAAGTTTGTAGACACCATCCTCCCTAGACCAGGTCTTCAAGCTCCTTGCTCGAAGAAGGAAGCACTTACCAAGTGGCTCTCAACCGAGGGGTTGAAGTTGGTACATGAACAGACTCTAATCATTGATGGTTGCTCAGGCATTGAGACAGCATATCATATCTGGTACAAGTTTAACGAGACAGAGTTGGCACATTCTACCAAAGGAACATTTAACAAGTTCATCCAGTGGGACTTGAAGAAAGCCTACTTCGAGGAGTTGTGGGACTGTATTAAAGCACTTCAGTGTGATGTGATATTCATCTGTCATGAGCAGAAAGAGAGGGATAAAGAAGGTGAGTACAATGGTAAGATTAGCCCTCTCCTGACAGGTCAAGCAGCTGACAAGATGGGTCTTAACTTTACAGATTATTTCCGACAGTTGTGTATAGCTAAACCAAAGACTGATGATGAGACACAGAGAGCCTTGTCGTATTTTGGAATCAACGCTACTACCCTGAAAGAATGGTGTGCTTCTACACCTATTAACTATGGATCATTCCACCTCTGGAAGATCCAAGGTGATGACACCTTTGGCGGGGGTTCTTCCTCATTGAGAGATGCACCTAAGTACATCCTTGCTAATTACGAAACTTTCCAGAAGTACCGGAAACAATTTGTGGACACAAACAAACCACAAGCATAAGAAACAAAATGAAACAAATACACATCAGTCAAATCAACAACGGATGGTTAGTCTCTACTCCACCTGAACAGTCTCTACTGGACGTCAGTCAAGGTCCAGCTCAACCTGACGTTCACTACTGTGCAACTCTCCAAGAGGTTGCTGACTATATTCTT
>Ga0302280_1002933_pt1 | contig 12663 bp, 10 predicted proteins | sample III_Fen_E1_1_FD_198771 | JGI IMG/M metagenome (GOLD analysis project Ga0302280, IMG submission 198771) | Peat permafrost microbial communities from Stordalen Mire near Abisko, Sweden - III_Fen_E1_1 | ecosystem: Environmental > Terrestrial > Soil > Wetlands > Permafrost | place: Sweden: Abisko...
CCTTTTCATACAAGACAGATGAGTTTTCGCGCTTAGAAACCTCCAGGTTACCCTCAGATTTGTATAATCCCATAACATAGGTTGCCGCTCCAAACTTCGTTTTATCGGGCGAAGCATTGCAATGCACGCAAATAAAAAAATCGGCATGGTTGCGGTTGGCAATATCGGCGCGCTCATTCAGCGGAATGAATACATCCGTTGAGCGGGTATAAATAACTTTTACATTATTGTCATTTTCTTCCAAAAGCTGGCCCAGTTTTAATGCTACGGCAAGCGCCACATCCTTTTCTTTGTATTTTATGCCATGGCAGCCGGGGTCTTTTCCTCCATGCCCGGCATCAATAACCACCACCCATTTTTTACTTGGATGCGGAGGCAAAGGCTTCGAATGCCCTGAAATTAACAAAGTTTCACAAAAAAGGAATGTTAACAGGGCACATTTAACAGTGTATTGCATACTTTTGTCGAGCATCCGGCAAAACTATTAATTCATTTTGCGCAATAATTTAGTTTTCAAGTTTTTTATTCTCTTTGCTTTGTTAATAATCTCGATTAACAAGGGCTTTGCTACTTCTATAATGCCCGGTGATACGGTTAAGAAGGCTGTAAAACTCCAACCCAAGGGTAACCACAAAGCGCCTATTGATGATAAGGTAGTTTATCATGCCCGGGATTCCATCAGGCTTGATGCGGCTGCTAAAAAAGTCTATTTATATGGCGATGCTTCAGTAAAATATCAGGAGCTGGAATTAAAAGCCGCTTATATAGAGCTTTCCATGGACAGCAATATTGCCACTGCCCATGGTATCGAAAACAAGGATAGCGGCAAAATTATTGGCAAACCTGAATTTCACCAGGGAGCCGATGTGTTTTATGCGAATATGATACGGTATAATTTTAAAAGTAAAAAAGGAAGGATAAATGATATTCGCACCAAGGAAGGGGAAGGATATGTTTTCGGGAAAACGGTAAAGAGGGATTCCGACGGAGTGTATTACATGAAAGACGGGACCTATACTACCTGCGAAGAAAAAGACCCCCATTTTTATATTATGGCAGTAAAGCTGAAAGTTATTCCGCACGACCAGATTGTAACCGGCCCTGCATGGCTGGTAATTGAAGGAGTGCCTACACCATTAGCTATTCCATTCGGGTTTTTCCCCTTACAGCAGGGCAGGCATTCGGGCATACTTATTCCTGCTTACGGAGATTCCCAGGCGCAGGGGTTTTATCTGCAAAACGGAGGATATTACCTGGGGCTGAGCGATAAGTTTGATATGCAGTTGCGCGGTGATATTTATTCCTACGGAAGCTGGGCGCAAAGGGATATTATAAACTACGATGACCGCTATCATTACACGGGTAATCTTACTTTTGGTTATGCCCTTACCAAACTGCCCATTACGGGTACTACCGAATTTTCGAAAGAGAACAGTTGGAATATTGCATGGAGTGATCAGCAGGATCCTAAAGCCAGGCCCAACAGCACCTTTATGGCAAGTGTAAATGCTGGCAGTACCAATTATTATACCAATACATCCTACAATCCTTCTGCTTTTTTACAAAACACGCTTTCATCCAACGTGTCGTATTCACAAAATTTTCAGGGAACACCTTTCCACCTTACCGCCAGTGCCGACCATTCTGAAAATACCATTAACCATACGGTGAATATTGATTTGCCGGTACTTACTTTTTCAGTAGACAGGATATATCCTGCTAAATGGTTTATCCCCGACAATACTACGCTCAATCCCAATAAATGGTATAGTAACATATCATTCAATGTAACCACCTCCGCCGAAAATAAAATTGCTACAACAGATAGTCTTCTGTTTAAGCCAAAAACATTGCAGCGTATGCAAAATGGAATAACTACCACTATACCTCTTTCCGGCAATTTCAGGGTATTTCGTTATTTTACACTTACGCCCGGAGTAAGCGTAACCTCTACCCAATACTTTCAAACCATTCGTCAAAACTGGAACAAAAATGACAGCACGATTGTTACGGATACAATGCAGGGTTTTCAAACATTTAATACATATAACGCTACCGTATCGCTTAGCACCAATGTGTATAGCTTATACAGTTTGGGCATACACCGGGCAATAACTATTAGAGATGTATTGTATCCCACAATTGGCTTTACCTATCAGCCTGATTTTAGTTCAAGCGCCTATAACTATTTTCAAGCTGTTCAATACGATCCGAACCCGCAACATACGGAAAGATATTCCATTTTCCAGGATGGGATATACGGAACACCAAGCGCCGGAAAGCAGGAAGCAATTAATATGTCGTTGGCCAACAATATTGAAATGAAAATACGACAGCATACCGATTCGGGAGTGGTGTATAAAAAAGTTAAACTCATAGAGCGATTTACCATAACCACAAGCTACAATACCGTAGCCGATAGTTTTAAATGGGCAGATATTTCAATAAACGGAAACACCACTTTGTTCAAAAAGCTATCTGTAAATTACAGCGGCACTATTGACCCCTATAAGATGAATGCCGAAGGCGATAATATGAATGAATTAGTATGGGAAAACGGTCAAGTAGGAAGATTTGTAAATAATTCGCTCACGTTTTCAACTACACTTACGCAGGGTGGGGGGCAAGGACAAAGTCAGGGGCAAAAAAACAGGCAAAAAGACTCTGCCAATAAAAGTAGCTCATCTTCAGCACTGCAGTTTACTTCACCTGACCAGTACTTTGAATACATTCAAAACCGCCCGGCATATTATGCTCCTTTAGAATTGAACCAATGGTCAATTACTATGAACTATAGCATTGCAACAACGATTAATAGCGGCAATAACTCTGCCAACTCAATTACCCAAGGTTTAACCGTCAATATGACCGCGCAGGTAACCAAGTATTGGCACGCCAGTATTTATACCGGGTATGATTTCGTTGGGCATCAGTTTACCTCCACCTCCATCTCCGCTACAAGAGACCTGCATTGCTGGGAGTTTGTTTTTAATACGATCCCGTTTGGTTTCCATCAGGACTTTTCGGTGGAAGTGCATGTGAAATCTTCCGTGCTAAAAGACTTAAAACTTACCCGCCAGCGCGATTGGGAAGATACCCAGCAGTATCAATAGAATGAATCATTATTTTTTCAAACAGCGTCAAGGTCTTTTTGCTAATATTGCACTTATAATAAACCCATATACATGAAAACATTCTTTGGTTCAATGCTCGGTTCGTTTCTCGGAGCCATTATAGGACTCGTAATTGTATTCTTTATCACAGTTGGAATATTTGCCGGCTTGCTGAAGTCTGTTAAATCCAAAGAGGTACAACATATTAGTGACAATTCGGTACTGGAAATAAAATTGGACCATGCCATACAGGAACGTACACCGGAAAACTCGTTTCATTTTGATTTTGATGACAATACCCCCGCGCGTGAAACAGCAGGGCTTAATGATATTGTTGCATGTATCCGCCATGCTGCCACCGATACAAAAATAAAAGGCATCTATCTCAACATCGGTGAAATCCCTGCCGGTGTTTCAACCATAGAAACCATTCGCAAAGAGCTGAATGATTTTAAAACCTCTTCGGGCAAATTTATTATTGCCTATGGAATAGGATACTCACAAAAATCATATTACCTGGCTTCGGTTGCCAATAAGGTTTATTTATATCCCGAAGGAGAAATTTTCCTGAAAGGGCTTTCTGTTGAAATGATGTTTTATAAAAAAGCGCTCGACAAATTGGGTATACAGATTCAGGTATTTCGTCACGGAAGATTCAAGAGTTTCGTAGAACCGTATATACTTGATAAAATGAGCCCGGATAACAGATTGCAACTGCGCGGACTTATAACTTCTATTTGGGAAAACATGCTTTCGGAAATTGCCGATTCAAGGCATTTAACAGTGGGCGCCATTAATCTAATGGCAGACAGCCTTAGCATCAGTTCGGCAGGAGAAGCCTTAAAATACAAGCTTGTTGATAGCCTTCTTTACCCCGATCAGGTAAAAGCCCAGTTAAAAAGTACGGGCTTGGTAAGCACTGATAAGAAAAGCAGCGAAACGGATTTTGTGGGATTGGATGAATACAGGCGCAGCTTCAGTACGTATAAATCCTCTACTCAAAAAATTGCCATTATTTATGCCAATGGAGAAATTATTCAGGGAGAAGGTGATGATGAGACTATTGGTTCTACCCGGATTTCAAGGGCTATTCGAGATGCCCGCCTCGACCCCGAAGTGAAGGCTATTGTATTACGCGTTAACTCTCCGGGCGGCGATGGGATTGCTTCAGACATTATTTGGAGGGAGGTTGAGCTGGCTAAAAAAGAAAAGCCGGTAGTTGTTTCCATGGGTGACTATGCTGCTTCCGGCGGGTACTATATATCCTGCGCTGCTTCCGAAATTGTTGCTGAGCCTACCACTATAACAGGCTCCATTGGTGTTTTTGGTTTATTACCAAATGCAAAAGAATTATTAGAAGACAAGTTGGGCGTCACTACCGATACGGTGAGTACCAATACCCATTCTGCCGCACCTTCTATAGCATATCCTCTGGAAACAAAAGAAGCCATGGTTCTTCAACATGCCATTGAAGATTTTTATCACACCTTTCTTACCCGTGTAGCCAATGGAAGGAACATGACTGTTGCCAATGTAGACAGTATTGGACAAGGCCGGGTTTGGAGCGGTATACAAGCAAGGAAAATCGGCCTGGTTGATACACTGGGCTCTTTAAATGCTGCTATTAAAATAGCTGCAAAAAAGGCCAACATAAGTGATTACAGTATGGAAGAACTCCCGCATCAAATGAATCCGTTTCATAAATTTATGAGCAGCCTCGGAGCCGATGCCGGTGAAACATTTCTGAAAGAAAAATTAGGCGATGCCTACAAGCCTATTGATGATATTGCAAAATTGCAAAACACCAAAGGTGTGCAGGCAAGAATACCTTACGACTTAAATATTCAATAACCCCAAAACCAAATATCTATATGAAACCACTTGTAGGAATATTAATGGGAAGCGCATCAGACCTTCCTTTAATGAAAGAAGCAGCCAAAGTGCTGGAAAGTTTTGAAATACCTTTTGAAATAAGTGTGCTCTCAGCACACCGCACACCGGACAAAGCATTAGAATATGCCCGTACCGGAAGAGAAAGAGGATTGAAGGTATTTATTGCAGGAGCCGGAGGAGCTGCTCACCTTCCGGGCGTAGTTGCTGCTATGACGCCCTTGCCTGTTATAGGTGTTCCTGTTAAGTCAGCTAACTCTATCGAAGGATTAGATTCATTGTTGTCTATTGTGCAAATGCCGGGTGGAGTGCCTGTAGCTTGCGTAGCAGTTGATGGCGCACACAATGCAGGAATATTGGCGGTGCAGATAATTGCTACCGGAGACCCGGAACTGCAAAAAAAGATGATTGCTTTTAAAGAAAACCTGAAAGAAAAGATTTACAAATCAGCAGAAGAAACCAAGAAGCTTGATTTTAAGTTCCAGGTGAAATAGTCGCAATTAGTTAATAGTAGTAATTAGAAAGATGAAAAAAATAACCTTGCTACTTACTATTATTTCTTTTAACATGTATGGACAGGTGGGGAATCCGGCTTCTGTTCCTGCGGATTGGAAGACCTTTACAGATGAAAACTATTCCATTCAATATCCACCCGATTGGGAATTGGGGAAAAATCAATTAGGAGCAATCTTTATTATTTTTTCTCCGGTAGATACTGCCAATCCGGATTTTAATAAAAATGTAAATCTTATTATACAAGATTTTAACGGGCAGGATATGGATTTGGATAAATACAATGAAATGAGCGTTACCCAAATTAAAAAGTATATGCCCAATGATAGTATAACAATGGATAAAAGACAAAAAGACGGAATGGGGGAATACCAGCAACTTATATACTCGGCCGACGAGAACAACAATCATTTGCAGTTTGAACAGTATTACCGCATTATTAATGGAAAAGCTTATGTAATTACTCTTACCACCCTTCAAAAGCAATGGGATAAATGTCACATGATTGGCGAGCAAATATTAAATTCATTCATTATTAAGCAATGAAAATTATAGACCTCTCCCATATAATCAATCCGGATATTTCTGTTTTCCCCGGAACGGAGAAACCTGTTTTTGAACGGAAAGAAATTGAAGGATACCCTGAAGTAAAAATTACCATGTACACGCATACTGCTACACACATGGATGCACCTATACATATTATAAAAGGTGCAAGAACATTGGATGAACTGCCAATAGATAGATTCATGGGTAAGGCGATTGTGATTGATTGCAAACATTTGGCAGGGAAAAATATTACATTGGATTTCCTGAAACAATTTGTAGATAAAATAAAGAACATAGAGTTTATTTTATTCAATTCTGGTTGGTCGGCAAAATGGAAAACCGATGCTTACTTTGAAAACTTTCCGACCTTAACACAGGAAGCTGCAACATGGCTAACCCAATTTAAGTTAAAAGGCATAGGGCTTGATTCCATTTCATTAGACCCGGTCCCTGATTTGACATTACCCAACCATAAAATTGTGTTGGCGAAAGAAATTCTCATTATAGAGAATATGACAAACCTTGATAGCTTGCCCAATGAGGAATTTATCTTTCAATGCTTCCCATTGAAAATAGAAAAAGCAGATGGTTCGCCGGTGAGGGCGGTGGGGATGGTTGGGTAGATTAAATACTTCATTACATTTGCATATATGAATCCAATCCCTGAATCATTTGATGTCAAATCGTTAATTGACTGTAAGGTTGAAATGGTTTGTTTTAATGCCAACCAAATCTATATTCATGTTACACCTCATTATAGTCTGCTTCCTTTAAATCCTTCTTTTAGTATCGTAATTCAATCGGCATATAGCATTGAGAGAAATAATAAGAAAATAAATTACAATATTAACTCTCAAATCCCAATTAAAAAAGATGATTCAAATTTTCTTTCTTTAGTGGAAGAAAAGATAGAAGATGCTTATACAGACCCATTTAGAAAAGACCTCTCCATCAAATTTTCTAATGGGATGCTTTTAACACTATTATTTAATCCAATGTACGAATCCTATGAAATTATAGTAAACAAGCATAGAATTATAATGTAAGAAGTTATAAAAGTTCCATTGCAACTAAAACCCTACCTTTGTGAATAATCCATATGAACATAATACGTAGTTTTCTTCCGCGCTGGTCAATACTTCTTATAGATGTGTTCTTTTGTTTCTGTTCGCTTACACTGGCTTATATGCTGCGTTTCAACTTTTCCATCCCCGCATCGGAAAGAGTAAGCTTTATATATGTATTCCCTTTTGTACTTATCTGCCGGGGCATTAGTTTTTATGTCATGGGCATCCATAAAAATATTATTCGCTACATGGGCTCGCGCGATGTGGTGCAGCTGGTGCTTATCATTACTTCAGTCAGTGTATTTTTTGCCATCTCCAATGTGGTACTTTATTTTACGCCTGAGAAGCGTTTTATAATCCCCTATTCCATTATTATAATAGAATGTTTTTCATCGGCATTTATTCTGATTGCGGTCAGAATGATCTATAAAGAAATTTATTCCGAAGCGAGTACTTCTTCCAAAAACAGGCGCAGCATTATTATATATGGAGCCAATGATGCCGGGCTAATTACCAAGCGTGCCGTTGACCGCGATGCGGGAACAAAATATGAAGTGCTGGGATTCCTGGACGAAGATAAACACAACTGGGGCAAGCGATTGGAAGGGGTTACTATTTATGCGCCCGACAAATTAAAAGATTTACTGGAAAATAATAATGTAGCCCACCTCGTGCTCTCCACCTCTGATATTTCCTATGAGCGAAAGAATGAGATAACCGACATTTGTCTTACTTATAATACAAAAGTGCTGAATGTTCCGCCTATCAACCACTGGATAAACGGAGAACTGAGTTTCAAGCAAATTAAAAAGGTACGTATTGAAGATTTGCTGGAGCGCGATCCCATTGTATTGGATAAGGATAAGATAGAATCGCAGTTAAAGAATAAAACAGTACTCATTACAGGAGCAGCCGGTTCTATTGGCAGTGAGATAGTACGTCAAATAATTCCCTATCATCCTGAAAAGATTGTATTGGTAGATCAGGCAGAATCAGCCATCTATGATCTTCAACTGGAAATGAATGAGATGCAGCCGGGTATTCCCTGCAAAGTTTACCTGGCCGATATATGCAACCCAAGCCGTATGCAGGCTATCTTTAAGGATACCCGACCTCAAATTGTTTTTCATGCAGCAGCCTACAAACATGTACCGGTGATGGAAGAGAATCCGGTGGAGGCAGTGAACGTAAACATAGTTGGAACACGCGTATTAGCAGATCTTTCTGTGAAATATGACGTAAGTACTTTTGTAATGATATCGACCGATAAGGCCATTAACCCTACCGGAGTGATGGGTGCATCTAAACGCATTGCAGAAATTTATGTACAGTCGCTGAATGCTAAAGAGAAAACTAAATTTATAACTACCCGGTTCGGTAACGTGCTTGGTTCCAATGGTTCTGTGATACCACGTTTTAAGCAGCAAATTGAAAAGGGAGGACCTGTTACCATTACCCATCCGGATATCACCCGGTTCTTTATGACTATTCCCGAATCATGCCAGCTTGTGTTGGAAGCAGGAGCAATAGGCAAGGGAGGTGAGGTTTTTATTTTTGATATGGGTAAATCGGTAAAAGTGCTCGACCTGGCTAAAAAGATGATACAGCTTTCCGGCCTTACATTAGATAAAGACATAAAAATTGTTTTTACGGGCCTGCGTCCCGGGGAGAAGCTTTACGAAGAACTATTACATACTTCCGAGAATACCCTGCCTACGCATCATCCTCTTATTATGATAGCCAAAGTGAGGGAATATGATTTTAATACTATCTCGGCTTATATAGATGAACTTGCGGAACTTGCTTCTACTAAAGACGATATGAATATTGTGGGCAAGATGAAGCAGATTGTACCGGAGTATATCAGCAACAACTCTGTTTTTGCAGAGTTGGACAAGAAAACGGTCTGAAAACACTGTTTATATCACCAAAGGTGTGAGGTCAATATAAAAATATTTAACATCCGGGAAGAATATTTTATTTCAAAAATAAATAGGTATGGTAGTTTGGAATGATTCAGGATTACCACATTCAATATAGTTCAATTACCATAAGCCCTTGAGCGCAGTACTTCACTTGGAAGCCCTTTTTTTATTGGCTTTAAGGGGAAGATGGTCGGTGAAACCCAACACCTGTAAACCTTTAAAATATTTTTTAAATCTGCAACATTTTTTTTGGTACTGAAGAAAAAAATATTTTTTAATTTTTTGTACGGAGGTATGAAATTATTCTTTATCATTGCCAAGAATTCCAACGTGCAAGAAAATTTAGTATATTTGAAAAAGCTTGAATTTATTGGTATTCGCAAATGACCTGAATGAAAACAAAAATTACATACGAATCACTCCTGAAAAAAAACCTGAAATTTTTTTCTGATAATTCAAATGATTTGTTTTCTTTTGCAATCCCGAAATTAAAACAGTAAATTAGTAACCTTTAAAATTTATATAGTACAGAACTATTTATCTCCGCGTCGACTCTAATGGAAAAATCACACCTTAAAATTTGGGAACACTGCCTGGCCATTATCAAGGATAATGTGACCCCTCAAAGTTTTAAGACTTGGTTTGAGCCTATTAAGTCTGTTAAGCTGAGCGACAGTGTTCTTACTATTCAGGTTCCAAGCCAGTTTGTTTACGAATATTTAGAAGAACATTATATAGGTCTGCTTAAGAAAGCCCTTAAGAGGGAACTTGGTCCCGATTCCCGTTTGGAATACAGCATTGTTATGGAAAACAATCGCAGCTCCAAACCATACAATATTAAAGCGCCAAGTACCAATAAGCAAGGTGCAAAATCTCAGGCGGTTACTATTCCTATAGACATTAACAAGAACCCTATACGCAATCCCTTTATTATTCCGGGGTTAAAGAAAATAGATATTGCTCCCCAGCTTAATCCGGCCTATTCATTTGAAAATTTTATTGAAGGAGACTGCAACCGTTTGGCCCGTTCGGCCGGATTTGCAGTAGCACAAAAACCGGGTGGCACTTCTTTCAACCCACTCTTTATATATGGTGGCGTTGGATTAGGAAAAACTCACTTGGCACATGCTATCGGATTGGAAATCAAAAACAATTTCCCAAGCAAGACCGTCCTTTATTTATCATCGGAAAAGTTTACTACCCAATTTATAGACGCTACCAAGAACAACACCCAAAATGATTTCATCAACTTCTACCAGATGATTGATGCCCTGATTGTGGATGATGTTCAGTTTTTAGCCAAGAAAGAAAAAACCCAGGATGTATTCTTCCATATATTCAACCACCTGCACCAAAACGGAAAGCAATTGGTATTCACCTGTGATAAGCCTCCGGTAGAAATTGAAGGTATGGAACAACGTCTGCTATCCCGCTTTAAATGGGGCTTGTCAGCCGACCTGCAAATACCCGGATTAGAAACCCGTATTGCTATTCTGAAAAAGAAAATTTACACAGAAGGCCTTGACATTTCGGATGATGTAGTGGAATATTTAGCATACAGCATCAACAGCAATGTACGCGAACTGGAAGGCGCTCTTATATCATTGGTTGCTCAATCTTCACTCAACAAGAAATCCATTACCCTGGAACTTGCCAAGCAGATGATTGACAAGTTTGTAAAGAACACTGCCCGCGAAGTATCTATAGATTATATACAGAAAGTAGTTTGCGATTATTTCGGACTTCCTATCGATATGATCAAATCCAAGACCCGTAAACGTGAAGTGGTTCAGGCCCGCCAGATAACCATGTACTTTGCCAAGAGCTTTACCAAATCTTCACTCGCCAACATTGGTATGCAATGCGGTGGTAAAGATCATGCTACAGTTTTACATGCCTGCAAAACGGTGAACAACCTTATAGATACCGATAAGCGTTTCAAAGCGTATATAGTAGAACTGGAAAAGAAGATTACCCTTTCGAATTACCAGTAAGAATTTATTTCTTCTTAGCCTGCTCCAAATTTTCAGCCACCCTGAACTTCACCATCTTTTTTATTAATAATATGGGTAAAGGTTCATCCTTTGGAAACTGAATAGCACCCTTTGAAGTTTTATATCCGGCCAGTTCTTTTTTGAATGCTTTAATGGCGGAAGAGCCCCTTGGATAAAACCCTATATGATTTTTGAATCCGGCAAACCATACCAGCATACCGTTTAGTTTATAGCCCGGCATCATATAGCTTATTACTTCTTCTGCTTTTGGGGCAACTTCCTGAATAGTTGATCTAACTTGTTCCAGCAGCTTTTGGTCTTCTTCCGGAAAACCGGATATATATTCGTCAACGGATTTTGGTTTTTTCATTTATGGAAGTATTAACTACTACAAATATACTTTTTAAGGAAATAACTTTTAAACTTGCATTCTATTGAATCCATTAATTTCAAGTTAGCGGCTATGGTGCGGGGCTTTCTTCTTTATGTGGTAGCAAGTTGCTGCATATTTACTTTTTGCTTAGTTTTACTTTATAATTCTAATAAATATGGAACAACAAAATACCGCCCTGCTTGTTATGGATGTGCAGCAGGCTACTGTAGCAATGCTCGAAAATAGCCAAGCCTATCTTACAACTGTTGCTAATGCAATAAAAAAAGCTCGCACTAAAAACCTACCAGTAATATATGCAGTAGTGGGTTTCCGCGAGGGTTATCCTGAAATTAGCCCATTGAACAAAAACGGTTCGATGATTAAAACGAACCCTGCTATGAAATTTGATACCCCCGAAGGCATGAAAGTACACGATGCTGTGGCACCAGCTAAGGGCGAGATTGTGGTTATTAAAAAACGGGTGAGCGCATTTACAGGCAGCGACCTTGAAGTTATTTTGCGTTCTATGGGCATAAGACATATTATACTTACAGGCATTTCTACAAGCGGGGTGGTGCTTTCTACGCTTCGCGAGGCAGCAGATAAAGACTATACTATTACTGTACTTGCCGATTGTTGCGCCGACAGAGACGAAGAAGTACATCGTGTGCTTACTACAAAAATATTTCCAAGGCAGGCAGATATAGTAATGTCGGCCGACTGGAATCCTAATGTATAACCAAATCTTAAAATAACATGGAACACCCCGTACCCATGAAGCTTGTGCTTCGTGGGTAAGTAATTCTTTAAGTTTTGCTTATTTACCCCACCACAACCTTCCTGCTTGCTGGCCTAAAGTACCCCGACAAAACAATAAAGAGAGCTTAATTCAAGAGAAGCCCATATATTATTTGTTTTCATTTTACAAACATAATCTTCCGTATGCAATTAACAAACACAAGAGGAAAATAACGCAATTTGTAAGAACATTTTTTGGTTCCTCTAATTTATAGTGAATTATTGAGGCGGGAATCATAATTATTGCAAAGCAAATGGCAGCAATTACTGTTAAAATGGGAAGAATATTAAGTAATAAAGGAAGAATGATTCCAATAGCTCCTAAGATTTCTGATATCCCTATAAAACGAATTAAAGGAGGCGGCAAGCCAACCACACCAGTTTGCCCTTTTGCAATTAATTTTTGTTCGGAAAGAATGGATTTGTTTAAACCTGAAAACA
>Ga0302280_1002935_pt1 | contig 12662 bp, 11 predicted proteins | sample III_Fen_E1_1_FD_198771 | JGI IMG/M metagenome (GOLD analysis project Ga0302280, IMG submission 198771) | Peat permafrost microbial communities from Stordalen Mire near Abisko, Sweden - III_Fen_E1_1 | ecosystem: Environmental > Terrestrial > Soil > Wetlands > Permafrost | place: Sweden: Abisko...
TCACGAACGTATTTTCCCTTGGTCAGCCAACGGCGTTCGATGGCTTCATCAATAAGCTGTTTGGCTTTAGGGGTGATTGATACTGTACCAAAGGGAACTTTGTAGGCTGACTTAGCTGCTTCTTGCCCATCGCTGATAGCTGTTGTTTTATTAAAATCTGATTTCATCATTACGCCTTTAATGCCTTTAAATGTTCTTGTGCCCAGGAATAACGTTCAGGGGTACCGATATCAATAAAACGATTTTCCACTTCAAAGGCATAAAAACCTTGGCCTACCAAATGTGGGAAAAAATCATATTCAATGGAAAATTTACTTGGAGTCTCAACTAAAGAGAATACCTTGCGTTCAAAACAATAGGTCCCCGTATTGATAAAAGCTTCTCTGGCGATAGGCTGTTTTTCTTTAAAAGCTTCAATAGCACTATTCGGGGCGATTTCAATCGTCCCATAATCACGGGCGTCTGGCATCAATGTCACCGCCAAACTTGCTTTTGAATGTTGTTTTTGATGAAAAGCAATGAATTGATTGTAATCAATGACACAAAAACAATCACCATTCATGGCCAAGAATTGTTCTGTCTTCACATGGGTTGAACCCTGCTTGATCGCTCCACCCGTTCCAAGAGGAGATTCCTCACGAGAAAAAACAATTTCACGATCTTGATATTTATTCTTAAAATAAGCCTCTACCTCATCACTGCCATGCCCTACACATAGGATGAATCTTCGTCCCCCTTGAGAGGCGATATAATCAATAAGGATTTCCAAAAAAGGTTTATCATTAATTTTGACTAGAACTTTTTGGCCCCCACCCGTCACTGAATGAAGGCGTTTGCCCAAACCTCCGGCAAGAATAACGACATCTGGAAATATTGATGGGGTCGGGGTCATTTGATTAAGCCACTATTGGGTTGATAAAAGATAATTTGACTGCCTAAATTCTCGAATTTAAAAGGTACTTCTAATAGATCCTTGAGGGCCTGACGTACTTTTTCTTTGTGAGAGGGTTTAACAAAGAATAAAACAAAGCCTCCACCACCGGCCCCTAATAATTTACCGCCAATGGCACCCGCACCAAGGGCTGTTGAGTATAAATTATCGATGAATGAACTAGATATTTTATCTGACAAGGTGCGTTTAAGCTTCCAACTTTCATCAAGCAGCTTGCCAAATTTAGTAAAATCATTTCCATTTAAAACTTCTACGGCTTCATAAACCATTTCATGCATGCGGGCTAATTCTGCTTTTTTCTGGGGTATATTCTCAATCTGAGTTTTCGCAATCGACGATGCCGTCCTAGAAAATCCAGTAAAAAAAAGCATCAGATGATCTTGTAAAAGATCTAATTTATCAGCGGGAATAGTCAAGGGCTGGACACGCAAATGATTACTGCCCCCAAATTCAATCAAATTAAACCCACCATAGGCCGCCAGTGTTTGATCCTGACAACCCACATTTTCTTTAATCATGTCTTGTTCTACATGAATAGCCTCCCGGGCCAAACGTTCCTTGGTGACCATCTGACCTTTGAGGGCATACAAACCATTAAGTAAACCAACTGTAAAGGAAGAACTTGACCCTAAACCTGTCCGGGCAGGTAAGTCCCCGTCGTGATGGATTTCAACCCCTTCATGGATATTTAAAAAACGCAACACTTCACGCACAGAGGGGTGATCAATCTCATCAATGGATTTGCCCACATGCTCCATCTTTGAATAAATGATCCGTGATTTGTGTTCAAAAAAAGGCGGCAAATAACGGCAACTGATATAACAGTATTTATCAATGGTCGTGGCAAGTACCGCCCCATTATGATCATGAAACCAGCCATTATAATCAGTACCGCCGCCAAAAAAAGACATGCGAAAGGGTGTGCGAGAAATAATCATTAGGCTAATGCTCCCTGCTCTAAAATCTTGCGTTTTAATTTGATCTTGGTTGACTTTATCGTCTCATCTACAGCCGTCTGACCAAATTTTTCTTTAAGCAAATTCAAAAATTTAGGATTAGTATGGTATTTCATCCACGCCTCATCCCTGAAGGCCAACACCTGTTCAGCAGTTAAATACTTCGTTGGTAAAGGCTGTCCTTCATAGGAATGTTGTGAGAATCCAGCGTACGTCGATGGCAATTTCCAACCTTCTTTTTTAGCAATGCCATACAAAGGGCTTCCAGGATACGCCATGGCAGAGTAAAAATTTGCTTCCTCAGTATTCATTTCAATAGCCAAGTCCAGGGTCATTTGCATGCTGGCAAGATCATCCTCAGGAAGACCAAAAATATAATTTCCGATAACATTAATGCCATGATCCCTAATCTTACCAACCACTGAGCGAATATCCACATCTTCAAAACGTCCTTTAGTCACATCCTTGCGCACGCGGGTATTCCCGCTTTCAATGCCTAAAGCCAGCCAATTAATGCCCGCTTTTTTCATGGTTGCCAGATATTGATCTTTGACCGTATCAACCCTCGAATAGCACCAGATATTAAATTTATAACCCCGTTCAATGATCATTTCACAAATCTTCAAAAAGTGATTGGCATTAAGCACAAAGAGCTCGTCAGCAATCTTAATATTGGTGATCCCTTGTTTCGCAAAAAAATCAAATTCCTTAATGATATGTTCTGGTTCCCAATAACGGAAAATCGCAGATCCATCTGAAAATTCATTTTCCTGACGATTAATGATATTAATCATGCAAAAAGAACATTTCATCGGGCAACCCAAGGAAGTATATAAAGCCGCAAAGGGTTGACGCTCGGAATTATTAGGATAGGAATGCCACAAAGCCGTGCGATAATTTTTAATAGGAAGCAAATCCCAGGCAATCCCAGGAAGTTCGCGCGGTAAATCAGCTTTGGCGACGATCGGTGAAGGCTTATTTAAAGTAATACCCGCCTTAGAACGATACCCCAAACCATCTACATTTTCCAAACCATCTTTTAAATTTGTCTTCAGTAAATTGGAGATCGTATAAACACCTTCATTTTGGCAGACAAAATCGATGGATGCATGATGTTCTAATACCTCACGCGGTAAGGCCGCGATATGACCACCAACAAACAGGATCTTACCTTGAGGGGCCAATTTTTTTACGGCATCAGCCAAGGTTGTTGCCCCAGCCATATTTTGTGAACTCGCTGAAGGCTGTTGACCATAGACGACAAAGCACACTAGACGAGCAATTTTCCCTGTTATTTGCTCTGCGGAGCTTTGTTCGTCCAAATGCAAAGCTTCACAATCTAAAATATCAACAGTAAAGCCCTTAACCCGGCAATGACTGGCCAACATCCCCGCCCAAATGGGAGGTTCAATGGCAGAAAAATCCTTGGCTAAATCCTGATAAATCTTCTTTGAAGCGTTTGCGTGCACAAACAAAACATCGAGTTGACTCATGATCACCCTTAAATATTAGCAAATTGATTACGCTTAATGACTTGATATCCTTTGATCAATTCTGCAAGGCCTTTTTGAAGGGAAACATCCGGCTTGAATCCCGTCTTTTCAATCTTCTCATTGCTGACGAGATAATCGCGCTTATCTGGATCCTCACCGATGGAGGCTTCTACAAAATAAAAATCAGGAACGAGTTTCTTGATTTCCTGACACAATTGTAATTTAGTCAGATTTGCATCACTGAGACCCACATTATACGGCTGATTTTTCATTTTATCAAAATTATTTAAGGCATGCAAGAAAGCCTTAGAAATATCCCTGACGTGAATATAGTTACGATTAAAATGGGCTTCAAAGAGGATCACAAACTTATCGTACACTGCACGATAGGTAAAATCGTTAACCAACAAATCCAAACGCATGCGTGGTGAAATCCCAAAAGCGGTAGCCAAACGCAAGGTAATCCCAGCTCCAGATTCTAAAATCGCATTCTCTGCATCCACCTTTAATTTACCGTACAAAGAAATTGGACGTAAGGGGGTTTCTTCAGTGCAATGCTTACCCTTTTCACCAACGCCATAACCGCTATTAGTCGTTGGGAAAATCACCATTTGATCTTTGCTCTTTAACTCCAAGATCATCCGAACCGCACCTAAAAGAATCGCCTCAGCCGCCTGAGGTTCCTTGGCACACAAAGGCGCACCTGTCAAACACGCCAATGGGAAAATAGCATCCGCAGACTTCATCAAACGCGTCACCAGCGCCTTATCCCGAGTGTCTCCACGGACAATCGTCAACTTATCGTGATAGCAAACATCCAATAAAGACGCCTGATTATACATAAAATTATCCAACGCAATTACTTCATGCCCCTCAGCCAACAACCGCGGCACCAACACAGATCCAATATACCCTGCTCCACCCGTAACCAAAATTTTCATACACTTCCCTTTCTATTTATAATAATTCCGTGCCACTGACCATCATCCAAATTAATCATTTCAATGACTTTGACGAACAAACCATTGATAAGTTTTCGCAATACCTTCTTCCAAACCCACCTTCGGCTTCCAGCCTAATTTCTTGATCCTGGAATTATCCATGAATTTGCGTAGCGTTCCATCAGGTTTGCTTGTATCAAATTTAATTTTGCCTTTATATCCGCTAATATTTTTAATCATACCCGCTAATTGCTTAATGGTGACATCTTTACCGCTGCCAACATTGATCACATCAGACCCGTCATACTTTTCTGCTAAGAATAAACAAGCACTGACAAAATCATCTTCATAGAGGAATTCACGTTTGGGCTTTCCACTGCCCCAAAGAATGACTTCGCCGGCATTTTCAGTCTTGGCCTTGTGAAATTTGGCAATCAAAGCGCCCAACACATGCGCATTTTCCATATCCGTGTCACTTCCTGGCCCATAAAGTGTTGCTGGGACAATGACAATCGCATTAAATCCATATTGCGCCTTATACGCTTGAGCCATTTTGGTCCCTGCAATTTTGGCAACAGCATAGGGAGCGCTAGTTTCTTCAAGCGGGCCTGTGAGTAATGAATTTTCTTTGATCGGCTGCTTGGCTTGTGCAGGATAAATGCATGAACTGGAAAAATAGATCAGTTTTTTGACTTGATGACGATAGGCGGCATTAATAATCAAGCCTTGCGACTGAGAATTTTCAAAAATAAACTCTGCCGGGAATTTTTGATTGGCCGCTATACCACCAGAGCGCAATGATCCTAAGAAAACATACTCAGGTTTAAACTTCTTAAAGAAGGTCTCTACCTTTTCCTGATCCAACACATTGATATGTTCTTGAGAATTAGAAACAACGTGAGTAAAATTCTTGGCAAAAAAATATTTCCTTAAAGAATTCTCAACACTATCATTATGGCCAACAATAAAGATTCTGGAGTTAGGACGCATGCTTGGCGTAATATTCTTCGTTATAATAATTACCGTGTTCGATGATCATAGTGCTCTTGCCGTCCTTGCGCTCTAAGGCACGCTTGTAGGAAGGGAAAATATCTTCCGCGCGGTTTAATTCCACCACTTCAATATTTTTAAACATTTGGCGAAACGCATCCGCATAATTCCCGATATGTTGATGGCCTGGATGTACGGGATAATCTGGGCCTATGGCAACGCGGATAATCATCCTTAAAGGTACACTGCCCCCAGAAATTTCAGGAATTTTATCAACAATATTGGCCATGTCCCCTGTCGCTAAAAGTAAGAAATTCTGTCGTGGGTACACGGAAACAGGTATATAGCCGGCCAAGGCCATTCCGACAGTAAATTGCATCTGAAAACTTTCATTGATCGGCATCTCAAGGCATCGTTCTTTCGGGCAATCACGCAGGGTTTGGAACATAAAAGTTCCAGGGCCTGCGACCGTTTGACCTACAAACATCACTTGAGGTTGAGTGGCCATCCACTCCATGGTGCGTTTTAATTCATCAAAGTATTTTAAAGCAGTCGTGTTTGTCATATTAGAATTTAATCAGTTTGCCAAGGCCGGAATGTGGATAGCCATTGGTGTATTTAAAATAGATGATTTTATTTTCATATTTAGTGCCGCTAAACCAAGGTTCAGCCGCACCCCATGTTGCCCTGGTGTTAGTCATGACACTAACCCCATTATCACAGACGATAAAAGTTGCAGGTAGATCAAAATTACAGGCATATTTGACCGCCTCATGAAAAATCCCAGTTTCTGCTGACATATCCCCGCAAAAAAGAAAAGCCCGTCCTTTTTTCCCCTGATTCTTTAAAGACCAGGCCACACCAGTAGCAGTCCCCATCAAACTTCCCACGATCCCTGAACAGAATACTTTATATTTAGGAAAACATAAGGAAATACTTTTACCGTCAATGATTGCCTGCTTTAGTTCTTCCCGAGGAACGCCCTTTAGCAAAGCCAATTCATGCGAATCCCAAAATCCAAAGACATAATCATCATCACCGATATTATGTTCTTTGAAAATCTTAATAAGGTCATCTTCACGCCCAGCCCGCAAATGCACAGGTGCCCTGATCACACCAGTGGCAAAAACGTCTGCAATCTCTTTTTCAAAAGCTATTATTTCTTCTTTTGTCATCATGATTTTTTATTCCTAGCAAAATAATCCATGGTTTTCTCTATGCCTACCTCTAACGGGACCTTGGGTTCCCAGCCTAGTTCTTTGCGGGCTAAAGTAATATCTGGCTTGCGTTGTTTGGGATCATCGATCGGCAGATCATGATATACAATTTTAGCCTTAGGATTATATTTCTTTCGGATGAGCTCTGCAAACTCTAAAATAGTAAATTCACGAGGGTTCCCAATATTGACTGGTCCTGAAATTTTAGATAAAAGCAGTTTAGTGATCCCATCAACCAAATCATCCACGTAACAAAATGAACGGGTTTGTTTACCATTACCATATACTGTCAGCGGTTGATCATTAAGGATTTGATCAATAAAATTGGGAACCACACGCCCATCCTTAATTTGCATGCGAGGGCCATAGGTGTTAAATATACGGACCACCTTGGTATCCATCTTATAAACACGCTTATAGGCAAATGTTGCGGCCTCAGAATAACGCTTGGCTTCATCATAAATACTGCGCGGCCCGATCGTATTCACATTGCCCCAATAAGATTCTTTCTGAGGATGTACTAACGGATCACCATAGATTTCAGATGTTGAAGCCATTAAAAATATTGCCTTTTGTAACCGCGCAATCTCAAGCAGATTATGCGTCCCATAACTACCTACCATCATGGTCGCCAAGGGATGATTCATATAATCGACGGGAGAAGCGGGTGAGGCAAAATGCATCACATAATGAACAGGGCCTGCCACCTTGAAAGGTTTAGAAACATCCTGTTTCATCAATTTAAAATTCTTATTGGCTTTTAAATGCGCCACATTGCGTAATGACCCCGTCAGTAAATTATCGACGGCGATTACCTTATACCCGCGATCAATAAACCAGTCACATAAATGACTTCCTAAAAAACCTGCCCCACCACTGATTAAAACAACTTTCTTAGACATTTTATTTTACCCTTCTTTTTATAATGATTTTCCTCGGCCGACGCCAAAATACTCAAAACCTAATTTCCGCAAATGACTTCCATCTAAGAAATTACGGCCGTCAAAGATCACCGTCTGACGCATGGCGTCCCTAATCTGCACAAAATCAATATCTTTAAATTCTGGCCACTCAGTTAACAACAAAAGACAATCACAACCTTCTGCCACCATATACGCATTATCACAGATAGTAACACCTCGAAGTTCTTTCTTGGCATTTTCAAGTGCTTTAGGATCGTACACACGAATTTTAGCACCTTCAGCCTGCAATAACTGAATGATCTCAAGGGCGGCTGCACTACGGATATCATCAGTATTAGGCTTAAAAGCAACCCCCCAAACACCGATCGTCTTATCCTTGATATTCCATAATTTCTCCTCGACAAAACTCACAAACCAGTGGCGTTGTTGATCATTAATACAACGCACATTCTTCAATAAAGAAAAATCATACCCGCTTTTTTCACTTAAACGGATAAAAGCATCAACGTCTTTAGGAAAACAGGATCCTCCATATCCCACACCTGCATCAAGGAACTGACGGCCGATGCGTTTATCCAATCCCATGCCTTCAGCCACCTTCAACACATCAGCACCAACCCGATCGCAAATCTGGGCGACGGCATTAATAAAAGAAATTTTAGTCGCTAAAAAGGAATTGGAGGCATGTTTAATCATTTCTGCGGAAGCAATATTGGTCACCAGGATTTTGGGCTTTAAAGGCTTATATATTTCCCGAAGCAGTTGTTCCGCTTTTTTTGATTCTACCCCGATAACGATACGGTCCGGATTCATAAAATCATAAACAGCACTTCCCTCTTTCAGAAATTCCGGATTAGAAGCCACATCAAAATCTAGAAGGATCTTATTGCCATTCTTGTGTTTCTTAGCCAGATTCAAATGAATGGTTCGTCTAATTTTCTTGCCAGTTTCTGCTGGGACAGTTGATTTTTCGACGATTAATTTATAAGAATCCATATGTTGAGCAATCTGCCGGGCCACATTCTCGACATAGGTCAAATCCGCATCCCCATTAGGCTTAGGGGGCGTCGGAACTGCTAAAAAGATTACCTGTGATTTTTTAGTTGCATCCCCAATTGAGCTGGTAAATGAAAGCCTCTTTTTTTGAACATTTAATTTCATCAATTCCAGTAAACCTGGTTCATAAATCGGCAAACGGCCTTTTTTCAAGGTCTTAATCTTTTCAAGATTATTATCCACACAAATCACATGATGTCCGATATTAGCCAAACACACTCCAGACACCAAACCCACATACCCTGAACCTATAATTGCTATCTTCATCCCTAACTCCTGTTTCGTTTAAGATTAATTAATTATTTTGAGCCCCCGCCTTTGATGGCTGGAAGGTGCTGCTAAGCAATGGTAATTTCATATCCGGGAATAATTTAAGACGGAAAACAACATAGAATGTTGAACCTTGTCCCTCTTGCTGGTCAATGGTTAAATCCATTTCCCATTCATGCAGATCACGGGTCAATACAAATTCATTCTCCCTGGCACTTGTCGAATTACCATTGATGGCATTGACCACAGGGAATGAATTATAGACCTTAAATCTCCATATTGGATTGATCTTGTAATCTATTTCAGTTGTTACCTGGTCACCTTGAGCATACGTATATCGGTTCCCTAACGAGAAAGACCAAGCCCCATGATGGATTTCTGCATCTACGTTTTCAGAATTCCAATGCCCGGCATGGAAATCATACTCATTATCATTATGCAAGGTTAACCAGTTGGTGGCATTAAAATCGAGAGTTGAATCATAAGGATTAAAGCCCCTGTGGCCTGTCGTTCCCTTTAACCCAAAATTTGTTGTAACTAAGAATCTCAATAAATCTACCACTTCTCCATCACGTTTTGTTTGTAATTTATTTTCCAACCCAAACTCAAATTGATGAATCCTGTAAAGATCATCAATGGCTGAATCATATTGATTGAGGCTCGTGGCGGGCACCGTTGGTCTTGCTTGATATAAATAAGTAATGGTGGGTGTGATCACATGACGTAAACCGTTAATATTTAATCCGACAAAATCCGTATGTACATCCTTCCAAAGCTTATAAAATTTAGTGGTCATATCCAAACTGCCGCGAAACATCCCTCGAATGATATTATTATTGTCAACATCTGTTGTGCGGCTGTAATACGTTTCTTCACCCCCTACATGCGGATTGAATTGGATGAAACCCACTTTAAAAGGATGGGAAATATCATTATTGGAATCAAAACGCAGGGTTTTATTATTAAAGGTCTTGGGAGAATTTTGATCACTGATATTTGAAAAGGTATTAATACTTTTAGCATAAAATCCAGTTTTTCCTATCTGCTGATTATTCAGGATATATTTTATCTCAGGAATTCTTTCAATACCACGGATCGCGCGATTTTCACGGCTGGTTTCGATATTAAAAGTTAAAGTCCCGTGTGGCATGACATGGGTTAATAAAAAATACGTATCATAATTACTATTTTGCGCTTCTTGCTGATACTCTCGGGGGAAATAGTTCTTTAGAAAACCTTGATTGAGAATATCGTAATCATGGATTTTATAATATTGCATGACCGCATCGGTATTCCTGTCAATTTGCCATCGATGGCGCCAAATAATGCGATAACGTTCATGATGCATTGTTGGGCCTTTTTTAACACCATTCCTATATAAATTCCATAAATGACTACTCGCAATTTGATTTTCATCCGTATAGTACGCTTTAAGAATACCACTGCCGAAATTGGGTGTATTGTACTGGGTATCAAAACCTTCCCCAAATCCATCGCGCTCACGGGTGTCAAAATGCAAAGTTAATTTGACATGGGATCCAACTTGAAGATTCGCTGTCGCTAATAAAAATAAACCAAATTCTTTCTTTTCACCCGGGACAAAGGTAATGAACGGACGATTCTTTAAATCTTGCACATAATACGGTAAATACATGATGGGGACATTGCCCAAATAAACTTTCATCCCATGAATAATGGCTTTATCCTTCATGTAGATATCCATGCGATGAGCGCCAAATCGGTAATGGGGCTCATCTAAATCACAGGTCGTTAAATAGCCCTCATCCATGGTCATATGATTTTCAGAAAGCTTATCAATTTTTTGTCCCTGAATCTTGTACGGGTCCAAATAGACAACTGCTTGACGAAATTCTCCAGTACGGCTATTAAAATTATAGGTGAGACCATCTGCAATCACATTTTCTTTGGGTGTATCTAAATAAACATCACCCTGGGCCACAACAACCTTAACAACACGGTCTAATTGCAATTGATCACAATATAATTGCTGATCCTTGCTGGTAACCACGACATTGCCTTTAGCATGAGCTTTATTATCTACGGTTGAAAAACTTACCTGATCAGCTTGCATTTGGACTTGTTCCGTGTTTTTAAGATCTTGCTTATTAAATTGGTGTTTCACATCAGGCATGGGAATAGTTGTAGCGGTGACTACTGGTGCCCAGGTTAACACAATGAAACCTAACCAAAGGCAGATGGGGATCAAGAAAATGACTGGTCTATCTTTTAGCATTCATCACCAATACATATGCACCGATAATACCGGCATCATCTTTAAATTTAGCCCTTTTGATCTTAAAAGCAGCTCCCTGCAGACTCATCGCCCTTCGGCGAATCGTGCTTGCAATCGTCTTAAAAAGAAATCTTTCGTTATTGGAAATCCCGCCACCTATAATGATCAAACGGGGATTTAGGAGATTAACAATTCCCACTAATCCATTACCTATGTGTTCTGCTGCCGTCTTCCAGAAAAACAATGCTTTCTTATTTCCCTTTTTTGCCAAAGCAAACATGTCTTCCGTGGTCGTACCAGGTTTTCCCAAAATCTTAGAAGCTAAAGCAAATAAAGCCCTATTGCCCACGTAGGTTTCAAAACATCCAAAGCCACCGCAATTGCATTTAGGCCCATGCTCATTTAAAGGCATATGCCCTAACTCGCCGGCCGCATTGTCTTCACCACGATAAAGATGACCATTTAAAATTAAACCAGCGCCAACTCCGGTGCCTAAAGTTAAACACACTAAATCCCTAACCCCACGGCCTGCACCGAATTTGGATTCTGCTAAAGTGATCACCTTAACATCATTATCAACATATACGGGTAATTTGATTTTTTTTTGGAGAATGGACTTTAGATGAACGCTGCGCCAGCCTGGAATATTCGGCAAAAAACGAACAATCCCGCCTTTAAAATCAACCAGGCCAGGTAAACCAATACCGACACCTGCAATTTGATTCTTTTTTAAACCAGCCGTGATGATACTAGCCTCAATTTCGCGTGCTAAAGCCGTGATCAGTTTTATTCGACTAGAAGCGAAAGGCTTTGTGGCGAAACTGTTTCTGACAATAACTTGACCTGAAGGTCCTACGACGCCCAATTTGATATTGGTGCCGCCGACATCCACACCAACAACATACTGCTTCATTAAAATCCTTGCTGTTTAGGGAATTAAGAGGGAACTATATTTAATACTTTATATTGATTTTTATTCTAACTGAAAATAGTTACGGCATCAATAACGTTTTTATTGTTAATTCTTTGGACGGATTGAAGGTAAAATCAGCGCTGCTATATATCTAGATTAATATATAGGTTTGGCAGGAATAAGATTTTTGGGAATATTAAATATGAATGTTGTACCTTGATCAGGACTTGATTCTACCCTGATACGGCCGCCATGATCTTCCAAGGCAGCCTTAACAATGGCCAAACCAACACCAGTTCCAGCATACTGTTCAGAGGCATGTGCACGTTTAAATATTTCAAAGATAACCTGATGAAATTGAGGATCAATACCAACCCCATTGTCTTTAACATAAAACTCATATTCCTTAGGGGTTTCGTTCCAACCAATATGAATAATTACAGGTTCATTAGGTTTAGAAAATTTGACCGCATTATTGATGAGATTTGTAAAAACTGCAGTCATCTTGATTCGATCACAAATAATTTCAGGTAATTTCCCATCCACCCTGATCTCTGCATTGGCCTGACGGATCATAAAATCACAATTAGCCAGGCTGACATCAACAATGTCTTGAATCGATACCTTTGAATAGGGGTTTTTTATCCGATGCATTTTTGTCAATTCCAGCATATCCTTAATCAACACACTAAGCCTT